>Ga0325400_1005369_pt1 | contig 12048 bp, 12 predicted proteins | sample PopdelMetagenome_2_FD_205662 | JGI IMG/M metagenome (GOLD analysis project Ga0325400, IMG submission 205662) | Populus deltoides microbial communities from Bellville, Georgia, United States - Xylem-PdKOR-R1 | ecosystem: Host-associated > Plants > Phyllosphere > Stem > Wood/Secondary xylem...
CCGAGTCCATGGCGGGGGAAGGCGCCTTGGACGGCATGCCTCAGGAGGCTGCTCCGGCCCCGCCAAGATCGCTACTGGACATCTGCAACGTCTTCTTAGTCGCTCCAGCTGGAGAACCAGGTCGGTCACGGTGTCATCGAAGTCTCTAGACCTAAGGTCCTGGGCCAGTAATGCGCGCAGCTGGCTCAACGCTGTCAATGAGGCAGCTAGTTTCCCTGGAGGTTGGGAGGAGTCGGCTGCGTCGCCGCCCGGGGACGGGATCCCTCATCGGCAGGCTCGTGGCGGTGTGCTGGTGCAGGGGTGCAGTGAGCCGGCCAAGCAGGCAGCTGGCTGAGCGGCGGTAGGCGGCGACTGCCTTTTCGGGAGAGAAGCCGTCAGCCAGGAGCGCGGCCAGGAATGCCTCGGCCCACTGGGGATGGGTCAGCGGTGGGCGCAGTCCCTCCAGGGGGCCTTGGCGCGTGGCCATGAGCGTGAAGGCACCCGGATGACCGCGCCTTGAGCGGCGGATCTGGGAGGCCCACAGGCGCAGCCGCTCTTCCCATCCCGCGGCCCCAGGAGGGGCCTGCGGCGCGCTCTCCTGGACCAGCTGCGCAGCGACAGCGTCCAGGAGCTCTTCACGGGAGGGGATGTAGCGGTTCAGAGACATACCCGCCACGCCGAGGTCAGCGCCCAGGCGCCGCATCGTCAGATGCTCCTCGCCGCGCTTGTCGATGAGTGCGGTGGCGGCGCGCATGATCCGGGCCGCGGTCAGCAGGATCCGAGACCGTCCACGTTGCTGTCCGTGCTGGTGTGTTTGCTGGTGTCCGTGCTGCTGATCGAACCGGTGCTCGTGCTGAGCGATGTCTGGTCGTTCCTGCTGCGGCCCGGGATGGGGGCAGGCGGGCTGGCCGTCCGGCTGCTGTCGGGACCCTGCACGACCGGTCCTGCCGCGGGCGCCGTGGGGGAGGGCACCCCTTGACCGTGACACCAACCCGTCAAGACCGCCCGAGGAACACACCGGCAGCACCGCTCCTACCCAGCAGGCGGCCCCAGGCGCAGCCGCCGCCGGCCGCCTTCACCCTGATGCTCGTGACGGCGCTGCAGGGGCCGGTGCCCTCGCCTCGCCGAGCGCCGCTTGCGGTATGAGTCTCCTGAGCGCGGCGCACACGCTGACCCCTCACCTGAAACCAGCCGCACCCGGCAGGCCCACCGAACACCCACCGACGGGCCGCTGCGAGTGCTCGTGAGACTCAAGTGGGGGGCCTCACCTGTACTGCCCACCCCGCAGCCCCCTGCATGTCCTGCAGCACCCCGGCAGCATGACGACGCACAGCTGGCCCAAAGCCCCCGGCTTCCGGAGAGCCCACGAGGGTGGCCTGTTCCTCTGGCAGATGTCTCGGGGCTGGCAGCATGTCCGGTCGGTAAAGCCACCTGCCACCCCCCGTACCGCACTCGAAGCTGCACGCCATGAGCACTGACACACAGGCCTGGGTCGCTCGGTGCCCCTCGCAGCGGGAGGAAAACACCATGGACTCCTTCACCATCACCGACCGCCACTTTAAAGACGTGTGGGCCGTGCAGGTCCACGGGGAGGTGGATGCCTTCAGCGCCCCGCGGCTGCGCGAGCACGTCCGGGCCGCTCGCGCCGAGCGCACCCACCGCATTGACGACCCCAGCGACGACCCCAGCGACGACCCCGGCGACAACCGCGGCGACGGGACTGATGGGGGCGCTGAAAAGGGCGTTGGTGGCTTCGTCCTGGACCTGACCGGCGTGCCCTTCATGGACTCCGCCGGGCTGGGCGCATGCCTAGGGTTGCTCAAGCGCGCCAGGGCTGAAGGCGACCAGGTCGCCATCGCAGCATCAGCAGCGGTGGTGCTTAGGCTGCTAGGCCTCACCCACGTGCCCCAGGTGTATCCCGTGCACGCCTCCCTGGAGGAGGCGGTGACGTCTATGAAGGGCTGACCTGCCTGGTCCGATCTCCCTCCGGCGGTGCCCGAGGCGGGATCTGGCGTAGCACGCGGCCGGTGAAGCGCTGACATGCCTCGTCCAGAGAGGTGACCGCCGGACGCACCGCATGGCGTAGTAGGTGTCCCGTACGCCCATGGCTGACCGGGCCGAGACCTAGCATTAGACCAAGACCTGGTACCCAGCCGACGGAGTGGTCCTTTGCGCTGTGCGCAGCAACTCGGCGGGAAAGCGATCAGCCGGTACGGGCGGGGAGTACAGGTAGCCCTGCACGCTGTCGCACCCTAACCCCGCCAGCACCGCCAGCTCCTCGCCGCGCTCGACGCCTTCGGCGACCACATGCATCCCAAGCCGGTGACCCATGTCCACGATGGTCGCCACCAGCGCATCATCCGCCGGCCCATCAACACCGCGGGGGAAGAGCCCCAGCACGAACGAGCGGTCGATCTTCAGCTCGTCCACCGGCAGCTGGCGCAGATAAGACAGCGAGGAGTACCCCGTCCCGAAGTCGTCGATGGAGGTGCGCACCCCCGTCGCCTTTAGCGCCGTCAGCACCTGCGCCGCGGCGACCGGGTCGGCCACCAGGGTGTCTTCGGTGATCTCCAGGCACAGCAGGTCCGCGGGCACGCCCTGACGTGCCAGCAGGTCCGCGACGTCGATGGCGAAGGAGGGCCGCATCAAGCAGTGCGCGGTGACGTTGACCGAGACCGGCACCCGGTGGCCACGGCGCAGCCAGGACCGGCACTGGAACAACGCCTCGGTGAGTACCCTCCGCGTGAACGGCGCGGACAATTCCGCGCCGGTGGCCATCGCGAGGAACTCCGACGGCGCCAGTAACCCGCGCACCGGGTGCTTCCAACGCGCCAACGCCTCCACCCCCAGCAGTCGGCCATCCGTGATGGCGACCTTGGGCTGCAGGTACACCACGATCTGGTCATCGGCGTCCAGGGCGCGGCGGAAGTCGGTCAGCGTCGCCAGGTGGGCGGCGGTGTGGGAGTCGGTGGCCGCCTCGTACAGCGCGGTGCCTGACCCGGAGCGCTTGGCGGTGTACATGGCCACGTCGGCCTCACGCAGCAGCTCATCGGCGACCCGGGCGCGCTGACTAGGGCTCAGCATGCTGCTGGCGTCGGCACCGCGGGCGGGGCGGTGGGCAAGGCCGATGCTGACGTCGATGCTGATCGCGACCGTGCCGGCGGTCGTGCTGGCGGTCGTGCTGGGCAAGGAGGACAGCACATCAGGTGAGGTATCAGCCGAGCTGTTCCGCTCCGGGTTCTGCAGTGAGGTGATGCGCGCGATGGTCGCTCGCAGCCGCTGGGCGACGGCGAGGGCCTCCTGGACGTCCAGGCCGGGCAGCAGCACCGCGAACTCATCCCCACCCAGGCGCACCAGCAGCCCGGGTCGCTCCACCCCGGTGGCGGCGCGGGCGGAGACGGCGCGCAGCAGCTCGTCACCGGCGGAGTGGCCCAGGGTGTCGTTGACCTCCTTGAAGCGGTCCAGGTCCAGGGCCAGGACGGCCACCGGGGCGCCGCTGGCCAGGGCGGCGTCCATGGCCTGGGCCAGGTGGGCGCGGTTGGCCAGGCCGGTGAGGTCGTCGTGCAGCGTCTGGTGGCGCAGCTGCTCGACGAGGTCCTGCTGGACGGCGCGGGCGCGTTCTGCGAGCGTCCAGGCGGTCAGCGACCCGATGCAGGCGGCGGCGAAGAAGCCGGCGTGCACGGCGGCGAAGAGCCAGGGGTGCTCCATGTGCTCGTTGTTGTGGCCGTAGACGTGGTGGGGCCACAGCGTGCCGACCAGGCCGTGCTCGAGCAGGACCCACACGATGGCGACGGAGAAGGGTGCCCACGCCTCGTACAGGGCCACCACGGGGACCATGACGAAGAAGTGGAAGTGGGCCTCGATGTACCCGCCGGATATGGAGACCAGGTAGGACGAGCACGCCATGAGCCCGGCTGCCGCGGCAGCCGAGGCCAGTGCTCGATGGATACGTAGGCAGCCTCGGGTGAGTTGCTCGGCGGTGGCGAGCAGGTACAGCGCGGCGGGGATCGCCAGCGGCAGGGCGGCCAGCACCGGGGTGTGGCGGTAGAGGGTCCACGCCGCCAGCAGCGGCAGGTGGGCGAGCAGGACGGTGGTGACCCAGCGGTGGCGGGTGCGCCAGACGTCCTCGGGCAGTGACAGCAGACCCGGGAGTCGCCAGCTGAGGTGGGCAGTACTCTGGCCTGTGGAAGACACATCGGATTATCGACGGGCGCTTATAGATGCTTGAGTCCCACCCGGGGCGTTGCTCCTGTGGTCGAGCGCGGACTGGGACGCCAACCTCACCTTGTTGCACAAGAGGATCCTCGTGCGGGAGCGTGCCGCTGCTGGATCCTCGTGCGGGAGCGTGCCGCTGCTGGATCCTCGTGCGGGAGCGTGCCGCTGCTGGATCCTCGTGCGGGAGCCGGGCCAGCTCGCACCGCGCGTCACCACGACCATCCGCCTATGCGGTGACGCTGATGCTCCACGTGACCCCGAACCGGTCGGTCAGCATCCCGAAACCCGCGCTCCATGCCGAGGCCGCCAACGGCTCGACCACGACGGCGTCGACCACCAACGCGTCCCAGTACCCCTGCAGCTCACCCAGGCTGCTCGCGCTGACCGACACGAACAGCGCCTGGTCGGTCACGGTCGTCCCGTTCTCGCGGCGGGTGGCCCCACCGCCGGCGATCGACCCGCCGCTCTGGCCGGGGACGTCGTAACCCATGACCCGGAACCCGCTCTCCGCCACGACGAGGCCGAACACCACCTTGTCGGCACCGGGTGCCTCGGGCGGCATCCCGAAGTCGGCGTAGGTGTTGATGACCAGGTGGCCACCGAAGACGGAGGCGTAGAAGCCCAGCGCCTGCCGGGCATCACCGCGGAAGTTCAGGTGGGTGGTCGTCTGGATGCTCATGGCTGCTCCCTCACCAGGTCCGGGCCCCTCTGACCCGCTGAGAGAACTCTCCCGCCTGAGTAGGTCAGTTCTTGTCCTGTACTCCGTCTAGCGTCAAGGTCATGACGACGACCTCCCGGCTGCTGGAGCTGCTGTCGCTGCTGCAGACCCGGCGCGACTGGCCCGGGCCCGTGCTGGCCTCTCGTCTCGGGACCACCGACCGCACCGTGCGCAGGGACGTCGACCGGCTGCGCGAGATGGGGTACAGCATCACCGCGACGATGGGCCCCGACGGCGGGTACCGGCTCGCTGCGGGCAGTGAGCTGCCGCCGCTGCTGTTCGACGAGGACCAGACGGTCGCGGTGGCGGTCGCGCTGCAGACCGCCCCGGCGCTCGGGGCCGGGATGGCCGAGGCCGCGGTCCGGGCTCTGGGGACGATCCGGCAGGTGATGCCCTCCCGGCTGCGCCAGCGCCTGGACGCGCTGCGCGTGAGCGCGGTCGGACGCGCCGGCGACGGGGCGCCGGTGGAGGTCTCGGGGGAGGTCCTGGTCGCCCTGGCGGACGCAATCCGGGCACGGGAGGTGCTGCGCTTCGACTACCCCGCCCGTGATGCCGCCCAACAGACCACCGATCGGACCGCTGATCAGGCCGGCGACCAGAGGACGTGCGGCGAGGGCCCGCCGCCCCCGGCGCGGCGCACCGAGCCGGTGCACCTGGTGGCGTCGGCCGCGCGGTGGTTCCTGCTGGGCTGGGACCTGGACCGCCAGGACTGGCGCCTGTATAGCGTCGACCGCGTGCGGCCGCGGACGCCGAACGGTGCGCGGTTCACGCCCCGGGCGGTGCCGGGCGGGGACGTGGACGAGTTCGTCTCGGCGCGGTTCAAGGGCTCGGACGTCAACGAGTGGGCCTGCCGCGGCGCCGTCGTGCTGCACCTGCCCGCGCGGGAGGTGCTGCCGTTCGCCGGTGACGGGACGGTCACTGCCGTCGGTGAGGACCGGTGCGTCCTGGAGGCCGGTTCGTGGTCGTGGGGGGCGCTGGCGGCTTCGTTGGGGAGGTTCGAGGTGGCGATGGAGGTCCTCGGCCCGCCGGAGCTCTCCGACGCCTTCGCGGTGCTCGCCGACCGGTACGGGGCGGCGAGCCAGACCAATCCACCGGACCGTCTGGGTGAGAGCGGTTCACCGTGAGCGCCCAATAGACCACCGGCGACCGGGCACCCGCCGGCTCCGCTGCGGTGCTCAACCGGCTCGGGGCTGTCCTGGTCGGGGATGGCTGAACGGGCACCCTGGGGGATTGGGGGAGTACACCCGTGCCCGGGGTGCCGGTGTAGGACCGGGTCTCATCCGTCGAGCCGGCGCTGGTTCTTGCCCGTCACCCCAGAACGCTCGAGCGAAGCTACCCTGGTGCTCTCACGGAGAGTTCTTGAATGATCCGGCACGTCGCCCCGCCAGCGTAGGCGCCAGCCTCGCCGGTGTCTCAGCAGCCTCGCAATTTGCACCCACCCTCAGCGACCCGAATCAGTCGAAGTACGACGCGGTCAGGCGTCCACCCACCTCACGGACGGTCACGTCGGTGGAGTACACCTGCGTCAGCACCTCGGAGGTGATGACCTGCGCGGTAGGGCCATCAGCGAGTACACGACCCTCCCGCATCGCCACGACCCGGTCAGCGCAGGCCGCCGCCACATTGACGTCATGTAGCACCACCACCACCCGACGCCCCAGGTCATCGGCCATGGTCCGCAGCAGAGCGACGATCTCCTTGACGTGACGCAGGTCGAGGTTGTTCAAGGGCTCGTCCAGCAGCACGTAGGGGGTGTCCTGAGCCAGCACCATGGCGATGAACGCCCGCTGGCGCTGGCCGCCGGAGACCTCATCCAGGTAGCGCCCCCCCAGGTCGCTCAGGTCAAGGTGAGCCAGCGCCGCCTCCACGTGCTCGCGGTCACCGGCGGTGGTGCGTCCCCGGGAGTGGGGGAAGCGCCCGAAGGAGACCAGCTCGCGGATGGTCAGACGCGCCACGAGGTGGTTGTCCTGACGCAGCACCGCCAGGCACCGCGCCAGCTCGGCGCTGGGGGTGCGCGCCACGTCACGCCCCTCGACCAAGACCCGACCGCCATCAGCCGACAACAACCGGCCCACCAGCGAGAACACGGTGGACTTGCCCGCCCCGTTGGGTCCGATCAGCGCCGTCACCCCCCGGTGGCCCAGATCGAGGTCGACGTCGTCGACGACGGCGGTAGCCCCGTAGCGCTTGGTGACGCCTTCGAGTCGGATCACCGCGGTGCCCGCACGCGTGCGCCGGCGGGCTCCGTGCGGCGCTGACGGCGGCCGGTCGCCGCTAAGGTTCGTGCGTCGCGGCGGGTCAGGGGAACGAACCTCATCGGGCTGCCTTTCTCAAGACCAGGTACAGGAAGAACAACCCGCCGGTGAACTCCACCAGGACCGACAGGGTCCCGCTGTAGCCGAGCACCCGCTCCAGGACCAGCTGGGCACCCAGCAAGAAGCCCGCGCCCATCAGCACCGCGTTGGGAAGGGTCCAGGCGTGGCGGGCCGAGGCCGACCACGCATAGGACAGGTTGGCCACCAACAGCCCCAGGAACAGGACCGGCCCGACCAGCGCGGTGGAGGCAGCGACCAGGACTGAGACCACCGCGAGCAGCACCAGCACGGTGCGCCGGTGGTCCACTCCCAGACCGGTGGCCGCCGCTGGGCCCAGGGTCAGCACGTCCAGGACGTGGCGCAGGGGGAACAGGGCTGCGCACCCGGTGGCCACCAGCGCCGCGGACAGCCACAGCAGCTGGGTGTCGGGGCGGGTGATGGAGGCGAATAGGGCGTCGGTGAGGACCTCGAAGTCCAGGGGGTCCATCATCCGCTGCATCCACTCGGCCAGGCTGCGCAGCGCCACGCCCAGCACGATGCCCACCAGCAGCAGCAGGTGCAGAGAGCGGCGCCGCCCACCGAAGAGCCAGCTGAACAGCGCGGTGCTGGCGAGCACCATGAGACCGACCTGAGCCAGCCACAGCTCCAGGCGGTCAGCGCCTAGGGCCGCTGAGCCGAAGACGAAGACGGCCGTGGTGGCGATCAGGGCGTAGACGGCGTCGAAGCCGAGGATGGAGGGGGTCAGGATGCGGTTGGCGGTGACGGTGTGGAAGACCACCGAGGAGACCCCGATGGCTGCGGCCACGACCACCACGGCTGCGACGGTGCGTGTGCGGACCTGCAGGGCGTAGCTCAGGGAGCCGGGGACGTCGGTGAGCAGGTAGGCCGCGGTGATGGCCACCACCGCCAGCGCCAGCAGTGCGGTGCGTGTCACGGGCCGGGCCCACCACTGCAGCAGGCGGTGCCGCAAAGGCTCGCCCATGCGCCAGGGGTCCGGCGGCGAGTCGTCGGGTTGACGCGGCGGACGGTGGTCGTCGGCATGCTGGACGGCCTCGGGGTCAGTGCGCACGGGCACCTCGGCGCAGCAGCAGCCACAGGAACAGCACCGCACCGATGAGCCCCACCACCACCGACAGCGGGATCTCGTAGGGGAAGCGGACGGTGCGGGCCACCAGGTCACACGCCAGCAGGAAGGCCGCTCCCAGGGCTGCTACCCAGGGGATGGAGCGGCGCACGTGGTCACCCACCAGGAGGCTGACCACGTTGGGCACCACCAGGCCCAGGAAAGGCACGGTGCCGGCGGTGACCAGCACGCAGGCGGTGATGACGGCGACGATCAGCATCCCGGTGGCTTGAACACGCCGGTAGTTCAGGCCGAGGTTGGTGGCGAATTCCTCACCCAGCCCGATGACGCTGAAGCGGTCAGCGGCGATCCAGGCCAGCGCCGCCATCGCCGCAGCCAGCCACAGGTACTCATAGCGTCCGGCCATCACGGTGGCAAAGCTGCCCTGAGCCCACTGCTGCAGGGACTGCAGCAGGTCCAGTCGCAAGGCGATGAAGGTGGTGACCGCGCCGACGACGCCGCTGAGCATGATGCCGACCAGGGGTATCAGCACCAGCTGGCGTGAGGGGACGGCGCGTACGATGCGCAGGAACAGGAACGTCCCCGCCAGCCCGAACACCGCAGCGATGCCGGTCCTGGCCGCGACGGGCAGCCCCGGGGCGGTGGCCAAGGACAGCAGCAGCCCCAGGGCGGCGAACTCGGTGACGCCGGTGGTGCTGGGCTCGACAAAGCGGTTGCGTACCAGCATCTGCATGATCAGTCCGGCGATCGCCAGGGCAGCTCCGACCAGCACCAAGGCCAGAGTGCGGGGGATGCGGGTGGTCACCAGCACCAGAGCGGCCTGACCGTCGCGGCCCTGGGTCCACAGCGCAGCGGGGGTGACCTCAGAGACCCCGACGAACACGCTGGCCGTTGCCAGCGCGACCAGGAGCAGGCCCAAGCAGACCGCCAGCCCCCGGCGCTGCCTGCTGGAGCGGGCAGCGCCGGGTTGGTCGGACTGTGGGCCGGCAGGTGCTGCAGACGCCCGGGGCGCAGCTACCGAGGAGGACGTGGACGGTGGCCCACTGCCAAGTCCGGTGACACCGTGGGCGCCGCCAGACCCGGCAGCACGGGGAGGTGAAGCATCAGGCACGGGTCAGGACGGCCTGGTCACCGCGCGGACTGGACGCAGCTCCGGCCTCACGCCGCCAGCTGCTTGACATCATCGATCATGACCTGGGTGGTGGTCAGACCGCCGTAGACGATGTACCAGGCCACCGGGTCCAGGTAGTGGATGTCGTCGTTGCGGGCCGCGGTGGTCTGAGCGACCACGGCGTTGTCCAGGACGGCTGCTGCGCTGCCCGCGGCGGCCTCACCGGTGGCGGCGTCGCGGTCCAGGACCCACAGGTTGGCGGGGTCGGTCTGCAGCAGGAACTCGAAGGAGACCGGCTCACCGTGGGTGGCTGAGGCGACGTCGTCCACAGCCGGCTGGACCCCGAAGACGTCATAAATCAGCCCGCCGCGCACCTGGGAGGAGCGCGCGCCCTGGGGTGCGGGCGCCAGCGCGGTCAGCTCACCACCGGCGACCATCAGGCCCAGTCCGGTTCCGGAGGCCTGCGCGAGCTCGCGTGCCTCGGCCACACCGGTCTGCACCTGGGCCAATGCTGCTTCGGCCTCCTGCTCAGCGCCGAGGACCTGCCCGAGGAAGGTGGTGTTCCGCTCCAGGGTCTCCAGGTAAGACCCGCGGATCCCCAGGTCGATGGTGGGGGCGATGGCGCTGAGGTCTTCGTACAGCGGGGAGGAGCGCCCGCCGATGACGATGAGGTCTGGCTGCTGGGCCTCGATGGCGACCAGGTCAGCCTCGAACAGGGTGCCGGCGTTGAAGGCGTCCTCGGCGAGGTAGTCCTGGAGGTAGTCCGGGACGTTCTCCAGCGGTGCGCCGGCGACCTGACCGCCTAGGGAGCCGATGGTGTCCAGGCTGGCGACCTCGAAGGTGACGATGGTGTCGGGGTTGCGGGGGACCTCCACGGTCGTGGACTCGTACGTGGGTTCGGCGTCCTCGTCCAGGATGTTTGTTTGGCGGTCCCAGGTGTAGGAGACGGTCTCGGCGCCGGTGGTGGTGGCGGCGCCTTCTGCCGCGGTGGTGGCGGTGGAGCACCCGGTCAGGACCAGGAGGACCGCGGTCGGCACAGCCAGGGCGGTAAGTAGCCGGAAGGGGGGCATGGGAGGCCTCTCAGGGTGGCTCAGCCGGACACCTGACACGATTCGTGTAGGTAAGGCTCACCTAATCACGAGCGGGTGGTGGAGTGAGGGGGCAGCCCCCGCATCTGTGGCGAGTGGCACAACGGGACAGCGGGACAGCGGCCACACGCTGAAGAGCGTCACCACCTCGGTCCCGCCCGCGGGGGCGGGTCAGGCACGTATGGAGCGCAGTCACCTTCTAGTGGGCGCCCAATAGAGGACCGGCGACCGGGCACCCGCCGGCTCCGCTGCGGTGCTCAACCGGCTCGGGGCTGTCCTGCCCGGGGATGGTCAACCGGGCAGTGCGTCGTCAGAGTCCATGGGCGCCTGCACGGACGGGAGCCGGTGGTTAACCGGTCGTGGCGGTGCGCAAGGCCCGCGACCGCAGCGCCACCAGCCCCAGCACGGCGCTGGCGACGCCTCCGATCACCAGGGGTGTGGCCGTTGTTGTGGCGGCCGCCAGCACGCCGGTCGCGGTGTAGGCCAACGGCTGTCCGCCCAGGCTGGCCAGGCTGGCCATCGCCATCACCCGGCCCAGTCGCTCAGGCGCTGAGGTGGTTACCAGCAGAATTCCCAGCAGGCAGGAGGCAACACCGGCGGCCGCGCCGAGGGCGAGCGCAGCCAACAGAGCCAACGCGGTGGTGGGGGCGGTGGCCACTGCGACCAGTGCCAGGCCGGCGGCGCTAACGCTGGCGCAGGTCTAGGCCCCTGCCCGCCGGGGGGGTAGGAGTGGTAGCGAGGGTCAGGGCGGCGGCTGCGGCGCCGGCGCCGGCGAGCAGCAGGCCCAGGGTGGTCGAGGTCCAGCCGCGGGCGTCGGCCAGCAGCGGCAGTCCCGGTCCCAGTGCTCCGGCAAAGCCCTCCCAGCGACGGTGACCAGCAGGAGCAAAGGCCCCAGCACCGGGTGGGTGCGCACGTAGGACAGGCCCGCCAGGACGTCGCCGATGAGGCTCGGGCTTGCACGCCGCCGCCTGCGGGAGTCGGTGGAGCCCAAGGAAGGGCTGGGTGCCAGCGCCGTCTCGTGCGTGGTGGCGGGGGTGGAGAGGGACGTGGCGGTCGGTGTTGCTGGTGACGCCGGGGGGGGGGGCGGGCAGCAGGGGGGTGAGGGCCAGCAGCACCACCGATGCGAGCACAGCCCCCCGCACACGTCGAAGCCGAGGGTGGGGTGACCGGTGGCGATGAGCCAGCCGGCTGCTGGGGCGCCGGCGACGATGCTGGCTCGTCCCAGCAGCTGACGCACTGCCTGCAGGCGCACCTGCACGTGTGGTGGGGCGATGCGTGGGGCGATGGCGGCCACCGAGGGCAGGTAGAGCGCATCGGCCAGGCCGACGGTGGCCAGTAGGCACCAGCTGGGGGTGGTGATGGCCAGCAGGACCGCGGCGATGGTGATGATCGAGGCGCGGGTAAGGTCGGCGCGCCCCGCTGAGGCTGCTGACCGGGCGGTGCCAGGCCATTGGGAATCTCAATGACCGTGTCAAGCCGCCGGGGCGAGTCCGCCAGGAGCTGACTCCCGGTAGGGAGTGCGGTCACGCAGCATCGTC
>Ga0325400_1005370_pt1 | contig 12048 bp, 10 predicted proteins | sample PopdelMetagenome_2_FD_205662 | JGI IMG/M metagenome (GOLD analysis project Ga0325400, IMG submission 205662) | Populus deltoides microbial communities from Bellville, Georgia, United States - Xylem-PdKOR-R1 | ecosystem: Host-associated > Plants > Phyllosphere > Stem > Wood/Secondary xylem...
TATTGGATAACTAGCGACTGCTATCAATATCTTTTCTTCATTCAATATATTTCGAGTTCAAAATTTTTTTTAATAGAAAAAAACTGTTAATGAAACGTTTGTATGTCTTACAAGTGTTAGGGTTCATCCTTGAATAAGAAAGCAAAAATGTAATAGAATCTTACATTAAAAGTCATGATTGTAATAAATCCAACCATGCAGGAATTCAAAAGTTTAAAATTTAAACGTGCTAGCTAGGTCCTTTCCCAGTCCCTTGTGCTTTAATTAACACAATAATTTTCATTTTTTTTTATAAACAACAAGGGAATTTTGCACAGGAGAAAATTGTTTACTGTTGATTATTAATAATTAATAGCACGTGGAGATTATTTATTAAAACATTTGTATGTCATTTTTTTTTTAATTTTGAATAATAAAAATATTTCCACCAAAAGAACAGATACAATATCCTTTATCATGAATATGCATGTTTTAACGTGCAAAACAAATTAATCAATATTATCGATTTAAAAGGCAAAATCACCTGCGAGTAAAAGAAACATAATCTCCAAAGATTTGCTAGTGCTTCCAATTTAATTAGAAAAATCAATTGCTAGTGTGTCAAAACAATTTGGGATTTGATCCCATTCATACTGCAAATCAGAAATTAAAAAAAAAATTAAAAGATTATAAAATGTGATTATTATTGTGGTGCAAGGTGATTTTTATATAAAAGTATTTATTTATTTATATATATATATATATGAAATTATTTTTTTTATTTTTAATATTAGCACATTAAATTATTAAAAAATATTACTTTAATATTTTTTAAAAAATAAAAATAATTCTAAAAAACAAAAATAAAAAACAATTACTGCACTCCGAATGAGATACTAAGTTAAGACATCTATGGTGGACCCCAAATTAATGCCGATACATGTCAAAATTTCAACAAATCCAAAAAAAAAAAAAAAAACCTAAAACACTAATAAATAAAAAAAACAAGTCCTTATAAATTACACGTGGCTCAAGAAACCGGGACTTTCTGGTAATTGAAAAGAAATGGTGGCGGTTTCAGGATTATCATATAGCACTTTGGCATCATCAGTAATATATAAATTTCAACGAAGGAAGCCTAAACAAACAGCAACTTTCACCAAACCCAGAATTTCTATTCGTTAAGATTTTCCAATTAAGATATTTTAGCAAAATCCTTTATCTATTTAGTTCCAGAAAGGAAAGGTTGTTTTTTTTACCTATCAGGAGTTAAAAACCTGAACAGGTACTTTGGTTGCCGTATTCAGATTTTTCATGGGATTTGAAAAAAGGTTTGAACTTTATGTTGTGTTTGTTTTAGTTGGTGATGAGTTTCGTTTTCATTTGGTGTTTTTGATTGGATTGAATGTTATTAAGGGTTTGAGGGAAATGGATTTGGTTTTCTTTTTAGTAAAGTTATGTTCTTTTAGCTATTTTGTTCGTGTGTTAATTTGAATGTTTTCCAATTGGATTTGATGATATTGTTGTTTAATGATGTTGTCTTTAAAGGGTTAGCAGCAAATTTATAGCTTTAAGTGTTGAAAATAGTAGGTTTTGATTTTGATTACTGAAAGTACGAAAGTGGGTTGGCAACAAACTTGTAGCCTTTTGTAAAGGACATAGAAAGTTTTGATTTTTGATTAGTGAAATTTGGAAGTTATTTGTATAGTGAATTTGATTAGATATTGCATTTGACTATGGCTAATTTTGCAGCTTGCCTTCAGAAAGATTTGTGCAAGTACATAGCGCAAGGTGGTTGTGCTTCTTAAGAGATTTCATTAATTTTGATAGCCAAGATGATTGTATTTGAGCAGGATCCTGATGTTGTTCGATGGGGTCTCCATAATCTAATACAGGATTGTACACTTCCGAATTCTGGTTCGTGTTATGCTGTTACTCGTCATGACAGGGATTCATTTAATGCTGGGTATGTTAGAGAATATTATAATGATCCAGAATATGCAAATAATGTGGAGAACGATGCTGTTATTGCTCGTGCTCTTCAAGAAGAACTTTCACGGATTGCTGATGCGGAATCATTTGGGTTAAATAACGCTGAACAAGAATCAATTATTATGCAGCAATGGCCTTGTTCTCATGAAAGATACCATGGTTCTGGTACTAGGAAATTCTGCTGCTGCTATTTAATTCCTTGGTTATTTGTGATCCTTTATTTCACATAATTCATTTGATTTTATGTGCCACCTGTAGAGCACAAGAACAGTCAGGAAGTCACAAATGATCACTGTGAAAACAAAACGGGTGTTGACAATCACAGCAAAAATGTAGCAGATGACTCTAGCAAGAAGGATGAAACAGCGATCCCTACTTCATCTTCTAAAAGTGAAGAAGATTCCCTTAATATGGAAGAGTTGGCAATTAATTCAAACTTAGCAAATGAATACGCTCTTGATGGTGAAGTGGGCAAGAGGATAAGCGATATGGTTCCTATTCCTGTAAGTATAACTTCTGCCAAGCTATACCACATTGCACTGAAGATTAAGATAAAATTCCTTCCAGCCTTGAGTAAATGATATCCTTTCAAAAATAAAGAATTGAGCATCCTAAATTTCTCATCTGTTTTCTGTAGCTTGTTCCTAAAACTAATGGAGAAATACCATCAGAAGATGCAGAGACATCAGATCATCAAAGGCTGCTAGACAGGTCTTGTATATATTCTGTTGGAGATCGTGCCTTTTAGTTCAAGTCTGTAATATCTTGACTCAGACAATATTTTTAATTTAATGTTTTGTCTGTTTTAGGTTAAAGGTATATGATCTTGTTGAGAATAAGGTTCTAGGAGATGGTAACTGTCAGGTTGGTACCTTCTTTATTTTAAAGATAAACGGTTGTGCAAAAAGCTTACTTCTGAAGCTCTGTTACCCAGTGTTATTAGCTCAAGTTATGTCTCAACTCTACCGTTCTCTGTCAGATCAACTCTGATAGATTTAATTAGAATAATTTTTTGTCTTTTTTGCAGTTTCGTTCTCTGTCAGATCAACTCTACCGTTCTCCTGAGCATCACAAATTGGTGAGAGAACAAGTTATTGATCAGGTTGGTTGGCGTTTATCTAAGTGTACTTCTGTTTACATGTATTAGAGTCTTATTGATCCATTCTTATACATATAAGCGTAAACTGTATCTTATTCCTAACAATGATGATTTCATCAGCTCAAGTCTCAGCCGCAAATGTACGAGGGCTATGTTCCTATGGCTTATGATGACTATCTGAAGAAAATGAGCAAGTTTGTTACTTCTCTTCGTTTTCTTTTAATCTCCTAAAACTTTCTTGAAATATATTCATGCTCATATGTATATTTATGCGGCTAAAATTAGGGGTGGTGAATGGGGTGATCACATCACATTGCAGGCTGCTGCAGATTCGGTATGGGCAGCTATCTTACTTTTGTACATTCCCTCATGTTTTGTCCGCTTGTCTTTCTGTCGATCTTGATGTTATTCATTAACCCTTTGTGGAATATATCTATAAGTTGTGAATTTGAAGAGAATCGCTGAGAATGATGGATTATTGAAACTATCAGCTAGTTATTTATGGAACTAAATTCACCTATACCCGTATTCTCCAACTAGTTGAATTGAGTATATAATTCTTTTTCCTTCACTCTGCTTTTGTGAGACCAAATTCTTCATGAGATGACGAGATATAATTTATCAATTCTCTTAACTTTAATTAAATGAATTGCTTTTGTGTTTTTGAGTGATTCTTGCAAGAATAAAATTGTGAAATTGCTTTTCTTGTCTCACGATAACTTTTTCTTGATGCATAATATAACAACACTACGTTCCAAGTAGTGTATCTACTAACAGGAAATATTCTTGTAAGCCGGCTTTGCTATATTACTTTAATACTTTTTACCTTTTTAAGAGCTCATATATGCTACTTGTTTTCTGTCTGTAATTTTATTTTAGAGGTTTAAAGCTTATTTAACTGATGTATTTGCATGTTGCCATGTAATTGCAGTATGGTGTCAAGATATTTGTTATAACTTCATTCAAGGATACATGTTACCTCGAGATCCTTCCACAGGCTCAAAAGTCCGATCGGGGTAAGATTAGACTTTTCGAACTTGTGTGCTGATTAATAGAAATCTAAGCTGAAGAATGCTTCACCATCTTTCTAATAAATGGAAATTTTATTGTAAGATTGGTTTTTGCTGTAGAATAAAATTTATTGATTATGAAATTAGGAAATGTAATATGCCCTGAAATTCATTACATTGAACATACTCATATAATCAGCGCCAAGAAAATTCTTATCCAGTTCAAACCAATTATTTTTTTTAAGAAAAAAAGAAGAAGAAAGAGGAGAAAGAACTGTGAAAATATAGGGCGAGCAGATCTGAAATCCACTGTCCTTGCAACTTGTGTTTTGTGCAGTTATTTTCTTGAGCTTTTGGGCGGAGGTGCACTACAATTCAATATACTCAGAAGGAGGTAAACATTTAATCCCGTTGCCATAGCAATGAAAATTGTTCTATGATACTTATCTGAAGGTCTATCTTTCCCTGGCTTCCAAGTTACATCTGATGTGGTCTTTGGCTTTTATAAAAGCAATTTTGAACAAGTTATGAAAACTTCATGTGCGAAGTCCTGTTCGGGGGAGTAAAAGAATGCTTGATATAGTTGTTCCACAGTTTTAACTGTTGTTATTCTCTTTCTGGTTACCTGCTCTAATTCTCTCTATCTCTAATATAGAGCTACCGCAGTTGGAATCGAAGAAAAAGGACTGGTGGAAGATTTGAAGCTGGGAACTTCATCGGCAAACCTCATAAGAAGATGCTTCTGTGCTACATGAAAGCCTTTACATTTCATTTTCATACAATGGCCTCGACAAAGGAAGTGCAGAATGCAAATGCCATACTGCTACTACGTCACTTTTAGCTACCTTTGTGCATATTACTTCCATTTAGATTTGACCGCCATAGTTCCATCCTTTGTATTGTGTCCTGATCTCTTCATTATTTTTCGTTCTTGTTTCCGGCTGTTCTGACTGTACATATTAGGCAGGGCAACTAAGGGTTTTTTTCCCTTCTTAGCAGAACCCGGAGACACTATTCTACTTCTAGAACGTATATTATTAAAATTAATCGTAGTTGCTGTATTTCTTGCATCCTGTTTCCTTTTTGCCGAAAACTAGGAAGGTTTGTGCTCTTCAGCTTGTGCCTGTATCCTGACATTTTGTCCAAACCCAGAATGGAACAAAACGTGTAGTGACTGAAGAAAACAAGAAAAGAAAAATATCTCCTTCCCCTTCCTTTGTAGAGGCCATGGAATAAACATGACAACAGAAAATAAATTACCATTACGGCAAGATTTTAATTTACCTATAGTTCATTGAAAAGCTATCCATAGAGAGATTGAAATTTAGAAAATATGAAGTTATTTTTTGTTAATTTTTTTAATGAGATAGATTGAAGGACCTTATTGGTAAATAGATAAAACATCAATGAGTGATCGATACAAATTTTTTGATAAAATCCATAAACTTTAGGAAGATAAAATGAAATTAACCTTTTTTAAAAAAGCTGCTAGTTTTCTTTAAAAGACAAGTCATCCTAAACAACTAGCTAACTAGAAGATCTGAAATAAAAACCAAAGGACAACACAAACTCTTCTTCCCCTTCCAATCACCCACCAAAACCCCTAAAACCTTACACCACCAAAACCAAATCTCATGTTCATCATAAAAAAAACCCACCTCTAAAACCCCAAAATCCCTAGTCTACACATCTCAAAATCCAATCTTTCCCCTTATAAATCATATAACCAAGAACCCACCATACACTTATACACAAACCAAGAACTATGTGGATGTGTACATGAAATGGAAAAAAAGATCAATACTTTGATTCAATAGAGCATATTATACACAAGTCCATTGAACTTAAACCCATCATATTTTTGAAAAATGTGATAGCCCAGAATCCCAATGGTTGTATACCTATCTCATGTGTTTCAAAGTAAGGCTTGCATTTTGATGTGAGTTGCAAGGTTTTTGAGGCAATACCCATCAATTTTTGAGGAGTTTACTGGTCCACAGTATAGTTTGCCTTGGTTTAGATTGACCCAAGAAGCTGTTGAGATTGATAGAGGAAAGAAGGTTGTATGAGGATTGTTAAGAGGATTTGAGAGAGGTTGAAGAAGTTTATTTTGACGTGTAAAGAAAAGGTTTTGCCTTTGAAGGTTATTCAAGGGATTTTATGGTATTTGGGTTTGCCTGAGGATTTCTTAGAGTGTTTGGATAAGAATCTTTATGGGTCTTTTAGGGTAGTGGAGATGGAGGAGGAAGGGTTAAAGGGATTAGCTGTTGAGAGTAATGAAAGGGTTTTGTCTGTTTTGCAAAGAAATTAGATGAAAAAGGGAGTGTATTCTGATGAAACCTATGGAGGGAATTGAGTTTCCACTCTTTCCATCAAAGGGTGTTAGGTTAAGGAGGAAGATCGATGATTGGTAAAAAGAGTTTCAAAAGGTTCCGTGTGTATCCCCATATGAGGATTATTTATTTACATTTGAATCCCAATACTGATATTGCTGAGAAAAGGGATGTTGGGTTTCTTCACGAGTTGGTTTGTTTGTTTGTTGAGCATTCTGCAGAGAGGAGGAGAATTTTGTGTGTTAAGAAGTATTTTGGGTTGCCACAGAAGGTTCACAAAGCATTTGAAAGGCATCCCTTCATGTTTTATTTATCTTTGAGGAATAAAACTTGCACTGCTATTCTTAAGGAGGCTTATTGTGATAAAATGGCCTTTGAGAGGCATCCCTTGATGAGAATCAAGAACAAGTACATTAGCTTGGTTAAAGAATCAGAGGTGATTTTGAAGAGGAGAAGAGTGAACAATCCCCAAGTCGAACGTCCAAAATTGGATTTGGATTTGGATAATGCTGATGAAGACAGTGTAGAAATAGGTAGGGTACTAGGGTGTAAAGATGAAGTAAATTAGATCTGAAAGTTGTGTTCATGTCATTCACTGGTTCTGGTTACCTTCTCCAAGTGCTCCTACTTGGGTCCATTTAACTTCTGTTGTCACTGCCATGTGTCAAGTGAACGCCAGCCACGGATTGACGTGCAAACTTTCTATCATTGCGTAGCATTCTTTTTGTAATCCAGAGGGTTATTACTAATTGTTCGAATAGAATATTGGCAAGAAAAAATCCAATTCCAAACAGGTAAGAAGGTAATTCACTCAAGAGAAGGGAGGTCGAAAGTCAAAGTGCAACAATCCAAAACACTTGCCCTCTGAATCGAAAAGATCAAATATCATATTTTACCTCTGCCAGTAACATTTACATTTCATTCCTTTTTTACAGACTACATCTGTGCCTGTACTCCAAGAGAGACTAATCAGCTATAAATTACCCTCTCAGATCTTCTCTTGACTGAGAACTTAACTTTTATTCTGTGAGCTGAATTTACAATTAGATATTAACAAAAACGAAAACATCTTATTCCGAAGACCTGTTTATTTACATCTATTCTTCTTCTCTTTAGAGACCGAAGCTATGAGAAACTTGCAAAAATCACCTTCCAAGTTAGCTGTACAAAATGCATGCTCTTTTTGCTGTTTTACGGCGGCAAAGAAAAAGCACCCTCCATGTTTCCAGATTAAATCACGTTAGGAGAAGACTGAGGATGACAATCCTAAGCGCCTTTCTGTAAATGAGAGAAAGAATCATGCATGTCCACTGGTAATAAGTAAACCAGGCAAACGAGAGCAACACATTTTCCAGTAAGTTACTACAAAGATTCCTCACCTCCAGTTGTGATGAGCTTCTCAACACGCGAAACAATATGTTTACCGTAAGTGTACCTCTTCAGGGCACTCAAATGAACCCTAATGCGAGAAAGAATTAACTCCAAACTTCGATCATTGCAGGTCTCAAGAACCTTCTGTACAACGTAATTTCCAAATGGATCTTTCATCATAGCCTGCAGTTTTACATTCCAAACACAGATCATCCAGGCACTAATCAGTGAAAGTAATTAAGGAATCGAAATTGGAAGCCTCAAAACAAACATAGGCTGCAGTAATCTCAATGATCATATACATGAAGAGCATGTTGAGATTGGATGATCATTCATCAATAAAAAAGTTGATACCGCGGAGTACTGGATATTTAGAATACAAAATATAAAAAAAATACACAGAATAGAAGTATAGAGATTAAATGACAGAAAAAAATCGAATTTTAATACCACATGACAGTTCTTCTTTTTTTTTCAATATTTTTTTATAATAAATCAGGTTGGGCTCAGATTTCTGATGCGAGGGTATTTTCATCAGGACCTGATAGTGCTAATTAAGGCACTTGTGCACTGACCTGCAAGGGCTCATTTTCAACAGTGGAACCAAGTATCTCATTCACCAAAAGTTGGCGCTCCTCAGGGCCACCAAATGTCAAGCACTTCTCCACAACATTTGAAGCAAATTTCTGCTGGCTCATCAAAACAATATGTCCTGCAAGCTTGCTAATAATAGCAGATCGTTCTTGTGGCTTACCATGCTCAAGAACATGCTATACAAAACAGAAGTATGAACATCAGGAAACTAATGACGCAGTAGAGAAGCAGATCAGTTAAATACAGAACAAAGCCACCCATTTCATGCCAATGATGCAACAAAATCCAAAAGCAAGATCAAACCCACATCTTTAGTCCACATAGAGAAGTCCATATGGATGCAGAGCACTAGATCTAACAGGCTGACAAAAACTTTGAAATCCTTGAAAGTGGAAGTGTCAGGGATATTAATAATTATAACGTTCAAAACAAGGCACTCAATACTCCCACTTACATATCAAGGACTCACTACCCAGTCCAGGATGCGGGACCAAGTCCTTGATGCTCATTAATATTCTTGCAATATATGGTCTTCTACACGTCTTTATATTGTTAGATATTGTTATAGCAGGAAACTAAGGTGATATGATAATATCTTAACCACAAAGAAAAATAAATTCCTGTAAATTATAGATTACTTCCGCCTTGCTTATCTATCATATTCAATGGACTTCGACAAATATAAATAAAAATTTTAGGATTAGCACGTAGTGTAACCTTAACTGGACAAACTCATATCTTAGGTGCAAAGAACTTCACTTGCCAGTCAATACATGCATGTTGGATCAACTGGAAAATTTTCGATACCTGAATGACATAATTTCCATATTGATCTTGTGCCAAAGTGTACACCGACTGCATAATTTCATCCATAATAATTTGCTGTGTATTCATGTCCTTACAATGCTCCAGGACCCTCTATTGGTGCCAGATCAAAAAATTGGCAAGTCAATAATGATCATATATTTACATCAAGAAAGTGCATAAAGAGTAATTCCTAACCTGAATGACACGGCAACCATAAGGATGGGTGGATAGGGCCAAAACTTGCCCATAGAAAGCTGAGATGATGAATTGAATTCGATCTTCCGGGACACACTCTATACACTTCTGAATAACATGATTGCCATTCTGATCACGAATGCATTTAATGACAGAGCCATCAAGCTCTGCCACCATTTGAGTCTGTCGATCCACATCAATCATCTCCAAAGCCTGTGGTCAGATTTAGCACACTAAGTAATTTGAATAGCCAGAATAAACAAAAAGGGCAATGATCTTGCTCATAAGGTAATAAGCTACAATTCATGAACTGATCAAACAATTCTTCTTCTTTCCTTGTGGTGGATGCATTCAAGAGTACTAAATCATAATTTTTGATTCATGCATTTAAAGAGTTCCCTGGCATTACACCAAGCCACATCACAGTGATAAATCTAAAGGTCGAGGAACTGGATAGTGCTCAGCAAAGCAAGCATCACCAACAACAATATTCACATAGAAAGTATGGATGCTTCAAGCAGATATGGGATGTCAAGTAAAAATCTCAAAGGCACGTGCTGAGAACAAACATGCAAGAGTGTGTGCACATGATGTATGTATGACAGCAAAGGCATAGAAAAGCACCTTCTGGATTACTCTGCATCCATACATTTGAAGACTGAGAGGTAAAACATGACCAGTAAGTCGACTGACTAACTCCAATATTTGACTTTCTGTACCATGATCAAGAAACTGTGCATTCAAGAATAACAATGCAATATTAACAAATCATACATAGAACATAGAATTATAAAGGAGAAATCAGCAGTTAGAATTTCAAATAAAAACAATATGTACCTTTTGTATGACATAATTTCCAAACACATCAGTCATCAAGGTGCGAGCATGAGGAATAATCTCAGGGAATATCTTGTTCTTCTCTTCAACTGAAGCAGTTTCTAGTTTCTGCTGAATAAACCGACTTCCATATTGATCCGTGCTGCATTGCATAAGAGATGTTAAACTCGGTACTCCCAACACTACATGAATGAAACAAACACCAAAACAATAATTCAATATATACCTGAATTCAACAACCTGACCAGCAATGTCTGAAAGTTCAAAAGAACCGGTCTTGTTGTTCTTAAATCCTTCTATTGAGGATGATGAGGGTCTTCTTTCCGCAATGCAGCCAATATCAGACTGCCATGACCCAATGTATCCTCCTATCGAATTCCTCATCATAGAAGCTAAGTGTGCAGCTCGCTCGCTCTGAAAACTTCCAGATCCAACAGAAGGAAGCGTAGATTTCGCCACTGAGTTCTCTGGATATGGCATGCTAAGACCATATGATGAATTCCTATGGTATCCCTGATTCAAACCACCAGATTTGGTTAGAAGTGGCAACTCATATTGTTGCTTCTGTTGAACAAGCAATGTCTCAAGGTAAGCTTTCTGAATCCTGTCCAAGTCTCCATCTGAAGCGCCAAAATAGTTTCTAACTGAAGGATCATTAGAAGTAGCTACAGGACACGTTGCATAATCTGAAATTCTTTGCAAGTACTGAGGATAACATGGGTCTAGAGACCCCGCTTGATTTCCCAGTCTATTAAAACCATGACCACCTAAAGCAAAAATAAAATTTCAAACCAGCAAGAAATGTATCTACTATCCATGTGTATATTGTACATATAAATTCCATGAAAGCTTCGAAAGAAACAAAGATAACCTGTATCGAGATGATTCTTGATCACCGAATTCAATTTTTGAGTTGAATAATCATCAGGTACACGGCCAGTGAAATCCACAATTGGAACATTTGCATTTTGAATATGAACATGTGATCTTTCCAAACATCCAAGGCCCAAGGAATTCATTTTTGAGTGAAGATTGGTGGAAGAATTTCTTCTGGAAATACTAATTTCCCCATTAGAAGTTATCTTAGAAGGATTACGGTTTGGTATGATCCCATTGTTTGTTGGCATATCGGTATAGCTGGTCGAAAATGAGAGATTTACTACATTGGATTTTTCTCTGAGTTGCTGCTGCAGAGTCTGGTCACCACTACTGGGCGCATTAAAAGGAAAATCTGGCTCATTTTCCAGATCCATCTGCAGTTGATGTCGTACATGACTCTCTTGATCTGTGAGTCTAGTGTGCAAAAGACTTAACCCAGACAACGAGTTGGCAATTTCACCAAGCTCAGCAATGCCAGAGGAATGATCATTTTGGAAACTCATGCCAACAACATTCTTCTTCTCAATAGGACCAACTCTGCTGCCAACATGACGTAGATTTGAAATAGCAGACATCCCACCCAGCTGCTGTTCAGGTGTTGTACTCCTAGACAATGATGAACCCACAGCAGATACCAAAGAGTGAGACAAGGTATCAATGCGGCTTTGATTTCCTGTAAAGCTAGTGGTAGCTGCTCCTGAATGCAGGCCTTCAAGGGATTCCATTCCATAGAGTAACCCAGCTTGATGAGGATCACACACACCAGTTGCATCCAGAAGATCACCAAAAGCATTATGACTTGCTGGGGATGATAGGTGACCTGGTATGGAAGTGGGCTGATCAAGTCCTTCCTGAAAAATGTAAGAATACCATTTGTCAACTGTAGAAAACGAGCGAAATGAAATGCAACACCTATCATAGAAAAGAGATAACAGAATGTATCTCCTAGCGT
>Ga0325400_1005373_pt1 | contig 12047 bp, 13 predicted proteins | sample PopdelMetagenome_2_FD_205662 | JGI IMG/M metagenome (GOLD analysis project Ga0325400, IMG submission 205662) | Populus deltoides microbial communities from Bellville, Georgia, United States - Xylem-PdKOR-R1 | ecosystem: Host-associated > Plants > Phyllosphere > Stem > Wood/Secondary xylem...
GTGCACGAGGAGCATCCGGGGCTCGACGTCGTCGGCGACCCTTGAGCCGTCGACGGTGAGATTGATCTTGGTCATGGGGCGGACTCCCTGGGGGCGAACGGCACGTGTGGTGCCGGTCACGCTAGGCGGGGCGGGTTGGGCGAAGGTTGGACCCGGCTCGGGACCTGCCTCGCCCCCCGCGGACGCTCAGCGCGTGGCGGCGGCGAGCCGGGCGCGCAGCAGCGGCGCGGCCGGGTGGGAGCGGGTGCCGAGGGCGGCCAGGCAGCGCTCGACGACCTCCGCGTCGTACGGCGAGAGCTCGGCGTAGCGCAGCACCGCGTCGGGCTCCGGGTCGGCCAGCAGGGCCTCGCGGAGCGCGACCGCGACGTAGTCGGCGAGCTCGGTCAGCGCCGGGGAGTTGGTGCCGGGCAGCAGGTCGCCGCCGTACGCCTCGACCGCGGCCCCCACCTGCCCGTGGCGGAGCAGGAAGAGGACGTGGTCGACGTCGGTGGCCACCGGCATGGTCAACCGGTAGGGGCGGGAGGACAGCTGGCCTCCGAGCGCGGCACGCAGGTGGGACACCTCCGCTTTGAGCGTGGAGAAGGTCACCGACTCCTCGCCGTACACGAGGGTGTGCAGGTGGTCCAGCGAGAGACCCTCGGGGTGCAGCGCCAGCAGGGCGAGGATCTCGGTCTGGCGCCGGTTGAGCAGCAGCCGTTGGCCGTCGAGCCGGGTCTCGGCCGTGCCGAGCAGCGTCATCACCAGACCGGGGTCGGCGGTCTCGTCGCTGCTCCCGCCGGCGGCCGAGGGGTGGTAGCTGGACCGGGGCAGCGCCCCCTCGATGAGACGAGCCATCACCCGGGCCGTGGCCAGGCCGATCGGGTGGGTGCGGTCCCAGGTCGTCGAGAGGTCGAGGACGCCGAGCTGGCGGCCGCTGACCGGGTCGTGGACGGGCGCGGCCCAGCAGACCCAGTTGTGCACGACCGGCGCGTAGTGCTCGGCGCTGAACACCATCGCCGGCTCCGCGTGCCGGTTGGCCAGGTCGAGGGCGTTGGTGCCCATCGACCTGTCGTCCCACCGACCCCCGGGCACGAAGTTGACCGTCTCGGCCTTGCGGCGCATGACCCGGCCGCCGTAGGTCCACAGGATGCGGGTCTCGGCGTCGGTCACGGCCAGCACCAGGTCGCCGTCCTCGGCGGTGCGGCGCAGCTCGGTCTCCACGCTCTCGACCGCCACCTGCAGCGGGGACTCGCGCCACATGGCGGAGGTCTCGGCCTCGTCGGCCAGCGGCGCCCGGGTCACCCCGGCCTGGACCGCGCCGGCCGACCGGATCCAGCTGGCCGCGATCTCGGGACGCACGCGCGGCTGGGCCCCGTCCCCGTGCTCGACGAAGCTGCTCCAGGCCCGCACCGCGTCGTGGCGGCGCGTCTCCAGGTCGCTCGCGGACATCGCGCTCCCCTCGGTCCGTGCCCCGCCGACGCTAGCACCGCCCGGGTGAGGTGGGTCACAGGACGCCACCTCACGCCGTCTCTCCGCCGAACTGCTGAGCAAACGCCGCTCGACCGCCGGTTCGTACCCGCAACGGCGCGGATCGGAACGGGGACCGACCTCGTTCGTGCAGCAGTTCGGCGGCGGACGGTCGCGGACCTGCGTCGGACCACCCACCGGCGCCGGTCCGGGCCGCCGGGTGCCCGCCCTGCCCCTCGCGGTAGGCGGTGGGACCGGGTCTGCCGGTGGCGGCCTGCCCGCACCCCGGGGTGGGGCAGGCCGGGGTGGGTCGCGGGCTCAGCCGTGGATGCGGCCGGAGGTGGCGGCCAGCCGCTCCCCGGACCCGCCCCACCGGCCGGCGATGATCTCGGCCGCGATCGAGACCGCGGTCTCCTCGGGGGTGCGGGCGCCGAGGTCGAGACCGATCGGGCTGGAGAGGCGGGCCAGCTCGTCGTCGGTCAGCCCCTTCTCGCGCAGCCGGGCCAGCCGGTCGTCGTGGGTGCGCCGCGACCCCATCGCGCCGACGTAGGCCACCTCGGGCAGCCGCAGCGCGACCTCGAGCAGCGGCACGTCGAACTTCGGGTCGTGGGTCAGCACCGTGACCACGGTGCGTCCGTCGAGCCGGCCGGCGTCGCGCTCGGCGGCCAGGTAGCGGTGCGGCCAGTCGACGACCACCCGGTCGGCGTCGGGGAAGCGGCTGGCGGTGGCGAAGACCGGACGGGCGTCGCACACCGTGACGTCGTAGCCCACGAAGCCCCCGACGCGGGCGACGGCGGCGGCGAAGTCGATGGCGCCGAAGACGAGCAGGCGGGGCTTGGGGGCGAAGCCCCACACGAAGACCCGCATCCCCTCGCCGCGGCGCTCGCCGTCGGGGCCGTAGGTCAGCGTCTGGTTGGTGCCGGCGGCCAGGACGCCGAGGGCGTCGTCACGCACGGCGTCGGTGGCGCGGTCCGACCACAGGCGTGCGGCGGTCGCCGGGTCGTCGCCGGGTCGGATCACCAGGCGGGTGCCGAGCCGGGCCGGGTCCGGGTGGTCCACGACGGTGGCGACGGCCACGGGGCGTCCGGCGCGCAGGTCGGCCGCGACCTCGCCGAGCTCGGGGAAGGACGCGCGCGAGACCCGTTCGACCCACACGTCGAGGATCCCGCCGCAGGTCAGCCCGACGGCGAGCGCGTCGTCGTCGGAGACGCCGTACCGCTCGAGGACGGGGGCGCCGTCCCCGACGACCTCCTGGGCGCGCTCGTAGACCGCGCCCTCGACGCAGCCGCCGGAGACCGACCCGACCGCGGTGGCGTCCGGCCCGACCAGCATCGAGGCCCCCGGCGGACGTGGCGCCGAGCGGAACGTCGCGATGACGGTGCCCATGCCGACGGTCTCGCCGGCCTCCCACCACTCCACCAGCTCGTCGAGCACCTCACGCACGGGCGACCACCTCCACCAGCTCCTCGTAGGTCGCGAGCGAGTGCCCGGCGACGAAGTCGTCGACGTGCGGGAGCACCGCGAGCACCCCCTGCTGCACCGGCGCGTAGCCCGCCTTGCCGCGGTGCGGGTTGACCCAGACGACCCGGTGGGCCAGCCGGTGCAGCGTCGCGGCCGCCTCGCCGAGCTGGGTCGCGTCGCCCCGCTCCCAGCCGTCGCTGAACACCACGACCACCGCGCCCCGGGCCATCCCGCGGCGACCCCACCCGCGGCAGAAGGCGTCCAGTCCCTCGCCCAGGCGGGTGCCGCCGGACCAGTCGGGCACCGTCTCGCCGGCGGCGACCAGGGCGCGCTGGGGGTCGCGGTGGGCCAGCGCGCGGGTGAGGTGGGTGATCCGGGTGCCGACGGTGAAGGTCTCGACCCGGGACCGCAGGCCGCCGGGGCCGGTGCCGTGGGTCATCCGGTGGGCCAGGCGCAGCAGCACGTCGGCGTACCCCGACATCGAGCCGGAGACGTCGACCAGCAGCACGACGGGGCGGGCCCGGACGGCGCGGCGCCGGTGGTGGACCGGGCCGGGCTCCCCGAGGCGGCGCAGGCTCTCCCGGACCGTGCGGGCCGCGTCGACCTGGCCGCGGTGCCAGCGGCGGTGCCGGCCGGTACGCCGCAGCGGCGGGCGCGCGGGCAGGCGTGCCAGCAGGGCGTCGAGGTGCTCCCGCTCGACGCCGCCGAGGGCGGAGACGTCGAGGTGGCGCAGCACCTCGACCTCGCTGGCCGCCGCCCGCAGCACGTCCTGCTCCCCGGTCTCCTCCCCGTCGGCGGCGTCCTCGTCGGTCGTGCTCAGCGACGAGGTGACCGGACGCGCCGGCGACGCCGGACGGGTGCGGGGCAGGTCGGTGTCGGGGTCGAAGAAGGCGTCGAACACCTGGTCGTAGCGGGCCACGTCGTCGGGTGAGGCGCACAGCGTCGCGCGGCCGGCGAGGTACGTCGCCCGCGCACCGGCCGGGGCGTCCAGGCCGACCAGCGACGCGGCCGCGAGGAAGCCGGCCGACCGGTCGTGGGTGACCGCGACCCCGGCCCGACGCACGGCCCGGGCGAAGGCCAGCAGCACCTCGTCGGCGTCGTGGCGGGGCGGACCCTGCGGCGCGGCGGGTCCCGGCGGGGTTGTGAGCGTGGTCACGTCAACCAGGCTAGGTCAGGGCCGGATCACGGGGCGAGGACGCGGTCCAGGGCGTGCCTGACGCGGTCGGCGTCCTCGCGGTGCTTGACCAGCGCACCCAGGGTGCGGCCGGCGACGTCGAGGTCGACCTCGGTGGCGCCGAGGTGCTGCAGCGCGCGGGCCCAGTCGAGGGTCTCGGCCACGCCGGGGGGCTTGGTCAGGACCAGCCCGTCGCGGCCCTCCCGCAGCCGCTGCGAGACCGCGACCGCCTGACGGGCCAGGGTCGCGGACACCTCGGGCGCCCGGGACCGGACGATCTGCACCTCGCGCTCCAGGCCGGGGTGGTCGATCCAGTGGTAGAGGCAGCGGCGCTTGAGGGCGTCGTGGAGGTCGCGGGTGCGGTTGGAGGTCAGCACCACGATCGGTGGGGTGGCGGCCGCGACGGTGCCGAGCTCCGGGATCGTCACCCGGTAGGTCGAGAGCACCTCGAGCAGGAAGGCCTCGAACTCGTCGTCGGCCCGGTCGACCTCGTCGACCAGCAGCACCGACGGCGCCTGGCGGAGCGCGGCGAGGACGGGGCGGGCGAGCAGGAAGCGCTCGTCGTACAGGCCCTTCTCGGCCTCCTCGACGCCGGCCGCTCCCCCGGCGCCGAGGCCGCCGGCGGCCTCGAGGGCACGCAGGTGCAGGACCTGGCGGGGGAAGTCCCAGTCGTAGAGCGCCTGGGTGGCGTCGATCCCCTCGTAGCACTGCAGCCGGACCAGCGGGAGGTCGAGCGAGGCGGCCAGGGCCTCGGCCAGGGCGGTCTTGCCGGTGCCGGGCTCGCCCTCGAGCAGCAGCGGGCGCTGCATGGCCAGAGCGAGGTAGGCGACGGTGGCGAGGTCGTCGCCAGCGAGGTAGCCCGTGCCGGCGAGCAGCTCGGCGACCGCGCCGGGGTCGGCGGCCGGCGACCCGGACGCAGGGGTCTCGGCCGGCGCGCTCATGGTCGAGGACCCTAGCCAGCCGGGTGTTGGCCTGCGGTTGGCCACGACCCACAGTGGAGGGGTGGGGAGGAAGCGCGAGCAGGACGGCGACCGGGCGACCGGGGCCACCGGTGCGCCGGAGCCCAAGACCTGCGCGTCCTGCGGGCGCCGCATCGAGTGGCGCAAGAAGTGGGAGCGCGACTGGGACCAGGTCCGCTACTGCTCCGACGCCTGCCGGCGGCACAAGGTCGACGCCACCGACCGCGCCCTGGAGGCGGCCATCACCTCGCTGCTCGCCGGGCGCCGGGGCGGCGCGACGATCTGCCCCTCCGAGGCCGCCCGCGCGGTCGGGTCCGACCAGGGCCGCGACGGTGACGGGTGGCGCGAGCTGATGGAGCCCGCGAGGCGCGCCGCCCGCCGGCTCGTCGCGGCCGGCGAGGTCGAGATCACCCAGGGCGGTCAGGTGGTCGACCCCTCGACGGCGAAGGGCGCGATCCGGATCCGGCGCGCCTGAGCGCCGTCCAGCTCTCCGCCGCCGTCCACAGCCGTCCACCTGGTCGACGCCCCGTCGGCGGCCGAGGTCGACCTGGTGGAGAACTATCCCGGGCCGGGAGCCAGGGCGGCGGCGGAGTCGAGGAACGTGCGGGCGAGGCGGTCGGCGCCGAGGGTGTGCAGGTAGAGCCCGGTCGAGACCCGCCCCAGGTAGGCCCAGTCGCGCACCGCGGCGGGGTCCAGGTCGGCGCGGTCGGCCACCCGCCGCACCCACTCCTCGTGCGTGCGGCGCGCGTCCGGCCCCTGCAGGTGGGAGGACCAGTCCCGGAGCAGCACCCCGGCGTCGTACGCCGGCTCGCAGCGCACGCCGTCGGGGTCGACCAGCACCCACCCCGGCTCCGCGCCGGGTCGGGGGGCCCGGACCGCCAGCAGGTTGGCGGGGTGCGGGTCGCCGTGGCACAGCAGGTGCCTCGCGGGGTCACCCGCCCCGGACCGCCGGTCCGCGCAGGCCAGGGCCGCCCGCAGCACGGCCGGCGGACAGGCACCGGGGTGGTCCGCCGCCGCGGCACGGACCCCGTCCGCGAGGTGGGCGGCCCGGTCGGTCGCCGGCGGGCCGGCCTCGACGGGGACGGTCCAGGCCCGCGCCAGCACGTCGACGGCGACGTCGAGCCGCGCCTCGGGCGGCAGCGTCGAGCGGTCCAGCGACCCACCGAGCCGCTCGAGCAGCAGCGCCCGCCGCTCCGGGTCGTGGGCGTGCAGCCGGACGTGGCCGCGACCCCGGGCGGCCTCGAGCACCCGGGCCTCGTCGGCCAGCGCCGGGTCCGGCACGACGACCTTGAGGACAGCCGGGTCGCCGGCGGCGGTCACGGCCTCGCAGACGTACGACGCGCTGCCGCCGGGCAGGCCCCGACCCACCCGCAGCGACCAGCGCTCGGCCAGCTCGCCCAGCACCCGCGGCAACGACTCCTGCCAGGCCCGACCGGTCTCGCCGAGCGCCGCCACCTTGCCCCGCACCAGCGGCTGCAGCCGGACCTCAGCCGTCACGGGCGGGGCCGTCCCCCGGCGGGGTGTCCTGGTCGGCCCCGGTGGCGAGGTCGCCGCACTCGACGAGCTCGGCCCCGTGCCGGCGCAGGTAGTCCGCGGCGCCGCGGTCGCCCTCGAGCCCGCCGAGCACCCCCGCCCAGTGGTCGCGACCCAGCAGCACGGGGTGGCCCGGCCGACCGTCGTACGCCGCCCGCGCGAGCCGCCCCGGCTCGCCGTCGCCGCGCAGGAGCCGCGCGACGACCGGGGCGCCGACGTCGGGCAGGTCGACGAGGGACACGACGATCCCCCAGGGCCAGCCGTGCCCGGTGGCCGGAGTCGCGCGCAGCCCGGCCGACAGCGACGCCGCCATCCCCGAGGCCCAGTCCGGGGCGACGACGACGTGCACGCCGTCCGGGACCAGCGCGCGCGCCTCCTCCGCCTGCGCGCCGAGGACGACGGTCACCGCGTCGCAACCGCCGTCGAGGAGCACCGCGACGGACCGACGCAGCCACGCGGTGCCGTCGGGGTCGCGCACCAGGGCCTTGGGTCGACCCATCCGCGACCCGGCCCCCGCGGCCAGCAGCAGGCCCCTGACACCGGTCAGGACGGGAACGCCTCCTCGTAGACGCGCGCCAGGGCGGGCGACCAGGCGTCGCTGAGCCCGCAGAGCGTGACCTCCCCGTCCGTGGCCGAGACCAGGTAGCGCTGCCCGTCGACGAAGTCGACGGCATCGAGCAGGGCGCGCAGGTCGTCGGACACCTCCTGGACGACGACCTGGTCGGTCGCCTGGCCGGTGTAGAACCGGGTCGGCGCCAGGGTCACCTGGCCCTCGGAGATCGCGGTGACGGTCGCGTCGACCGCCACGTCCTGCTGGGCCACCACCGCGGACGACGGGGGCGCGCAGCGCCCCAGGGGGGCACCGCCGACGAGGGTGAGCTCGGTGGTGCTCGCGGGCTCGGCGGCCCCGTCCGAGGCGTCGGGGTCGGCCGCGGAGCCCGTCGTACCCGTGGCCGCCGACGACGAGGACGACGAGGCGTCCGGCCCGCCACGGTCGAGGACGGCGACGCCGATCCCGGCCGCGATGAGGACCACGGCCGCGGCGGCCACCAGCCAGGTGAGGCGGCTGCGGGCCTGGGTGCCGTCGTGGCGGGACTCGATGGTCCGGTCGTCGGTCGTGGTGCGGGCCACGAGGGCGGCCCGGTCCTCCGAGGACACCGGCGCCACGGTGGCCGCGGGGTCGGCGGCGCGGATCCGCTCCCGCAGGGCGTCGCGCGGCTGGTCGGGCTGGTCGGGCTGGTCGTGCGGGCTGGTCAAGGTCGGCTCCTCCCGGGCGGTGTCGTCGACTGTTCGTGTCCGGCACCCCGCCCGGTCTGTCGCGCCCGGAGCGTGATCTCGTCGGCGAGCTTGTCCTTGGCCCGCCGCAGCCGCAGCGACGTGGCGTTGACGCTGATCCCGAGCACGAGGGCGATCTGGGCGGGAGCGAGGTCCTCCCACGCCCACAGCCGGAGCAGCTCGGCGTCCCGCTCGGGGAGAGCCGCGAGCGCCTGGCGGACGTCGGCCCCCTCGACCACGGCCTGGGGGTCGGCGTCGGTCGTGGCCCGACCCTCGGGCTGCAGCACGGCGAGCTTGGCCGCGACCCGCCGCTGGCGGCGGCCCGCTCGGTCGGCGTTGGCCAGCGCCCGTCGGGCCACTCCGTAGGCCCACGGGACGGCGTCGTCGGGCACCTCGTCGATCCGGCGCCAGCACACGAGCAGGACGTCGGAGAGCACGTCGTCGGCGGTCGCCACGTCCGTACGTCGGGCCAGGTAGCGGCGGCAGGGGTCGACCACTTGCTCGACGATCAGGGCGAACCGCTCCTGGCGAGCCTGGGAGGACACGGCTCCACCGTGCCACACCCGGCCCACCGGTCACCGGCCCCGCGGTCGCGGGGCCGCCGCCCGACGGCCACCGCGGACGGAGGTCGGACCGAGGTTTGGGGCGCACCCCGCGCGGCATGATCGCGCGGTGAGCTCCCCCGCCGCGCCCGCGCCGCCCCCACCCCCGGCGACCCCCGCAGCCCCCGCCGGCCCCCTGGGTCCGGCCGACCTCGAACGGGCCCGCAGCGTGGTCGCGAAGGTGTCGCGGGCCTTCAACGGCCGGGTCGTCGGTCAGGACCGGTTGCGCACCTCGATGCTGGTCGCGCTGATGACCGAGGGCCACCTGCTGCTGGAGTCGGTGCCCGGACTGGCCAAGACCCTGGCCTCCTCGACCCTGGCCCAGGCCGTGGGCGCGGACTTCTCCCGCATCCAGTGCACCCCCGACCTGCTCCCCGCCGACATCATCGGCACCCAGGTCTACGACCCCCGCCACCACGTCTTCGAGACCCAGCTCGGCCCGGTCCACGCCAACCTGGTGCTCCTCGACGAGATCAACCGGGCCAGCGCGAAGACACAGTCGGCGATGCTGGAGGCGATGCAGGAGCGGCAGACCTCCATCGCCGGGGTCGTCCACCCGCTGCCGAAGCCGTTCCTGGTGCTGGCCACCCAGAACCCCATCGAGGAGGAGGGCACCTACGTCCTCCCGCAGGCCCAGATGGACCGGTTCCTGCTCAAGGAGGTCCTGGACTACCCCTCGGAGTCGGAGGAGCTCGCCGTGCTCGACCGGGTCGACGACGGCACCCTCGGACGCACCGGCGCCTCGACCCGACCGGTGGTCGGCCCCGCCGACGTCGCGGCGCTGCAGGCCATGGTCGACCGGGTCTACGTCGACCCCGCGATCAAGCGCTACATCGTGTCCCTGGTGTCGGCGACCCGGCACACGGTGGCCGCGATCGGCCCCCAGCTCGGGGGCTACGTCGAGATCGGGGCCAGCCCCCGCGCCTCGATCGCGTTCTTCGGCGTCGCCCGGGCGCTGGCCATCCTGCACGGACGCCACTACGTGCTGCCCGAGGACGTGCGCGAGCTGCGCCACAGCGTCCTGCGGCACCGGCTGCACCTGTCCTTCGAGGCCCTGGCCGACCGGGTGCCCCCCGAGGTCGTCATCGACGCGGTGTTCGCCGCCGTCCCCTCCCCCTGACCGCCCCAGCCGACGAGCCCAGTGACCCGATGAACCCGACGACCCGATGAGCAGCCACGTCCCCCGCATCAGGACGAAGCTGTCCCTGCCCGCGCACCGCTTGGTGCGGGGCCTGCTGGACGGTGAGTACGCCGCCGTGCAGACCGGCCGCAGCATGGACTTCAACGACCTGCGCGAGTACGTCCGCGGCGACGACGTGAAGGACCTGGACTGGAAGGCGTCGGCGCGGAGCCGCACCCTGCTGGTCAAGCGGTACGCCGCCGTCCGCAAGCACAGCGTCCTGCTGGCCGTCTCCACCGGGCGCAGCATGGCCGCGAGCAACGACGCGGAGGTCAAGAAGCGCGACCTCGCGGTGTTCTGCGCGGGCCTGGTCGGGTGGCTGGCCACCCGCAACGGCGACCTGGTCGGGATGGTCCACGGTGACGCGGAGCGCCAGCTCGCGCTGCCCTTCGCCAGCGGCGAGCTGCACCTCGAGCGCACCCTCGCCACGGCGTACGACGCCACCACGCTGCAGGCCGGACCCTCCGACGTCGTGGCGGTGCTGCGGGCGGTGGCCCGGTCGGTACGCCGGCGCACCATCCTGCTGGTCGTCTGCGACGACGACGACGGCTCCCCCGAGCCGGCGCAGGCCCTGCGCCGGCTGGTGGTGCAGCACGAGGTGCTGCTGGTCAGCGTGGGCGACGTCGACCCCACCGGCGTACGCCGGCGCGACGGGGCCTCGGTCGACATCGACACCGGCCGCGCCCTGCCGGCGTGGCTGCGCGAGGACCCGGTCCTGCAGGCGGAGTACGCCGCGATGGTCACGGCCCAGGACGACCGCCTGCGCGACGTGCTGGAGTCGCTGGGCATCGTGCACGAGCGGATCCACGACGAGGAGTCGGCGATCCGTGCGGTCTTCCGGCTCCTGGAGAGGCACCGCCATGCCCGGCGTCGCTGAGGTCGTGGCCGGGGCCGTCACCGGGCTCATGGCCGGGGACGAGCTGCCCGACGAGCTGCAGGCGCCGGTGGGGTACGACGGGCCGTGGCTGTGGCTGGTCGTCGGCGGGCTCGTCCTGGTCGCGGTCTACTACGCGGCGGTCTGGTGGCTCACCCGCACCGGACGCTCCTTCGGGGGCGGCGGGATCCGCCGCCGCGACGTGCCGGACGCCCGGCGCGAGCACCTCCTGCGCCTGGACCGCGTCGAGCAGGAGGTGGCTGCCGGGACCCTGCCGGTGCGGGTCGGCCACCAGCGGATCAGCGAGACCGTCCGGTCCTACGTCGGCACCGTGAGCTCCCTGCCGGCCCCCACCATGGCCCTGGCCGACCTGCGGGCGCACGCTCCGCGGGAGCTGGTCGAGGCGGTGGAGCTGATGTACCCGCCCGAGTTCGCCCCCGCCGACGTCGGCCAGGCGACCAAGCGGTTCGCCGAGGCGCTGCACCGGGCCCGCCGACTGGTCCTGCGGTGGTCGTGAGGTGGTCGTGACGTGGACCTGAAGTGGCCCTGGCTGCTCGTGGCCGTGCCGGCGGCGCTGGCGGTGCTCGTGCTGTGGTGGAGCCGCCCGGCGCGGAGGCGGCGCACCTCCGAGGAGGGCGGGATCGTCCTGGTCGCCCACGCCGCCCGGGTACGTGCGCTGCCCCGGTTCCGGGCCCTCGTGCGCCGGCAGGTCCTGCTCGGCGGCTACCGGTGCGTGGCGGTGCTCGTGGTGCTCGCCGGTGCGCTGGTCGTCGCCGCCCGACCGCAGTCGACGCAGACCCTCCAGCCCGACGACGCGACCCGCGACGTGATGCTGTGCCTCGACGCGTCGAGCTCGATGGACGACGACAACGTCGAGGTGGTCCGACAGATGCGGACCATCGCCACCTCGTTGGCGGGCGAGCGCATCGGGCTGACCATCTTCAACGGCTCCTCGGTCCGCGTCTTCCCGCTGACCGACGACGCGGGTTTCGTCGTGGACCGGCTCGACGAGGCGGAGAGGGCCTTCGCGACCGGCGACTACGAGTACACGGCGGGCACCGACGCCGGGCCCGGGCTGTCCCTGCTCAGCGACGGCCTGGTCACCTGCGCGCAGGGCTTCGACCGGGCCGAGGAGGACCGGGGCCGGGCGATCATCGTCTCCTCCGACAACGACCCGATCGGCAAGGCCGTGTTCACCCTGGACGAGGCCGGGGAGTACGCCGCGGGGCGCGGCATCGCCGTGCACGTCGTCGCCTCCCCCCAGACCGGGGAGGGCCGCCCCCGCACGGCGTTCGAGCGGGTCGCATCCCGCACCGGCGGCACCTTCGCGGTGCTGGACGAGGACGGCAGCTCCGCCGACATCGTGGGCCGGATCGAGCAGCTGGAGGAGAAGAAGGTCGAGGAGCCGCCGCAGGTGATCGTCCGCGAAGAGCCGCGCACCGGCACCCTGGTCGCCGGGGCCGGGCTGGTCCTGCTCGCGCTGGGGTGGCTGGCCGAGCTCGTGGTGGCGCGGCGACGCCCGGGAGCGTCACGGTGACCCGCC
>Ga0325400_1005375_pt1 | contig 12044 bp, 6 predicted proteins | sample PopdelMetagenome_2_FD_205662 | JGI IMG/M metagenome (GOLD analysis project Ga0325400, IMG submission 205662) | Populus deltoides microbial communities from Bellville, Georgia, United States - Xylem-PdKOR-R1 | ecosystem: Host-associated > Plants > Phyllosphere > Stem > Wood/Secondary xylem...
TTTTTTTCATTTATTTTTTCTTTTGTTTTTTCCAAAATTATTTTTGTTGATTTTACTTTTTAAATATTGACCTGGTTAAAATTTTTGCTTTGTAATTTTTTTCTTGAAAATACTGTAGATTGCTACGATGTTTTTCCACGTAGTTTTTCTATTTTATTTCTTTATTTTTTAAAATTATATTTTTTATTTTTTTTAACTGTTCCTCCACACACATTTCACTGTGGATTACAACAATAATCCCCAGTGATTCTTTCCCACTTCTTTTCTTTTTTTTTTGTTTTTTTTTCAATTTTTTTTTAAATTACTTTTTTTTCTGACTTTTCTAATTTTTTTTTCATTTATTTTTTCTTTTGTTTTTTCCAAAATTATTTTTGTTGATTTTACTTTTTGAATATTAACCTGGTTAAAATTTTTACTTTGTAATTTTTTTCTTGAAAATACTGTGGATTGCTGCGATGTTTTTCCACATAGTTTTTCTATTTTATTTCTTTATTTTTTTAAATTATATTTTTTGATTTTTTTTAATATGAAGCCGATTGAGAATTTAGTTTTGTAATTTTTTTTAAAATATTGTTTATTGCTACAATGTTTCTCCGCATGGTTTTTTTTTATGATTTTCTCCGAAATTATCTTTTTTATTTTATTTTTTAATATTGAGCTGGTTAAAAATTACAGTTACAATATATGAGGAAAACACTTTAACTTTTCTCGAAAATTACTGTTGGTTGCTACAATGTTTTTTCCCACATGGTTTTTTCTTTTTTCATTATGTTTTTCCCTAAAATTATCTTTGTCAATTTTATTTTTTAAATATTAAGCTGGTTAAGAATTGTAATTACAAGTAAATACAAGTTTTTCCTCAAAAAAAACTATGGATTGATACAGTTTTTCCTCACGTAGTTTTTTTCCAGTTTCTTTGGTGTTTTTTTTTTGTAATATTTTTTTCCAAAATCATTTTCGTCCATTTTATTTTTTTTAATATTAAGTTGGTTAAAATTTAACTTTGTAATAAAGCTTAATCATGTGGGGAAAGTATTGTAGCTTTGCTTATAAAACATTATGGATTGCTACATTGTTTCTTCGCATAGTTTTTTTTGTTATGATTTTTTTCAAATTATCCTTTTCAATTTTATTTTTTTGATATTGAATGGTTTGTGAATTACAATTACAAGTCATTACAAATAAGGCTAAATCATGTGGGGAAACACTGTAGCTTTCATCACAAAACACTGTGAATTGCTACAGTGTTTCCAACATGATTTTTTCCTTTTTTTTTTGTGTTTGTTTTTTTTTCTAAAATTATCTATGTTGATTTTTTTTTAATATTGAGCCGATTAAGAATTTAGCTTTGTTATTTTTTTTCTTTATAACACTGTGAATTGTTGTAGTGTTTTTCCATGTGATTTTTTTATGATTTTTTCCAAAATTATCTTTGTCGATTTTTGTTTTATATTGAGTTGGTTAAGAATTATAATTACAATAAAGCTAAATCATATGAAGAAAGCGTTGTAGTTTTTCTCACAAAACACTGTGGATTGCTATAATATTTCTCTAAATAGTTTTTTAGTTTATTTTATTGGGAAAAACGCTATAATTTTCCTTACAAGACATTGTCAATTACTGCAACATCTTTTCTCATGGGTTTTTTTCCTTCCAAAATTATCTTTGTTGGTTTTTTTTAATATTAAGTTGGTAGAGAATTTAGCTTTGTATTTTTTTTTTTTGCTTTTTATTAACTGAAAAGCTAAATCATGTGGCGAAAGCACTGTATCTTTCCTCACAAAACACTGTAGATTGCTACAAATCATTTTGTTCAATCTCTAAGTTTTTGATCACCAACACAACTTTTTTTTCCGTCATGAAATATTTGCTCCATCATATCTTTAATTTCTATTACTTATCTAGTGCTGGTTCATAATTATAACACTATCAAGTGTATTTATTTTATAAACCCGCGGGCAAATCATCGCATATCCTAAAACTTGTGCGCCCGGTAAAAAGTGACAATCCTCAATACTGTAAATCTACTATTAAGATGGCCACAGTTCCTTTTATACCATCTCATTATTAGCATAATCCAGGTCCTAATTTTTTCTTTTTTTTTACAAAAGTAAGGTTTGAACTCGAGATCTCTCAGGACGAGAAAGAAACTAATGAAGATTGAGTTACAGTTCGGTGGCTGATTCAAGAAGACTTTGAAAGGTAAATATTCGATCTAAGCAACTTGCCGGTGCCTGACATTGAGAATTTCTTAACAATAGGATTCCAAGTGGAAAATTTCGCAAGCATATATAGGTCGAAAAGTATAGCCATCTAAAAAACAGGAATTTCAGTTGAGATCAAAGTAGTAAATACATTCCGGTGGCCGTTCCAGATTTAAATGGAGTTAATATTATAATATATGCCACTATTTTTATACATTTAAATATTTTTTATATATATCAACTGTCCCTACGCCTTGGGGTCGGATTTTTTTTATATAAAAAATTATATCTATTTTGTGATTATAACATTTGAAACTGGGAATGGAAATGTAGTGTAGTAGTATAAATTATTAGAATTTCACAAGAATTGAAATATTTTTATTTTAAGGTTTGCAAGTTATTTATTCTTCGGAAATATTAAAATAGAAACTTGCAATTTGCAATTTGCAAGGGTATTGTAATTATAATTCCAACTTTTATTTATAGAAAAAGAAGGACTCCAAAATTGAAAAGCAGAAAAGAGAAGGCCAAAATAGCCCAATGGAAATTAACCGAAGCCACAAGTCCACAATCAAGAAGCCCATGCCACTATCCTCCGGTTCCTAAGGCTCCAGAACGTCAGGACTGAAGTCTGAGAAAGAACGAACATTACATTAGGCTTAGCCAAGCCGAGCCCCGAACTGAATCGAAACAAAAAAGGAGAGGAGAGGAGAGGAGAACAGAATCCCATAACCAATCAATCAATCGGAGGAGAGAAAGAGATGGAAGTGCCAGGATCATCAAAGCCAATGATAGCAACGCAGGAAGAAATGGTTGAGGCAAGGGTCCCAATTCCATACAGAGACCAATGCGCCCATTTGCTGATCCCACTCAACAAGTGCAGGCAATCTGAGTTCTTTCTTCCATGGAAATGTGAGAACGAGCGCCATGTTTATGAGAAGTGTGAGTATGAGCTTGTCATGGAGAGAATGCTTCAGATGCAGAAGATCCGTGAAGCTGAGGCCAAACTCAAACAATCACACAAGCAAGGAACCATCCCTCTCATCCCCAAGACTGCAAATGCCTAGCCTCTGTTTCTTTAAGTGTTCTGGTAAGTGGGTTTTTCATAAAATTGGAATCTTGATTGCTTTTTGTTGGATTTGGTTTGTGGGTTTTGTCGGCTTTTTTGAGAACTTTGGGTGGTTTTGTTTAAGTGGGTGAATAAGTTTGAATAAGTTTTGGCGTTGATTATCTAATGTGGTTTATGTTGCGGTAAAGCTTTGCAGATTATTAGGGAAAATTTTGGATGATTTTTAGTGTTTGATTGTGATTTAGGGGCTTGCCTTCCTATTGTTTGGTTTTCTGATATCAATTTCTACAGGTTACTGATGAATTGTGATTTTTTCAGTGAGTTATTGAATTTGGAAATTTGGGTTTTGATTATATGACTTGGGTTATGGTCTTGTCAGTCAGTAATTGATGGTTTTGAGCTTAAAGTAATGTTTTCTTGATGAAGTTTCAGAACAGTTTTGTAGGAGGCATCTTTTGTTTTCCTCTCTGCAGTGCTGCTAGATTATTTGTTTTGGTTGATTTGTCTGTGTTATCTAAAGTCTCCATTAACACAAAGAGATTAGAACAATTTAGTGAACTAAGAGTCTAGGACTAATGTTTAGCTTGGAATGGGTTTCTTTTTCGCTGTTCGACCAATCAATTAGGTTTGATTGGTTGTGGAGTGACGAGTATTAACATGAATTGGAATGCGAAAGGATGCCCGGACCTTAGTTGGTGATGTGATATGTTAAGGTAACTCAAGTAGATCTGCTAGTTCAATGCATGAGATTGTTCAATTTTCAAACCAAGAATATTTTTTTCTTAAAGCGTATATTTCTCAAAGTATTGTGGATGTTTCCCCCAATTCCTGTGACCTTTCTCTCAAAACATTATAGTTAAGTGTCGGTATAGTTTCATTCAAGTGCTTAGTTTCTTGTGAGTAGCTTTTAGTACTATTGAATTTTTCTATGACCTCTATATTCTTAGGGATTTGATTGGTTGTGAAGTGGTGAATGTTGCTTCTGCAAAGTTGAGGTTCAAACATGGGTTGTGTGGCATATGCAGAACACGAAGGGGAAATTTGAAAGGGTCCCAGACCCTAGTTCATATTTCGATAGGTTGGGGTACTTGTATCAAGATGGATCGGCTAGTCCATACTAATAATGCCATTCAGCCTATTCTAAGTCTAAATGCTCAAATTTTGAAATGCAGAATAGATTGGTATATGGAAGGCAATCATTTTACGTTGTATGTAATTGAGGAAATCCCTTCGTCACGTGGAACTGATTGGTGATCACTTCTCCATTTTTCTTCAGGGAACATTTTGGCATTTGTAATCATGTGAGATGACAATCAGATGATTGTAAAGTCTCCAAAATTTCTCTATTAGGAATTTCTAGTTTCAGTTAAATTTGCAATCAATTCTAATGATTTGTTTTTTTCTTGCAAGAAATCACTAATTGAATTGGTAACTGTGATTTACTTTTGGAATCAGAGCCTGTATCTTACTTTAAATTGCTACCTACCTCTGACTCTAGTTACTAAGCTACCTATACAACTAATCTAATGTAATACAAACAAACTCCACTTGCATGGGAAAAAAAGGGGGGGAAATTTCGATTATCTTTAGTCTTTGCGGTTTTGCAATTGAGAAGTAGGATAAACATTGACAGAAAGCCTTTGAAATCTCCTTCAGGAGTCACTAACATCAAGATGTTAATCTGTAATGAGTTTGGATGTGAAGAAACTATTGGAAGCAAGTTCAGTACAGTAATGCTTAGTGCAGACACATGTCCCTTACAAAATCTTTTCCGTTTCTCATTTCAGCTCACATCCACTTTGAGAATAGCTCATATCAACCCTGAGAATATTAAAGAGCAATTTCCTCTGCGAATCATTTCTCCATGAGTTCCGTCCTTTCTGATTGTTTTATTTTATAAGTGGCTAAACTGTTGCCCTTGGATAGTACATGAAAGACCATGACAACATGCATACCAGCACGAGGTGCAACCATGCATATTTAGCTTTAAATGTGATAGTAAAAGTAGTTAAATTATTAAACCATGAACTTCAAGCAAATCCATAATTCAACCAGTCTTCAAAGGAAGGACCTGCCACATGTGATTATGTATTGACATGTAGTCTTCTTTCTAATTGATTTAGATATTGATGTACTTGTTGTAATTGCTAGCAAAAAAGGTCATGATATTTGCCAATAGTGCAGGTGAGATATATTCGTCCTTCATACAAGTCAAGTTTTTGTACATATTTCGTTTGGTTTTTTACCTTCTTAGAACACTTGCAGTGGAAAGATGTGTACATGGACGTCAATGGGGATTGATCCACACATGGCTTGATTTTTTTTTTGTTGCTGTTGACGATTTGGTTGTGTTTTTAAGATGAAAGAATAGCAAATATTCATCTACTCTTATCTTTGTAGACAGCAGTCAATTTGAATGTTGATCAACTTGTTATTATTTATACATCTAGTTTTCCTCTATGCGGTTACCATTTACTTCCTACTCTTTTATTTTGTGTTTTGGTTTGTGGTTCTTACTCTGCTCTGCATGTTCTGCCCATTGACACTGGTGACAGGAAGCTTTCAAATTACTGAGATATGGGTCGTTTGGTGTTTCTGGCTGCTGTTGGCGGGAAGTTATTTTATTGGGAACTGTCAATCTGGAGACAAATGTTAAACACTCAATAATTTTCGAATATTTTGGGTTCTGCAAACTTGTTCATGGAATAAGTTCCTAACTAGCACTGACATTTTATGATTTCACATCTTTTACTGGATTTGAATTTGGCAAAATTGAATTTTACGGATGATGCTTGGGACAGTTGCGTTGTTGTGTGGACATCGCATGTGCCATGGCTACTCCTCATTAGTACAAAAGTGAGTTTTACATAAGATGTGAGATTGGATTTCCAACATTGTTGATTTTCTTCTTGTTCCCTCATTTTATAGGGCACTATTAAATCAAGTTGCGTTCATCTTTCTAGTTCTCTGCATCACAAGCGTGTGAAAGAATGTAATCGAAAAATTCTTGGTCGCCCCCATTAATCTTTCTTGGGAGTTTGGGAAGCGATTGCATGCTCTTGTACAAATAGATGGAAATATAACATAACCTTATAAATGCTTGATTCTGCAGAGCGCCGTCCCAATTACCGTTGAGTTGATTGGTAAATTTACATACCGATCGTTGGAAGTTGATGCCTCAAAGGGCTCTGTTTCGTTTTCCTCTTCGCTGTGGACCGTTCATCATTCTTGTAAGAAAACTATGAAGCCCAGCTGAGATTTCAATAAATTGTTCGATGTCAGGACAGTTCAGCTTGTAACTTTCAAGAACGGAAATGCAAGCGCCTCGTTTTATTATTTCGTATACATTGATCTCGCGGTATGTAAGTAGCGATAACCAGGCCCACGAACTACTACAGATCACAGTTTGAGCAATGGAGAAGGCCTGTTAGCCTCCCAAGAGCAGACTTGCTTGGGCTAAGAGGGCATGCAGAATACTGAAAGATTAAAACATGCTGTCGAAGCTACGGCATTATTCTAAATCAATTATATAGCTGTAATAAGTTACTGTATACAAACGGAAAAATTATATAAAAAAAGAATTCATAGTGACATCTTTGAAATTTATTTTTCGAAGGTGAGATCGGGTTATGCAGAATAGTGCTGTGCAGCCCCGCAGGCTTGGATCTCCCGGTGTGTGAAAACAAAAGTATCAAATTCTTGTCTTTCATTCCTTCTTTTTCCTGGAAAAAGGTCCCTATTGGATGTGTTTGAAGTTCTACACTTGTAGCATGGCCCTTCACCTAAAAGTTGTGATAAAAGTTGTGAAACATATCCCGATGCCGCAATTAATGTCGTTTTTTGATATATTAGACAAGATGCATGGAATGAAGAATCCATCCAATTATTCAAACCTTTTGAAACGTGATTATAGTATAATATTGTAACACAAATACACACCTAGAGACTATTTCCACGTGATTTGCACCCAGATGCTCTTGCCCTAGTTACAAGATTAGCCTGAGTTGGTAATCTTGACATAATATATTAAAAGCACTAGCAAGGACACCAACTTCTTTTGGATTCCAAGTTTGAAAACAAGGGCACCATCTTCTTGTTTCTTCTTCTCTCTCTCTTCTCACACTCGCGCAAAGTCGGCTTTCGACCCATGTGGGAATGAAAGTGATTATGACATTAGTGTTAACAAAAATGGTAAAGCATTGCTTGCAGTAAAGATTCTCTCAGTTTTCCTGATCTTCTGCTTTAATTTGTCATTACTAAAAAGTGAAATACAGTACTGCGTGCCAATTATAGAGAGTCACGACCATCTTTTTTAATGATGGTCAAAGTTTTTTTTTTTTTTTTTAATTTTATGGGTTGAAATTAACAGCACGATAGCGTGCTTGATGACTCCTAAGAAATAAACTCTACTAATATATGTTGCATTAGACAAAGTCTAATTGTTTTTTTAAAAAAAAACATAAGAATGATCCCTTTTTTTTATTTTAAACATTAGTACATTGAAAAACATTTAAAAATACTTATTTGATATATATTTTTTGGGATAAAAACAGTTAAAAAAAGAGAGCTGAATCACAAGAACGAACACTCCTGGAGTAAATAATTTGTAGCAGCCATCAAGAAAGAAATGGCTTAGGAGTAAGGGACACGACAGCTGTAAGATTTCTTACGTTAACATGGAAAGAAGTAGAAACCTGGAGAGAATGTTAAACAAGTGTGTATATAATATAATCTTGGTGAGAATGAGGTAGAGAATACCTACCACGTTGATTTTTATTTTTCTTTTGGATCGTGTTTTTCTAGAAGAATTCAATCAAAAGTGTGTAGAATAAAAAAAAGGGCAACTGCAGCACGTGTAAGCTAGGGAATGTTGCGATATTCTTGCCAGGTCAGGCAGGGCATCATTTGTTTTATATGGCTGGACCAGAGGTTCGAGCCAATCGATGAGAAATGAAGGCAATCGACCTTGTAATATTCAACCACTAATTCCTCTCTTCAATTATCAAGATTCAAAAGTCAAGCAATGGTGGGTCCTGCTTCTTCGATCATCACATATTCCCTGCACCAATTTGAAGTTGCATTTTCATGCTACGTCGAATATTAATGATATATTTTTTACTAATAAATTTGCTCGAAGAATCCATGATAGCATCCTGGGATGCTCGGAGTCGATGATAGTTATTTTTTTATATTAATATATTAAAACGATTTTAAAAAATAAGTAGAGAACTGTTTAAATTTTTTTAAAAATATCGCTTGGAACACTAAACCTTTTTGTTTTGGCATCTACTCATGTATAATATTCAAATAACGAGAGTAAAGAAAAACACAGAAGAGGTCAAGAGTACTTCGTCAGTTCCTAGGCTCTGGTCATGGCTTCTCTCCTCACAAACAAAAGAAGATGGATATTGGGGTGCCAAATGCCGATTTCACAGACTAGAAGGGTGATTGATGGTTTGATATTCATCTGCCAACCTGCCTAGATGCCTGTAGCTTGCATTTCAGCCAAGAAAAATAAAGGGGTGACCCTGCACATGCTCCTTTTTGTTTTTTTTTGTTTTTTCAAACACCTCAGCTTTGATCAAAAGTATTTTTTGGCCGCACATAAAACATATGACAGGGTGATGACAAAACTAGCTAGAATTCATAGTCAAAAAACTACCCTTTTTGTAAGTCTTTGAAAATTAATGCAGCGACGGTAGCACTGCATTACGACTTTGCGAGAAACGAAAAGTTCTATCATATCATTTTCGTGTATCGTAATTAAGTTTCCAAAGGTTACTTCTAGGTCATTTCAAAATTTCAACAAGGCATGTATAGCACGCTAAAGTTAAATGAACATGCATAGACAATGAGCATCGCAATACAAGTCCAGGACTCCCCCCATTTCTAGCAATTCCAGATGTTCTTTTAGCGAGAGAAGATTTTTTTTTTTTTTGTACTTTCTTAATTTGAATTTTAAAATTAGTATCTGAGAAAATTCATTTCTTGAATGTATCGGAAAAATATAAGGGATAGGACTTCTCTTCTTTTTTTTTTCTTTTTATTCCACGTTAGCAGAGATTAGGTCAGGGTGCAGTTTTCTAATTTGTTTTTTAATTAAAAAAACTTAATTTCTCTTAATTTACAACTTGCAAACATAACCTGATTTTGAAAACCAAAAAAAAAGAAGCAAAAAAGTAGAGAAAAAGAAAGCGAAAACGAAAACGAAAACGAAAACACTCCTTTGATTGCTTTTTATGTAAGCTGTCATTTGTAAAAGATCGTGGATCCTCGTTTGATCCAGGAATGTGATTAAAGATACTCTAGAATACAAGTAACAGCAACAAGGTTTGATAAAATGTGAACAACTTAATTACCTGTACCGGAAGCTCTTCAATCAAGAAAAGAAACTCAATTATTCAAACTTTTACCTAATTCATTGACACGAGGTTGTAAAGTCAAGATGGTGGGAACCTTCCTTCAATCATTGTTCATTCCCCTAGATCGTGAGAATGAATAATTTCAATTTTGACATAACCAAAAGGTTTCATTCCTCATTCCTGGATCTGCTGTTCGTAGTAGCTTTCCATGCATAGTTTATATATCCGGGTAAAATATTAAAGGATTGTTAGCTTCTTTTCACATTGATATTTTTGAAAACTCTATTAATCAAAATACATATATATAAAAATATTCGTCAGACCAGAAATTATACTTCGTTTTCTCGTATAAATGTGGGCTGATCTATAAATGATTTTTGCAATAGGGTTCGCATTTATATGAGAGAAATTAATGCAATTATTGATGTACTTAATACCTCAGTCAAAATAGCTGGATGCAATTCTCTCTCTCTCCAATATTTCATCTTATCACTTGCAAACGTCCCGATAATAGAAAATTAAGGCGAGGCTTCTATCACATTCCAAAGATGCCAGGTCTCATGTTCTATTGCTTGCATGAAAAATTAAGAACAATACAAGTGAACACTGAATGCTACTCTCACATAATTAAAGATGCTACTATCTCAAATCTTGGCGACGGATTGCATTTTGATCAAAACGGAGATATATAGGGTGGATCAACACTTCTGTTTTGGTTACTGTTCGGGCAAGTTAGCTGGTTACATACAATTGTGGTTAAATGCATGTAACTAAACACGAAGACTAGAGTTAAAAGTAAGAGAGAAAGAAATTGGCTAAAAGGGGTTAGAAAAACCTGCATTATGTCTCAATTCTAATGTCTCTTTCAGGGTCTATCATAATAGGAGTTGCTGTAGGTGACCTGGAGCCGAGATAAAGATGTGGAAAATGTTGGTCGAGGTGCTTTAGATGACCATCTTTTTGACAAACTTCGCTGCGCAAGTGAATGTCAAACTTTATTTGTGTAGCAGGTCATATCATGCAAGATAGGCCATGTGGGTAGGATAAAGAAAGGGTTGCCCATTGCTAAACCAAAAAGGGTTAGATAGAATTAAAAAATGAAACGAAACCGAGATTAATTGAACCCTATTCTCAAATGACTACGGATACAGACGAGAAACACAGACACGTTACACGTCAATGTAAATATATTTAATCCAGAGATAGTTAAATTCATCGGCTTTGAATTTTTATTATGATCTCGAATTCAATTCTTTAGAGTCACTCATGGTTGATAATTTTAGAATTTATTATAAGATTAGTTGAAATATATATAAACTGATCTGGAAATCCTTATTAATTTAAAAAATATATAAGAGTACATTTTGGTCCAGAAAATCTAAACATGTGCGAGAAGTTCTAAAGTGGGACTAAATCTCTGATCTCTTTTAGGAACGATGCAAGTCTTGAATGAAGTTCGGTCCTCTAGCTTTAGACGTGGCAATGCAACGGTTCGAATCTACACCAATTTTCTTATATCCATGTCTTCTTTTGACTCAGAAAATCCACATTTGCCACACTTTCATCCCTAACATCGTTTGAAAGGGTTAAATGGGGATCAAGCTTGTTGACCTGTCGAGCAGCCACCAAATACCCAATCTGACCTAATTGTTTCGTTTTTCAAAGTCATTATTCAAATATCCATTGCATGCGGTGCCTTCGAATATCGCATCCTAAAGCCAGGTCTTCACATCAAGCCGTGCGATTATCTCTAGGCCATTGGAGACATGCTATAAAAATAAAACAACCCACGTCAAATATTACTGATTCGTACTAATTAATGATTGATTCAGCTGAATACCTGGACCATTCAAATTCTTTATAAGTTTAACTATTTTGTTGAATTATTATTCCATTAGTACAGTAGTTCTGAAGCTTCCTCAGAGATTACTATATACTTGTTCTTTGTTAAATAACTTGCATATGCACTTCAAAAATATTACGTCAGTTGCCCACATACTCGATGCCTCACGATTCTCATTTATCGTGAGAGTTTGTGTATTTAATTATATCAAGAGACCGCTGGCAGTTACAAGCTAGCTGTTTTACACGGGTATATCATCTACGAGACCATTAATGTCTACTGTACCAAGAACAAGATTTGATCAGTAAATGACTTTATGTATTAATATATTTGATTAATTTTATGGATAAAATTATTAATTTATTTTTCTATTTTGGAATTATAAATTTAGATATTCTACCGGTTCTATAAATTAATAGATGTAACTTTTTATTATTATTTTCAATTAAATTAAATTATTTTATTTTATTTTTATAAATAAATATTTGTTTTCATGAAAAAAATATATATTAAAAAGTCCAAAAGAATAAAATATAGTATGAGAAAGCGATTTGATAGGTTTTGCC
>Ga0325400_1005376_pt1 | contig 12044 bp, 8 predicted proteins | sample PopdelMetagenome_2_FD_205662 | JGI IMG/M metagenome (GOLD analysis project Ga0325400, IMG submission 205662) | Populus deltoides microbial communities from Bellville, Georgia, United States - Xylem-PdKOR-R1 | ecosystem: Host-associated > Plants > Phyllosphere > Stem > Wood/Secondary xylem...
TTGACACGTGCAACAAAGTTTTTTAAAAATATTAAAATACAAAAAAGCTTGAGTTAACTTGATATTAATAAAAAAGAAAACATAATAAAAAGACCAAAACACCTTTGTGAGATAGGTTTGTCCCCCAATCATGGTAAACAGCTATCATACCCTAAAATCCTAGCTCAATGTTTTTTTGAACCAGGGGAAAATCTGTCAAAACACTATTTCAATAAATAGTGTTTATTGGCTAGGGCTACGCTACGAGTCAGATAAAAAAAATTAATATAAAAAATATTTAGGCATTACTTATGTTTTTTTTCCTAATAGAAAATACATTTTAAATAATGTAGGGATTGACCCAATATGACCTGATCAATCTGGCGAGTCCTAAGACAACTCAGACAACTCGTAAAAAATAGTTTGATTTAAAATAAATAGTTAAGATGATATTTTTTATAAATATTGAGATGACAACATATTGGATTGATTTAGGTCAACTCGGGATATCAATCCGCATGCTGGGTCATGAGACTATGCCAGGTTATAAAAAAAAAAATCAAAACAAATTATGAAGTCTAATTCCCAATAAATCCAATGTTGAAGGATGAAATTTAAAAAAAAAATACCAAATAAAATTACTCGAATCAACTTGAGTTAACATGTCAAACACACACCCCAGATTATGAGACTGAGCCTAATAGAAAGCAAGTTGAAATAAATGTTGAAGTTGAATTTCCAATAAACCTTAGTGTTGAAAGATAAAATTAAAAAAAATAACTATAAAAATGATACAAAAAACAACTCAAATCAACTCGAGTTAATCAACTAAACTCGTGATCTAAGTCAGCTCAAGTTAATCCACCAAACTTGTAACTCAAGTCATGAGATGAGGATAACCTCATATACAACAAATTGAAACAAATGATAAAGTCTAATTCTCAATCAACTAAATATTTAAAGATAAAATTGAGAGAAAAAAACAAATTAGAAAATGAATATAAAAACTCGAGTCAACCAAGTGAACCTGTCTAACTTAGTCTAATTCTCAATCAACTAAATATTAAAAGATAAAATTAAAAAAAAAATCAATTAGAAAATGATATAAAAACTCGAGGCAACTAAGTTAACTTGTCAAACTTATAATCTAAGTTATGAAATTAAAATAATTTTGTAAAAAGTGAATTAAAAATTTTATAAAATTTAATCCTTGGTAAACCTAGGATGAAATTGAAATATATAAAAAATATTGATTAAAATTTTTTTTTATTACAATGAATAGTTTTTTTGGTGGGGGAGGATATAGTAAAACCTCTTCTTTTTTAGTTTTTATTTTTTATTTTTGTTAATACAGGTAAAATATTTGATTAAGAACAAAATTGGTCTCTGTTTAAAAAATATACTGAATCTGGCATTATAACTTCGATTTCACTTGCTGCACTTTCTGTTTAAGTTGCAGGATGACTCTATTGCTCATCCCTAGAGGATGTTGAAAAACTACTTTGCTGTTGTGTCTTTCTATAAAACTATACTAAGGATAATTTGACTTCAAAAAGCGATTCACGTATCTAGGATTTTGTAGCTTTTTGTGTTTATCAAACGCTCTTATTCGAAGCGCGGGCAATTTTCTAAGTAGATATTTATTCCAAGAAATTCCCCGCAACAGTACATGGAGCAATGCTTTTTCATATTACTCAACCAGACTCTCCCTGGATTAACATGTTGCTTTGCTGATCAACAATTGCTACCATAGAGCATCAACAGCGTCATTGCAGATTTACGCTAGGCACCAGAATAACCCTTCCCGGGAACTCATCTCATCTAAGGCCACCACAATAATTACAGTCAGAAGTAGGCCCCAGAGAAATGCTATTGCTATTGGCAGGTTGAATGTGGAGCATTTCAACAAACCTAACAGAGACATTTATAGCTAAGACCCTGTGGAGCATTTCATATGATCTACCAAAGAAAAATTCCAACTACTTCACAAGAGGACCTCTTTTTAAGTTCAACATAAATCATTGTAAAGGTGAATGAGAAAATCTAAACAGCAGTTCTGAAACTGCGAAGCAACTTTAAGTAAAATCCAAGTACCAAATCTCCATTTGGAACAAAATAAAAACAGATCCAGTCCACCGAAGTAACAAGATTAAAGCCTTCTCCCTCTTCTACCACCCTTTCTACGAGTGCTATCCGTTGGAATTGGAGTCACATCCTCTAAAACATCAAACCAAGCAAAAAAAAATAACATAAATATTTTAGTATCCCATAGAAAATGTAACTAACTAAAAGTATCGTTCAAAACTAAAACTAAGTCAAGCACACATTCTCACCCTCAGCAACTTGTGCACTCTAGAGACTAGAAATCAACAAAATCCACAAGATAAATTAAGGAAATTGGAAGGAGAAAAAAGAAAAATCTTATAGCTAAGAAGCCTTCGTTTAAAGCAAACAGCTTATAAATGAAAATTTTAAACACTGGTATACGAGATATGCACAAGTGCCAAATTCTACCAGAGAAATTTATCATGGAATGGGGTCTGACAATAAGCACAACCTACAGATAAGCTGCAGGTGGATGGACCAATAAACCCAGGATTTGCGCCACAAGCAACCAAAGAGGAAAAAACTGATTGACACATAATTAGATTGCACACAGCAAAGCACAACACAGAAAAAAGGCTTACCTATGCGACCAATTCTCATTCCAGAACGAGCAAGGGCACGAAGGGCAGACTGTGCACCTGGACCAGGTGTCTTTGTCTTGTTCCCACCAGTAGCACGAAGCTTAATATGAAGGGCAGTAATGCCAAGTTCCTGCTTCATAACAAAGAAAAACTAGTTAAATAATAATTTCATAGTTAAGCTTATGGTGCTTAACAAATTAAAAAATTCTAATGCTCAATAAAATTGTTTGATTTTACAGTTAACAATGATACTTTAAAATTTGAAATATTGAATAGCTCAAAGAGAAATGGTGCAAAAGGATTGACACAAAACACCACTTAAATGATAAGGAAGGCCCTAAAATGAGATTATATATGTAGAATTAAAATGAAAACAAAGTAAAACGCTTCTTGGCTTTGTCTTAAGACTGGATGCACTCTGATTACTCAAGAAATGACCAGGGCCATCTAAACTTCTGGGTCACACATGTAATATATAGCAAGGCGCTACTAAACCAATGAGATGCTAGCCTCAAGTGCCTCTTGGCACTGATGGGGCAGTTACCTAGGCACTAGAAAGACACCTCACAGTTCAGGCACTGCAGGATTGTATTGTTTCACCTAAGCACTAGGAAAAGCACCAAGCTTGGCTTTGGCCACAGAAGGAACTTGTACCAGAAATGAAGGTAACCTCCCCTAGCCCCTAAAGAACACCAGATAAGAATAATGATTTTAAAATAATTGAGACCTTGCATCTCTGTGACACATCCTGGGCAGCAAGCATGGCAGCATATGGTGAAGACTCATCTCTGTCAGCTTTCACTTTCATTCCACCTGTTTTAGGAAAGAAAGGATTATTAACTTTGCAAGGCATATATAATTAGGGTTTACCAATCCTGTGCATGCAAATATTTCCCAAAACCTTAAGGGGAAAAAAAAGCCAAATATGTACAAGGCCACAATACATACAGAAGTCAATCTTGGGAGGAAAACAAAATAGTAGCAAACCAACTACATGCCCCACTGGCTAATAGAGCAATTTTAGCCACCCTACACTTGAACAAAAAACAGCAGCCCATATAGGTGGAATTCCTGAATAATTGTCATTAAAAAAAAAACGCATCACTCACCAGTTATGCGTACAAGGGTTTCTCTTCCAGAGAGATCAGTCACATGCTGCAGTCGAAACAATCACCGGAAGTAAATCACAAAAGTGAATATCAAGTAATGCTACTTGACAAAGTATCAAGAAATCTTTTGTACACTCACAATGAATGTATCGTTAAATGATGCAAAGATGTGAGCAACTCCAAAAGCATGCTCCCCTTCCCTCACAGTGGGTCCAAGGGTCACATTTTCTTCCTTTGGCTCTCTAGTCTTTCTCCTTGATGACTAAAGAAAAAAAAAACAATAACTTTAGTTAGAAATCTTCCAAATACTAAACAAAGTTTAAATGTTCAACTCTTAAAACCCATGCTGTTAATGACCCAACATTCTACATTCTATAAATTTTACAGAAATAACATCGTAATCTATTCAAAATGTCCCTCAACAAGATTCAAAGTTCACACTTCAAACTAATATGACAGTCAAAGCAGACAAAAAGGTTTTCATGATTTTGAGTACCTAAACGAGATAAAGCCTCTCAAACTAAGATAACTAAATACTCTTATATGTTAATAAATCGATACATGGATCAATGGTCTCTATAAGAACAGTACTGTATGAACAATATAAAAACGAAGCAAGGTATATGAAAGCGAGAGTGAGGAGAGAGAGGGGGGGGGCATCGGCTTACCATGGCTGCGAAGAAGCGAGATTGAGATTAGTTCTGAGGAGGCTGTGAAATGCGAGAAGAAAACCTTAGAAGAAGGAAATACCGAAGCTATGTAACGCGGCTGCGATTATATGAAGTAGTGGGTGGGTTAGGGTTCTGGCTATTTAAATTTTGGAGTTTGCGGGCATTTAATATTTTATTAATTAATTAATTATCATCTTAAAAATAAAAAATAAAAAGTTGAGGAGTTTGTTTCTAATCTATTTTAATCTATTTTGGTGTGATTTACAATAGTAATTTATAATAATTTTTTAATTTTATATTTTATATTTTTTAATTTTTAATTTTTTATATTTATTACTTTAAAATTGTGTTTATTTAGAATTGGGCTTCATGTTTTGTTTAAAGTGTATAGATTATAGAATCTCCAAGTGTTGAGAGAAAAAACTGTTGCTCAATTAATGTTTAGTTTGATAAAATTAAATAAAATTTTATTGATTTAAAACAATTGAAACTATAAAAACTAAATTTGAATAATAGATAAATATTGCTTTTTATTTAAAGAATTAGAGACTGAATTACAGGGGAAAGATTAGTCTTTTTTTTATAATGAAAAATCTTAATAATTATCGAAATGAATTTAAAGAAAAATGTAAAGTGTTGTGTTTTATGAAATATGCAGAAGTTTCTGGTAAATATTTAATGAAAAAAGGAAACAACCAAAGTGAAAATATAAAAATTCCATGTGTTGAAATTTATAGGAACAGAGGTTTTAAAATGTTTATAAAGGGCAAAATCTTATAGACAAGAATGAAAATTCTTGAGGAAAAGTAAATAATATACAAAGTTAAAGAATTTCCTTTTGTGAATAGGAGAGACAACAACAATAAAAGGAGCAGGACTTGTAACATGAGAAGCTTGGTTAATAGGGGTCAGGTAGGTGCATGAGACCTTTTAAATTTTGTACAACTTTATTAATAATTTTGAGATCCTTATATCATGTTGTAATCATGAAATTGAATTAGAATGGTTGAATTATGTTTCTGGAATGGGAGAATGAATTATGCCATTAGGGTGAGAATGATATTAAATGATCTATGCTTTCAGGGTGGGGAATGATATCAAATGAATTTACATTTGAGGCAGAAATGATGTCGAATGAATTATGTATTTGAGATGGAAAAATACCATGAATAGAAACATGTCTTTATAATAATAATTGTTATTTAAAATTTAAGATGGCTATAATTGCAACGGCCAAAAAGTGTCATAAAAGCACAAGTTGCATGTAATGAGAATAATTAATGAACATGGATGATGTAGAACATAAACCAAAATTATCAAAATGAATCGATGAGTACATGGTTGATATACAGTACATGTCATAAGTGTTGAGATAAAGTAATGATTGTCTGGTATACATAAAATACTAGTCTCAAATACTAAAATGGACCATTGAATATGGTCGATGTAAATTCCAAGCTAAGGTTATTGAAATATATCAATAAATACATAGTGACATAAGGCATAGAATACTGATCATTAAAATGAATAAGTAAACGTGGTTGATGTAAACCCCAAGATAAATAATGAATGAATATAGCAAATATAAAATATGAGCTTTGAGTACCAAAATAACTTGAGGAATCTAGTTGATGTAAGCAATCACTGTAAGGTAAAATTCATGGTTATATCATTGGCTTTATAAATTTCATAACTAAGTTAAGGCCGAGTTAAGGATATTGAATTGGGTAATTGAACACAATTATTTTAAAGGAAAAACCATGTTTGTGGAATTGAGTTAATGAATCCTGTATTTTAGATAAGGTCAAGTTAAAGATATTGAATTAGGTAATTGAACATCATCACTTTAAAGGAAATTTCATTTTTATGGAATTGAGATAATGAATCCTATATTTTATACAAGGTTGGGTTAAAGACATTGAATTGGGTAATTGAACACAATCATTTTAAAGGAAAAAACATGTTTATGGAATTGAGCTGATGAATCCTATATTTTAGATAAGATCGAGTTAAATATATTAAATTGGATAATTGAACATGATCATTTTAAAAGAAAAACCATGTTTATAGAATTAGATTAATGAATTCTATATTTTAGATAGGGTCGAGTTAAAGATACTAAATCTGGTAAACAAGTATAGCATCTTAAGGTATAAGCCCTGAATAGGGAATGGATTAATGAATCCATGAGTTGAATTAAAGTATGAGAAAAAGGAATTAGATGGATCAAGGAATCAATAATGAGTATGGTAAGATATTAACAAATTCTTAGTGGGATTAAAGCACGAGTTATGATTATTGAAATTGATTAATGAATGAAAAATTGATACAGATCTTAAGTTAGGAGTGTTGAAATAAATCAAGTAATATGGTTAATTAAGAGTATGAGCTGTGTTTTTTACTATAAAAAAATGAGAAAATATATATTATTGATTTAAAGTATGAGTTATAATTATTTGAAAAGAATTATGGAAAACATAGTTGACAAGATTTTAAGTTATCCAGGGCGGTGATAGTTTAAAATGTACACCAAAGAAAATGATAGTTTTGGATGATGAAGAAAAAGTAACAAATTAGAGATTTGACACATATTTAATATACTAGAAAAGGGGATTAATTATGTTATATTTATTGCTAGAGTTGTAATAAAAATATTAATAATATTGAAAAAGGATATGCTTATTCTATTTTCAATGTTTTCTTATGATACATGTATATTTCCTCTTTCACCATAACCTTGGTATTGAAATTTAGACTTCCGTGGTCATTCCCTTGTTGGAAAAACATTGTAAGCTTATCATAGTTATGTAAATAATCTCATCCTAGGTATTAAAAAAAACAAATTACCCTATTTTTCATTATTTTGACCGTTCAAAAATTTGAAATTGATAAAAATTTTAAGATGTTATAGTTGGTATCAGAGCTTATGGTTATAATTCAATAGACTAATTGAATTTGAAAAATATGTAACTAATGGATATTATGTACGGTATGGATCGGAGTTAGAACATAAATTAGCCCACCTTTAAATGGTAAACACTAAGAAAATTGTTTTAAGACATGCAAACCAGTAATAGAGGTTATGGAATACAAGTTTCTGATTATTTGATAGAATAGAAATGCTGCAAAGAAAACAGGCTGGAAATTGATTTTGTGATAAAGTATCGTTTTGCTTTTTACAACATCTAATCTTAGAAATAGGAAAATCAAAAGGCAGACTAATGCATATTTTTTATAGGCACGGAATTCACTCGAGGAATAAATGATTATCTTATAAACTTGTAAGCAAAATATGATTTGATTAGGATTTCACAATAAATCTAAAAAAAAAGGCAATGTGGACAATAAAGATCAAGCAATCTCAAATGTTATGATCACTAGTTATACATGGCTTGAACTTGTAGAAAAAGAAAAGTTTTGCTCTTTTAAATAAATTCTTAAAAAATAATGATGAGTAAAGAGGAAATAGAAGGTTTCAGTTGGGTTAAAATATTCTGGTTCAACCCTAGTCTAGTTAATGGCTATATGATCAATTGAGAATTAGGCAAAGGAAATAATACTTTTTATTGAACTTATTATAGTGAAAACCTGCTTATAGAATTGTTGATTTGAGTAATCCTTAGTGATATTACATAGAAATAACATAATTAAAAAACAAATTGAAGGAATTAAGGTCAACCATGGGGTATAGACTAGGGTGGTTGGTTTTAGTGTTGAAATTTAAAGAAATTCTGAAAATTGCATAGTAATTGTGTATTATATATTGACATGTGAGTTTAATTGAGTATGATTATAGTGATTTGGTTTGTTATATGCTTGGGTTATTATTGACAAGATTTTAGAAAAATAGAAAAATGTAAGATTATGCGTGTTTTGAATAGGATGGTGTAATTGTCACATCGATTAAATTCTTTGGGATTTTATGGTTAGAAGGGTATTACTAGTAGCGTAGTTGATGTAATTTAGGGCATGAATGCATAAGAGTTAAAGGTTTCAATTTTGAACATGACTAGGTGTTAATGGTGTGTTTGAGTTGGTTTGTGTGTGATATGATGATCTTATGATGCTTAGGTTGATTATATTATTCTTAAAGTAGTATATAATATGTAAATTGCTATGTAGAAGAGAGGTTGAATAAATTGTATATAATGTGTTTGATTAAATGTTTGGAAGAGATGAATAAGTTAGTGGTGTATGTGTTGATAAAATGATGCGATAAGGCTTGTATGAATAGATGAGTTAGAAACCAAGTAACTTTATGAAAGCTAATATGAAAATTCAATAAAATATGTTGGGATTGATTTGAAAGGTGGAGAATTGGTTTGTCTTGAATTTTAACTTATATGGTCGAAACATTAATATAAACTATATTATTTTATTTTGGGTTAAAAATTTAGGTCAATCAAAGACTAGAAAGGCCTAGCGAGAGTGTCTATGATTAGACAAAAAATACAAAAAATAACATATAGACTATGTAGTGGTGTTTTTGTAAATAAATAAGAATAGTCCCTTCCCTCTTTCTCTTGTGATGACCAACAGTTCCACCAGTACCAAGAGGGAGAGAGGACTCAAAATTTCCTTCACTCTTCCTCTTCTTTGCTTTCTTGACAAAAACATTGGTGAGAGATTAAGTTAGTGATATGAGAAGTTAAGTTTTATAGAGAGACTTACACCAACAATGACTAGAATAAAAAGAACAATGGAGGGTTAAAACTTAGAGAGAGAAACAAGTATTGTTGAAGGAGGAAGAAAATTTAAGGAAAAAAATTAAAAAGAAACTAACAAATTTAGCTAAAAAAAGGTAAGTTGATGTTACATTGTATTGTCTTGTTTTCTTTGTATTGTTGATGAGAAGATGAAAACCCTCAATTTACATGTCACGAACTCATGTAAAATTTTTTAGGAAATGATTGTTTTTATGAACTTTGGGTCTATTTGCATGATAATGGCTAGAGTAATAACAAATGGAAGGGAAATTTTGGATGGGAACAATGGGTTTTGGGCATGTGAGAAAGAAACTGAGGGAGATGAAAACTTATTTTAATATTGCAGTGATGGTGGTTAAAAGTTAATATGAAAGCCTAGGATACAGTACTAAGATAAAATTTTGTTAAAGGAAAATAGTTACATGTAAGGAAGTTAAGAAACTTGCTAAGCTTTATGGAAATTTATAGTTATTCAATGTGTATGTATAAGAAACTTGTAAAGGAACAAACCTTAAGCTAAATAATGTTTTGCATGTGTATGAAATGATAGATTATGGAATTATAAAGGAAGAGGATTTTACATATGAATGTGTAGGAAATCAAATAAATATTGTGGTTTGGTGGTGTGTGAAAATTAATGAGATAGAACAAATGAAACAAATAGAAGAATAGAACATGAAATATTTTCTTACCAAGGGTTGGATATAGATAAAAAGAAAAAAAATGATTAAATTGTGTATGAATTGACTAATTGGACTTGTATGTTTTCTTAGTGTTGAAATAATTATACTTGAAAATGGTAGCTAGGACAAATCATAAATGAGATAAAATGAACTTAAATACTTAGTTAACATATGTTGTTCTAAGTTTTGTAAGTTGATAAGAGAAATAAAAGAATATGTGGAGTTAAATGTATAATAGAGAATTTTAATGGTTATCGAAATGGATTTAAAGGAAATTGTAAAGTGTTGTATTTTATGAAACATGTATAATTTTATGCTAAAATAACCAAAGTGAAAGTATGAAATTTCATGTGTCAAAATTTATAGGAACAATGGAGATTTTAAAATGTTTATAAACGACAAAAATCTTATTGACCAACCTGACTAATAGCTTGCCAAGATAGGAACATAACTCGTCAAACAATGTGTAGGTGTTATCATTATTTAACTTCTTTATTGACTAATAAGAATATGTTGTATCATGTTTTTAACTAATGAAGATGGCTTATTTAGGTGGCAATTTTTCTTCTATAATCAAAAGACTTATACATGTTAACAAGTTTCATCCAACCAGTTATTTTTATGGTGTTACCTAACTTCTCAAAGAAAATGTGTTTGAGTTTTATAGGTAAGTTGAGTTTTATAGGTAAGAAAACTTGGAAAGTTTAGAATATTTTCATACACTAATGATTATTAGACCAATTCCTTTTTAAAAGTTTTACAAACATGAAAGAGATTTGTTTTTAATTTTTTATAGTCAATAGTCTCAATATTGACCTAAGATTTATAATAATAATATGATACATACATACATACACATAGAGAGAAAGAAAGAGTATGTGTATGAGTTCTATAGGTGAGAAATTTAGAGATGTAAAAAAAAAATAAGAGAGGGGAGAGTGGCTCCATCTATCTTATATTTTAGGATTTGTGTCCACTCAATTCTTAAATATTAATTGCATCCAATTTATTCCTTAAAAGTTTTGGTATTTCTCATTGATTTTTTTTTTCCATCCAAACTAACAACATTATATCATGTGAGTTAAATTTTATATATTCAAAATACCTTTAATCTTAAACTTGTTAAAATAAGTTAATGTAATTATTTTTTTTATCAAAATTCATCATGCGCGATATTTATATAAAAAAGTAATTATTACAACTTCATTGTTAATTTCATAATAAAAGTTTTAGTACTTTTAACAAGGTTTATTTTTTTGATTAATAAAAAAAATAACCAGTTAAACTTTAATTCTTAATTTTAATACACTATTTAATAAAACACTTGAGTGAAAGCATAGATTCTGAATGTAACAATCTTTGATATGATTTAAAACAAGTTTAAAATAAGAAGTATTTTGTTTTATAAAAAGTTAACTTCATCACATGCAAGTCATATGTCATGATTTGGTTAGTTTTGATGAGAGAAATCTAACAAAAAGATAGATTGAAAATATAAAACCTTTTGAGGATAAATTGAATGCAATTTAAAGTTTAGGAATATATTGCTAACAACCCTTTAAATATAAGAGCATATTGAGCCATTTTTTAAAAAAATACATACAAAAACTTAGTTTAACTTGCCCTTATATTTTAGAATGATAAATCCCTAAAAGTTTAATTTCTAATATATCTTGATATTTCATGTCATTCTCTAATTTATCCTTCTTTTACAATGATAAAAATATCCTTTATTTAAGAAACTTAAACTTCTCTTAATTTACTTTTTTAAAAAATAATTTTGATGTGGTGTTAAAACTCATTTTTTTCTTATGATTATTTGTTGTAATAGATTAGATTGGGTTAGGTTAAATTGGATTTTAGTTTCTTATGTAAGAGTCCAAAAACTTATCCGACTTTTATTTTGGTTTACACATTACTTTTACATGTTTTTTTAACATATTTAGTATCGAAACCAAAAATAATAACTTTTACATGCATTTTAATTGATTAAATATAAAATAATAAAAGTAAAAAAGTAAAATTAAATTATAAATAAAAGACATGCCAACCGAACCAATGCACTTTTTAGAGCAATGTTTGAGTGTAGTAATGGTTATTTTTTAAAGCGTTTTTTTACTCGGAAAAGTATTAAAATAATATTTATTTTTTATTTTTTAAAATTTATTTTTGACATCTGCACATTAAAATAAATTAAAAATACTAAAAA
>Ga0325400_1005382_pt1 | contig 12038 bp, 8 predicted proteins | sample PopdelMetagenome_2_FD_205662 | JGI IMG/M metagenome (GOLD analysis project Ga0325400, IMG submission 205662) | Populus deltoides microbial communities from Bellville, Georgia, United States - Xylem-PdKOR-R1 | ecosystem: Host-associated > Plants > Phyllosphere > Stem > Wood/Secondary xylem...
AGATTGTCTAAATTATCGCATTACTTGATCTAGACAATGCATCTCAACAATGTCGAAGTAACGTAGAGGGACTTGTGCTAACCAAATATCAGATCCCTCATGGTATATAGGAGAAGCTAAAAGTATCAAGTTCTATGTAGATAACATCCATATAACATATCAAAACATATGAAACAATTACCTCAAATAATCAATTAAAACTAAATAATTAACATTAAAATAACAAAAAATTAAATATATTTGTAATGTATACCTGATACGACTGTTGTGCGTTCAACTCATCCTGATAAAACTAGTGAACATGAGTGAGATTTATTGTGAAATGTCTAGCCCCACACCATCTAACAAGACAAGCCATAAAGTTAGTGTATATTTTTCACATTCAATTTCTATAAATGACATGTTGACTACAATCAATTATATTTTATTATTACTTGAAACTAATGGAGAGTGGTCTTTAAGTGATAGTGTCAAACATGTTATTACGCCAGCTCTTTGGATGCCTGATATGAAAATGCTCTTATGACCAGAGCTATATTAATGAACATTGAAAATTATAAGTTAGTATTTAAAATGTCATTAATTCTAGTAATCAAATATTTAAAATACATATACCTGAAGAAATAGAAGACACATGGCAATTTGTCTTCTCTTTTTTAGACATGCTTTGCAATGTTACCGGTATACAAGCATGACTCCCCCATCTGTAATTCATAATGGCTAACAAATAATCAAGTATTGTTATAAAGTACAACAGAATTGCATTGCAACAGTACTGTGAAAATAAATCCTCCAAACATGTGTAATATGTATGCCCGAGCATACATAATCAGCTGGTATGTTGTCACATCTACTAGAGGGTATTAAAATTAGCGTTCAACCATGTTAACTTGATGCAATCGCGCCCCTATAAACACTAGCTGGAGGCACTTGTCCTAATAGACAATCACATAACGAATCTTTGTTAATCAAGTCGCGATTGCTATTCACAGGTATCCCATCTATCAGAAGATCGATCAACATCGTGACATCCTAAATTATTGGTATCCCATCTATCAGACGATCGATCAACATCGTGACATCCTAAATTATTGGTGTCATCTCACCAACATGCAAATGAAAGGTGTGTGTCTAGCGCCTCCATCACTCTGCCAATACTGCAATTAATGAATGGTCAAGATTTATGTAACGCAACTGACTAATATCATAAAAACCAACCTTGATAACATACAAACACACACGCTCATGCAACTCCATCAAGGTATGCTATCTAAGTGTCATTGAATCACCGCCTTGAAAATCAAAAAACATATTTAAATCATCAATAAAAATCATTAAAATTGTAATAATTAACAAAATTAATTAAAATATTTAGCTGACCTCCCCTCTCTATATATTTATCAAAACGATGTTGATCCTACATATATAACACCAGCCTATCATCAGGTCTTGCATCAGCAACAAGATGGCCCTGCCTGTTGGCACTCCTGGAAGAGGTCAAACCTCCTCTAGTCCGAACAATGTTTATCTTCAAGGTCCTGTAAAAAAAATGTTAGCATTTGCATTTGAATTAAAGTATCAAACAAATTCATGTATTTCATAGCTGATATTATTATTTTATACAAAATTCGATACAATTCATATTTTAACATAAATCAACACTAACTATCTCATTACATAATCTTTTTAATTCACGATCAACAATAACAAAAAAAACATTGATTATTTAATAAAATAATCAAACTATCAACTAAAAAGATATCTAATTAACATAATCCTTAATTTAACCTCAATCAATACTAACATTTCAAATACATCATTTTTTTAATTCGCAATAAAAAATAACCTAAAATATTAATAATTAAACAAAATAAAAATAATTATATCTAATTAACAACTTCAATTACATCTAATTAACTTAATTCCTAATTCAAAACCCTAACATTCAATAAAATCAAATTAACACTAATTAAACATAAATTACATCAAGTTAATTGAGAGGAAATGTTTAAAATATCGGGGGTAGAGCTAGAGAGAGAGAAAATGATGAGTGTTTTAAAGAGAGGAGAGTGTTTAGTACTACTAGGGGTGTTTCTGGTGGTGGAGAGAGAGATATCGGCCAGTGGTGAGAAAGAGGGGTGAGAGGGGAGGAGCGAGGAGGGGAGAGAGAGATGCCTTGTTTTTAATTCAAAACAAGTTGCAGATGTTATCTGCTACTTGTTTAACTGTGCTAGTTTTCTAATTATTTTTTTTTAATTATGTTACTTTACCAAAAGTAAATTTACTGTGTTAAACAACGAAAAACCAATCCCTTCAGCTTGTTCGGTGCTAGTGGGGATGGCATGGGATCATTGCCCATTACCCCTTGTTGGTTTTGCAGACTTCTTCATTTGCTACTTGTATTCTGTTGGAGAAAAGAGTGGAAAAGAAACGGAGAGAGAAAGGGGCTCAAACTTTAAATCACATACCAGCACAACACTAGTCATTGCGAAGGGACTGATTTCAAGGAAGATCTTTTTACCCTAAAATTTAACTAACATTAATCGATCAACTTGTGTATATGTATCGGGTGATACTTCCAATTGGTTCCTCCATCAATCTTAAAATCGAGCATATAAATCCTGAGAGTTCATTTTTATATACAAAATTAATTTTAAAAATAAATTATTATGGGCTCCACTGGCCGAAAATGATTTTCACTAACTTCTAATCCTACGGGATCAACTTCACCTGAATTTCCACAATTTATTACCAGTTCACAATCACATTTGACAACCTCTGCTCGAGCAAGCCAGGCTCACAGCTCATCTTACAACCTCTGCTAAGATAAGCTTTAATCTAGCAACTTTTTTTGCTCTTTTTTTTATGGGAGAGCTGGGGTCATTGTAGATCTTCTTTGATTACTTACTACAGATGGCACTAGGGAGGGAGGGCTCACGAGCAATCCACTGGCTCCGTATTAGAGTGGGCTCGAACCCAGATTGTTTCTCAGCTAGCTTGTAAGAATCATTCTGAGCATCGAAAGATATTCATCCGCATACATCTCGACAAAGAAGCCTTCAAAATGTGATCATTTTTATATATATCTTGTTTTCAAGTGAAGGACTGTCTGGGGTTTGGAAAAGGTCCCTTGCACTATACACTCTGAGGACTTCCCGGAAAGGAATTTGACAAAATGGTGATGGCCGATCTATTTTAAACAAATCCAACTACAGGAGTACAACATTACATACAGCCCCTCTCTCCCAACTCTTATTTACCCCTCTAACTTAATGCCTGCTTATAAATGCTCAATCTGTTCTTTCGCTCGCTGTTCTTCTAAAGGATACCCCGGATTTTACACCATTTAAAGGGTTAACTGATCCTAATTTTGTTGAGTCATAACTACTACTACTAGCTAACTTTCTACCTTGTTTAGCCGTGTCAGAATGCAAAAACGTTCCTCCCTTACCTTCCAAATACACCAGCTTGCTGCTCTCACTGGGTATCCTGTTCCAAAGATCAGAACCCCCGACCCCTGAATCTGCATATGAACCATGCTGGTTCATCTCAGCATGAGGTGATTGCCTTGAGTACAAAGGGGGTGAAGATGAAGAAGTATCCGAATCAGATGTATTCTGCCAAGAGTTCCAACCTCCAAAAATGTAATCAGAAAGGTCATCAGTACTTGTAGAATCATGGGTGCTGTCGGTACTGCACGAACCTTCATCGGAGTTGCCACTAGTAAAAGAGAAATTGTCACTTGATGAGTCCTCTTCTAAAATCCTCTGAAGCCGGTGGAACTTCATATAGAAAGATTCAACACTGGCCAAATTATCTGGAGGAATTGAATCAGGATGCAATTGGAAAGCACTTGATTGCATGGATGTGGATCTTGAATCCAATGCAGTGTTTGTTGCATGGATTTTGGAGTTGTTGCATTTTTTTTTAATATCAGAAGATATTATTCTGCTCCTTATCGATTTTGGGGCCCTTGGTGAGCACCTGCAAATATTAAATTGAGTCAAACATCACAATAAAAAAAAAAAAAAAAAACACTCGAGAAATTTCAATCTTCATGGAACTAATCTCCTGAGATCCATCACCTTGCATAAAGAAGCATGTATGCGCCTTTTGATAAAACCCTTTCAAGTTCCACAGCTGTAACCTAGCCAATCATTGCCAATACCATGATCAAAAGCTTAAAATAGCAAATGCACAAACACACACATGTAGATATTTTATCCATAAAAAATTAATGCATAGCAGAGAAGGTGTTAACACCAAAACAGTACAATTTGAGACTAAGAAGAACTTGGGACCCAGCTACCAATAGGTCTTACAATGAAAATACTTCCAGAAAGAAAACCAACCAGAGCCTTAAAAGATACTGCTACAATAAACAAACTTTGATTCTCTATATGGTTTGCTACCTCACGGACATGGGTAAAACACAGGTTTATCACCAATAATCAAGGTTTGGACTTCTTTATAGAGACAAAAAAATATGCACAATACACTGGCTTGGTCATCTAAATAAAAGATTTAATCAGACAACAATCCTAAACAAAACAGAAATGTCGAAGGTTCCTTGACTAAAGCACAAAGCCACAAACCCCTAACTTCTCTTGTAATGCACCAATGGAGATTATTAACAATAAAGTTATTTTTTAGTTTAGCCAAGGGAGCTGGAGATGCCAGGTTAAAGCATGTCAAAATACCCAATTAATCAAGCATAAGCAATTTCAGGAAAAACATATCAAATAGCCAAATAAACTTGCATTGCATATTAAGATAGAGAACATACTGTGCTGTCATCAATTTTGAACCACTTGTTCTGGATGTTTTTGACATAGCACACATAGTGACCAGAAAATGCAGCATTCATGACATCCAAGTGAACAATCACCCCATAAAGCCTGTATATGGGTGATTTATCACTAGTTCCACTCATATATGGTGCTAAGTCCAGGATCTCTGGGAACCGGATAGATTTATTGAGCTTTCCAAATTTACCAGACTGAAAATCAAGCACAGTAATGAAAAAAATAAGAATTTGCCTGTAACATGTGAATAAAATACCATCTTTGATTTCAAGATGTACCTGAAAGCGCTTCAATGCGATTGTAAGGACATTGGGAGCCTCCAATATTGTCATTTTTTTCTTAGCCTTCTCGTAAGATTTGCATCTGAACAGAATGATGATGGTGTAAACAAACTCTGAAAGCTCAAAATCAACAGCTCCAATAAAAAGAAAATTCAATATACACTAGAATTAATACAAATTCAGATTCAAAAAAAATGATATTTCCTTGGAAGTAAAGACTGGCAGAGTAATCATCAAAATGCTGTACAAGCAGCATATCACAAAGCATCACATCTCAGTTTGTTTTCAGTAACAAACAGTTTGATCCAAATGCAAAGAACCTCAGATATAAAATCAAGATTTAACTATTTATGGTTGAAATAACTTGGTTAAGTCTGCAAAGTCCCACTGCAGTATAGAATTTTAGTAAGAACAAATAGCCAGCACATTGCTGAAGACAATTTAAAAACATGCATTGACAAAAAAGTCGAAATGGTTCTCTCCTGCTGGGCCCCAACCCCCCACCCCCCCCCCCCCAACACACACACACACACAAGAAAAAAAGAATAAAAAACAGGTTGAAGAATAAACCCATACAAACAATATGCTCAGGAGTTTTATCAGAAAACATAAACTGACAAACCTGCCACATTGGTACTTGTTGTCTCCATCCAGAATCTCAGCACTCGTGAATCGTCTTAGTGCATCTTCAAGCTTCCCTATATCCCCCTCTATTTCAACAGTAAGATCCATCATTCTTTCTTGCCGCTCTGACTTGTAATGGCACTTCATGCATTTTATCTACAAACAACAGCAAATTTTGTTTGCATGATCTAAATTATTGAACTTTTGCCAAAAGTAAGCATTCAGATGCAAATGTCTTAGGAGTAAGAAAAATAATAAAATAAAATAAAAGGAGAATTGCTTTGCATTAAATCTCTGAATGTCATTAATCTCCAAAAAATGTATTACCTTTGAGTGAAGGTAGCCTCCGAATGTAAGGCCTATGAGAGTGGTTTCTTCTGCAAAGGAGTCCATTGCATTTATCCCAGCTTCCTTAAGGCAAACAGATTGCATTGCATCAATTGCATACCTGTTTATTGTTCCTTTATTATCTACCATGAAATTCTCCAAAAGATGAAATCATAAAAACAAAAGAAATTCCTATTTCATTGGTTGCAGAGCAAGGAAACCAGCTCACCTTAGGAATTCATGTGCATCTTCTTCTCTCCCATTACCAAGCTGACTCCCGATATTCTGTAGTTGGGATAGAATGCCAAGGGGAGAAAGTGGAGATTTCCCTTCCTTTGCCTTCAAAATTATACTTTCAAACTCACAAGAGAAGCAACATTCTCTATTTAAACCTGGTATGGAAACAAAATGATGACCTTATTTGAAAATGTTACCAAAACATGCTATTCAAAAACTCAACATGTTAAATCTAATAAGGTGACCATGATGAGAAACATACATGTTTTGGAATGGAGCCCTTGTACAAAAAACGAAGTCAAAGGAGGAGTAAATGCCAAGCATTGTAGAACAGCATTAGCATAGCAGCTGCAGAAATGGAACAGAGGATATGTTATCAACATCTTGGGGTAGTTTATACAATGCTAACATATAAAAGTAGATGCAATCAGATAGTCACAGGCATAATTAACATTAAGGCAACTGCATGTAGTATTCATATTTCTAAATAATGGATAGTGAAGCCCTTTTAATCACAGCTGCAGCTACTTCAATCTGCTTTCACTTGAAAAGAAACATATTGCATACCTGTTTCCACAGTTGATAAGACCACATGGTCGCATTTCCGCCTTACTCGAATTGTATAACTTTACAAATAAATCATATGGGAAAAGGCCCTGAAAAGTAAAAATAAACTTATGGTAAATTCATTGCATCCATAGAAAAAAGATTGCTGGTGATGCAAACAAGAATCTATAAGCCATACCTTTTTACTATATCTTCCACATTTAGGTCCTCTGAATTGGTCAACAACTTTCCACACTGATGACTTCAATCCATTAATAGAACTAGGAGAATAGCTTGCCATTTGAGAGGAACTTGCAGCACCCAGTTCCACATTTCCATGTTGCACACTTGAAACTGAGTGCCCACTGATGGTAGAAGTCAAATGGGTCTGAGAAGCATTAGATGATAATCTGGACTTGGATAGATGTAAAGCACCAACAGGGTCATTAACAACAACATCTGATCTTTCAGATATCAAGGATTGAGATCTGCATACTTTTGAAGCACCTGCATCTAATTTAACTCCTCCAGAACTGGAAGAAACATGACCATAAGAAGAGGATGAACATACAGATTTACGCTCACTGGAAACATTCAAATCACCACGAGAGTTAACATCAATATGACTGGACCTTTCACAGCTTATGGATGGGGAGTTCTTGACTTTTTGAGCATCAACACCATTCTTTTCTGATGAAAAAGTTCTATCAGAAGCGGAAGGGAGTGCATCATCTGGTATGATGTCATTCACCCTTGTGCTTTTTGCATGCTGGGTAGGAGCATCACTTCCAGATAGATTGAACTTGAAATGTAGGAATGATTCATCATTTGATGGCTTGCTGTTAACAGGGCCAGTGAAATTCGACATAGCAGATCTGTCCATGGTATCACTGCTGGACACAGCAGAATCCAGGGTTCTACCCCAGAAACCAGAAGAAACTTTAGCTGGCTTTGTGATTGAATCATCATTCCTGGCACTGATGCTATGACCTGAAGAGCTAGATGAGCACTGGCTCTCCCCGTCATTTCCATGAGGTTTACTCTGATTTGATTTACTCAATTTATTAAAACTATCTACAGAATCAACCAAAGTAGCAAACTTTGGAGACAATGGCTTGGTCACATCCACCTTGTTCAAACTGGACTCCAGTGTGTCAGCAGCAGTATCAGCTGGCATTTGTCCATCTGATCCCTCAGTTTCATTTGAACCGATGCTCTCACTTACAGAGACATTATCAGATGATTCACCACCTGAATGAGCAGAGAATTCAGAAAACGAAGAGCCAGTAGGAGTAGAAAATCCAGAAAATGAGGTGCCTGATGATTCAAAAACGGAATCTGTTCCTTCTGTATCTAAAACAGAATCAGCTTTAATATCATCATCCTTTACAAATGAAACTCCAGGAGAGTAATTGGAATCAGACACTACAGGCTCCACAGAGAATGTATCGACTGGTCTATTCTCATATCTGCCATCATAAATATCATGTTGGTCTCCCTTTGCAGCCCTCTGGCCAGGATTACCTCCATCATCGTTAATGTGATATGTAGTGGTAGGAGGATGGCATTCTTCCTTGTGACCTTGTCGCCAGTGGATAATTTGACACTTGCCAGAACTGAAACAGACCAAATTATGACGTCAATATACAAATACAAATAACAGAAGCCTACCAAGTAGGGAGGAAAAAGGTGAAAAAATAGTCTTATAGGTTGTAGAGGAGCACATCACAAGTTAGCTGATCTCGATTAGGTCCTTATAAAACATGTTTCATCAAAAGTTAGTGCACTAAATGACATTAAATTCTAGAATACCCCTTGCATTTCATACTAATCCAGGTAAGCTACCACCTTGCAATATTTGGGAATTTAATTTCATATAACGATAAAAAAGTAGATTGTAGTTAAACAGGTAGTGATTTGTAAGTGTATGAAACCAGTTGTACAGATAATGATTAATTTGAGACAAAATCTCTACAAATTCCTTCAAGTATTGACTCTCACCACACTCTCTTTTTAACAAACTAAAATGTTTTCAGTTAGCAATACAAGTCTTTTCCTTAGTTTCCCATATACCTAACAACACTAATACAACCCACGCAAAACAAGAAACTAGTCTGCATAGATTATTAAATCCCACATTTAGCATCTAATTAATAAACATTCATAATTAGTTTAGTAAGTCAGAAATCCCTAAGGATTTCCACGCAGATTAAACCTCTATTTGGGAATTCCCTTCATCAATTAGCACCTAATTCCACAGTTTTTTCCCCTTCCCTGTTTAACTGGAACAACGCGAAGTAAAGAATCAGATTCTTCTCAAAGTTTACTGTTAAAACAGCTTCCCTTCAAAAACATTACAAATTATCTTCAGCAATTATCTCTCATTCACTTAATTACAAGAAAAGGCCAAAACAAAAACTTTAAATCTCCCCAGAACCAAACCTGAATTCAACGCAATTAAGGACTAAAACCCGATAAAAAATCAAGCATTAACACGAAATTAACATACCAATATCTAACAGCTTTACAGCGGGCACACCGTGTCGTTGTCGGGCAAAAACAAACAGCACATTGATAGTTATTTGTCAACACCGGAACGGTGCCGTATGAAGCCGCGGCCTCAAACTCAGCCCTAGCGGCTTCCTCTGCTGCCAAAACCAACAGCCTCTTGATCTCCTCCTTTCTCGCAACCGCACCTCGCCATTTACACCTAATTATAAAACAGCCCAGCGGAATAATCACTACACAGAAAACAAGGACCACCAGGCTCGAAAACCCTAGATCCCCCTCGACATGCATTTATAAAAATGAGCAGCATCCACCAAATTTCACAATTTCAACCTCCTTATCTCGTACATAGATGGTAGTGATGTCTTCGTGGACGATTTTGCATCGGTTGATTGCAAGATCGGAGCCGTTGATTAAAAAGCCGACGGTTGTTGAGGAAAAATTAACTTAACTGGGTTTGATGTCGAGCTAGTGAGAGAAAATTAAAAAGAAAAGAAAAGGTGGTCTTTTAGCTAGAGGATTTTCGGACAATCAGATCGAGATTTCAGGGCTTCTTGTTTTTGTTTTTGTTTATTTTCAAGGAGAGGGAATTAAGAAGGAGAAAATCGAAAAGGGGAGGCTAAATTGGATTTATGTGTTATTTTAATATTGTTTTTTGAAATAAAAAATAAAGAAATTTAATGGGTGAGGGAAAGGAATTTTGTTTTCAGGAACATTGAGATGCGTGAATTCTTTGCCCATCAAATATTCGGACCTCCGTGGCCCCCACTTGGTCTTAGTTTTCCAATTATTTAGAGTGTTTTAACGGTTTATTTTTATTTTAAAATAATATTTTTTAATTTTTTAAAAACTATTTTTAATATTAACACATTAAAATAATCTAAAAACATAAAAAAAAAAATTATATTAATTATAAAAAAATAATAATTTTAATTTTTTTAAAAATACTTTTAAAACACAATACAAAACACACCCAAAACTCATCTAAACTGGGATCCAGCCGGGGTTTGAACTTTCGAAATAAGAAGGAAGGTAACCTTTCTGTTCTAAATTTTTATTTTTCTTTGTTTGATTATTATTTTTTGATAATATTAGTTACTGTTGGGATTAATGGCTTTTTCTTTCTTTTTTAAGGTTACGTGTATGGTTGATGGTTGTCTCTGTCAAGAGATGCTTGATCATGCCTGATGGAGCCGGCCATGTGATGGGAAATGGGTGGAGGCTGGATCTGGGATCCGACGGTGGCGACTTGTTGATTTGATTACGATGACGATGACGATGGGTGTGTGGAATTAAATGCCTTCCAGGGTAAGGAGTTGTGGAAGTCCTCGTCACAAGTCACACTTTTTGGCTGTTGATGGCCACAAGCCGTGACTCAAATTGATTGGATAATTACTTCTTTTTCTTTTTCTTTTTTCATTTAGGGGTTTTTGTTTCATTTATAACAACGACTGATAATAGCAATACGTTATCTTATGCTACGAGACAGGTTAATTTTATATCAATATAAAAAAAATTACATGATATTAACATATTAAAAGAAGTAAAAAAATTTTAAGATTATGATAACAAAAAAATTATAACAATGATCTAGAAAACGAACAAAAATAAAAAAAATTATAAATCAAGCATATGATGCTTAACATATTAAAAGAAGTAAAAAAATTTTAAGATTATGATAACCAAAAAATTATAACAATGATCTAGAAAACAAATAAAAAAAAAAAATCATAAATCAAGCATATGATGCTTACTTTTATGTAATTAATTTAATTTGATTAAAAAATAAAATTTATTTTATAAAAGTTCTATGCAACAAACGTCAAAAAGAAAATTCCAAGTTAACCTTTGTTTTTTTTCAAAACCATAGAAAAAACTCATAGAAAGTGAATAAATAAAAATAACAAAATGTTGGTGGATGAAACCAAAAATAAATTTTAAAAACTAAGCAAATTCAGATAAATTTTGTAAACCCGAGTTAATCTTCCTAACTTCTAATCTATTAAATTGTAGACCTGGATTAAACTAAGAAACTCAACACCCGTGAAATTAAATATTAGAGGATGAAATAAAAAAAAATAATTTAATTAAAAAAACCAAATTCCTTTTAAAAGAGCTAAATTTAACAAAGAACTAAAAAACCCTGAGACAACCCTTGTTATTTTAAAAATAAAGATAAATATCATAGAAAGTGAATAAAAACAATGTTATAGGATGAAATTATATTAAAAAAAACATAAAAAGGGGGGAAAAACAAAGTAAGCATGAGTGAACCTTGTAAAGTCAGGTCAAATCTCAAACCTGCAACCCGTTAAATTAAATGTTGAAGGATAAAATCAATCAATTTAATTTAATTTAAAAACAAAATTTGTTTAGAAAAGCTAAATTTAACAAAGATAAAAAAAAACGAGGTAACTTGTGCTATTCTCAAAATGGCTAAAAATTCGCATAGAAAGTGAAGAAAAAAATAACAATATGCTGAAGGATGAAAAAAAAAAAACCTAAGAAAACTCGTGTCAACTTTGTAAACCAGAGTTAATCTTTTAAACCCATAACCCGTTAAATTCTATAACTGGACTCAACTAAGAAATCGAACACCCGACCAATTAAATATTGGTGGAGAAAATAATAATAATAATAAAATCAATCTATAAAACCTTTCGAGGCAAAAAAATACAATAGCAATAAAAATGATTAGATTTAATAGGAA
>Ga0325400_1005383_pt1 | contig 12038 bp, 7 predicted proteins | sample PopdelMetagenome_2_FD_205662 | JGI IMG/M metagenome (GOLD analysis project Ga0325400, IMG submission 205662) | Populus deltoides microbial communities from Bellville, Georgia, United States - Xylem-PdKOR-R1 | ecosystem: Host-associated > Plants > Phyllosphere > Stem > Wood/Secondary xylem...
AAGAGAGCCACCGTGCGTCACACCGCCCCCCACTCCGCGTCCCACTCCGCCCCCCGCCGACGGCGCCTGACCGGGGCCGCCGTCGGCACCGGCCTCGCCGGGTCCCTCGCCCTCGCGGTGTCGATGGGTGCCTCGCTGTCGGGCTACACCGCCAGCATCACCAACAACCTGAACACCGCGGCCAGCGCCGCCCTCGCGATCACCGAGAGCAGCAGCGGCGCGACGAGCTGCAACAGCTACGACGCGACCGCGACCTGCACGACCATCAACAAGTACGGCGGCACGACCTCCCCCATGAAGCCGGGTGAGTCGCAGACCACGACCGTCCGCTTCACCAACAGCGGCAGCGTCGACGTGGGCACGGCGACCATGAAGGCCGGGACCTGCGAGGCCACGTCTAACGGGGTCACCGGCTCCACGACCCCGCCGACCGACAACTCCAGCGCCAACAACCTCTGCTCCGTGGTCAACATCAAGGTCTACAAGGCCGCGACCGCGACCGGGACCGCGATCTTCGACGGATCCGCCACGGCGTTCCAGGCTGCCGCGGCCTACTCGATGGGCGCCATCGCCAAGACCGGGACCCAGGACTACACCTTCGTGGTGACCCTCCCCAGCGCCGCGACGACCGCGGTGCAGGGCCAGAAGATCTCCCAGCCGATCGTGTGGACCTTCAACCAGTGACCTCGTACCGCTGACGCGGCACTCCTGCTCGAGCTGGACTACCCGTAGGACCGGGTCATCACGTGGACAAGCCCCACCCGCCCTGGACGGCGGCGCTCCTCGGCGCCGCCGTCCTCGGCATGCTCGCCCTGGCGGTGGTCGGGGTCGCCTGGCACGCCCAGGGCGGACGGTGGTTCACCACCACGAGCCCCTCGATGGGGGAGGAGCTGCCGGTCGGCACGTTCCTGACCACGCGGGCGAGCACGGTGGCGCAGACCCGGGTGGGCGACGTCGTCACGTTCCGCAGCCCCGGCTCGGGTGCGGTCTTCACCCACCGGGTCGTCGGCAAGGACACCAGTGGGCTGGAGACCAGGGGCGACGTCAACGGCGTCCCCGACGCCTGGCGGATCACCGACGCCCAGCTCGTCGGGGCGGTCGCCTGGCACGTGCCCGTCCTCGGGTGGGTGGTGCGTGCCCTGCCCCTGCTGCTGGTCGGTCTCGGTGTCGTCTGGCTCCTCACCCGGCGGCTGCGCGCCGGCCGGCGCCGCTCCTGGCGTCTCCTGGGCGCCTCCGTCGTCACGGGGGTCGTCGGCTGGTGGCTCAGCCCCTGGGTCGGCCTCGCCCGCCTGGGCCAGCAGGCCGCGCCCGAGGGGGAGAAGGGCGTGCTCATGGAGGTCATCTCCACCGGGCTCCTCCCGATCAAGGCCCACGAGGTCGACGGCCCCGCGTGGGCGCACCTGCGCAACGGCCAGACCGGTGACCTGCACCTGACCACCGGGGCCGACCGAGGCGCCTTCGACGTCGGCGCCGCCCTCGACCTGCCCTGGTGGGGCTGGGTCGTGCTGGTCCTCCTGCTGCTGACGCCGCTGTGGTGGTCGCTGGTGACCGACTACCGGTCCCAGGCCGCGGCATCGCAGCCGGAGTCCGGCGCCCATCGGGCGAACCGGTCGCCCGAGACGGTGGGGGCGGTCTCGTGACCCGCCCGCACGCGCGCCACGGCGTGGCGCTCCTCATGACCAGCCTGCTGTGCCTGGCCCTGCTGCTGACCCCGACCACACGGGGCGCGCTCATCGGCACGGTAAGCAACACCGCCAACACCGCCGCCGGCAGCATCTACGCCAAGTGCACGACCGCGGCCAACGCGATCGGCACCGCCTTCTTCGTCCTCCCGCTCGACGACCCGACCGGCACCACCGCGAAGGACGTGTCGGGCAACGCCAGGCCCGGGACGTACGCCAGCGGAGGGGTCACCTACAACCAGGCGGGACCCTGCCCGACCAGCAACGGCCGGTCGGTCCTCCTCGACGGGTCCACCGGGTTCGTCCACGACCCGGCGGCCCAGACCAACCCGTCGGTGTTCTCGATCCAGGTCTGGTTCCGCACCGCGACCAACGGCTACGCACGGGGCGGTCGCCTGCTCGGCTTCGGCAACGGCGCGGGCACCACCCAGTCCGGCAACTACGACCGGCACCTCTACATGACCAACAACGGCCGGATCGTCTTCGGGGTCTACCCCAACGCGGTCAAGGAGGTCGTGTCGTCCGCGTCCTACAACGACGGCGCGTGGCACCACGCCGTCGCGACGCTCTCCGCCAACGGGATGCGTCTCTACGTCGACGGGGCCCAGGTGGGGTCGGACACGAGCGTGACCTCGGCGCAGAGCTACACCGGCTACTGGCGGGTGGGCTGGGACAACCTGGCCAACTGGACCAACACCCCGACCAGCAACTACTTCAACGGCTACGTCGCCTACGCGGCCGTCTTCACCTCGGCCCTGAGCCTGTCCCAGGTCCAGGGCCTGTACGCCGCACGGAACTGAGGCTCTCACCCGCGGGGAGGAAGCGCGGTCGATCCGGATCGCGCGGGTCGCTGTCCGGCGGACGCGGCCCGACGGGGAACACCGCTGCTCGCCCCGAGACCCCGGGGTGTGATCGGCGCACCGCACCGCATCACCCCGGGAGGTCGCCGTGCGCCACCCCACCCCCCACCGCACCAGGTCCTGGCCGATGCTGGCCAGACTGGCCGCGCCGCCGCGTCCACCGTCGGTGCTCGCCGGGACCGCCGTCGTGCTCGTCGGGCTCGTGCTGCTGCTGGTCCCCTCCACCGGCGGGACGCTGACCGGCACGGTCCGCAACACGACCGACACCGCCGCGAGCAGCACGTACGCCGCCTGCACTACCGCCGCCGTCGCGGTCGGCTCGGCGTTCTTCGTGCACCCCCTCGACGAACCGGGGGGTTCCGGCGCCCTCGACGTCTCCGGGGGCGCCCGGTCCGGGACCTACCTCGGTGGCTACACCCAGAACCAGCCCGGTCCCTGCCCGGCCGGCAACGGCCGCTCGGTCCTGCTCGACGGCAGCAGCGGGCTGATCGCGAACCCGGCCTCGCAGATCAACCCCCAGACCTTCTCGATCCAGGTCTGGTTCAAGACCACGACGACCAACGCCGGTCGCCTGATCGGCTTCGGGAACCGCCCCGGGGCCACCCTCTCGACCCAGTACGACCGCATGGTCTACCTGACCTCGGCTGGTCGCCTGACCTTCGGTGTCTATCCCGGCGCCATCCGCACCGTCACCTCCGCGAGGGCCTACAACGACGGCGTCTGGCACCACGTCGTCGCCACCCTGGGCAGCGGCGGCATGGTGCTCTATGTCGACGGTGCCGTGGTCGGGCAGGACCCCACGACCACCTCGGCCCAGGTGTACGACGGCGTGGGCTACTGGAAGGCCGGGTGGGACAACCTGAACACCTGGCCCAACCCCACCCTCCTCGGCGTGCTCGGGTCCTTTGGCGCCACCAGCAACTACTACTTCGCAGGCAACCTCGCCTACGCGGCGGTCTTCACCACCCAGCTGACAGCGGGGCAGGTCCCCGGCCTGTACGCCGCCCGCGGCTGACCCCGCCCGCCGCGACCGGTCCTGGGCGCCCTCGGCCGGTCCACAGCATCGGGGCCGTCCGACGTCACCGACGCGAAACACCGCCGACACGCGGGGCTCCTACGGTCGCGACGACGCCCGGGGGGTCCGGTGCGCGGCTTCGAGCAGAGGGCACCGATCCGACATGACCGCGAACCACGTCCGCATGCACGCCATCGCCGCGGTGGAGGCCACCACGCCGCCGCCGATCAGCTTCGACCCCGGCGAGGAGCCCGGCGAGGTCTTCGGCCAAAACGTCTTCAGCCTCACCGTCATGCAGAAGCGGCTGCCCAAGAGCGTGTTCAAGTCCGTCGTGTCGACGATCGAGAAGTCGACGCCGCTGGACCCCGAGGTGGCCGACGCGGTTGCCTCGGCGATGAAGGACTGGGCGCTGGAGAAGGGGGCGACCCACTACGCCCACGTCTTCTACCCGCTGACCGGGCTGACCGCGGAGAAGCACGACAGCTTCCTGGACCCGGTCGGGGACGGCACCGCGCTGGCGTCGTTCTCCGGCAAGACCCTGGTGCAGGGCGAGCCCGACGCCAGCTCGTTCCCCAACGGTGGTCTGCGGGAGACCTTCGAGGCGCGCGGCTACACCGGCTGGGACGTGATGAGCCCGGCGTACATCCTGGAGAACCCCAACGGCAACACGCTGTGCATCCCCACCATCTTCATCTCGATGACCGGGGAGGCGCTGGACCACAAGACGCCGGTGCTCCGCAGCCAGCAGGCGATGGCCCGCCAGGCCGAGCGGGTGCTGCGGCTTTTCGGGCACGACAAGCCCGAGCACGTGGTGGCCTACTGCGGGCCCGAGCAGGAGTACTTCCTCATCGACCGGCACTTCCTGCACGCCCGCCCCGACCTGATCAACGCCGGCCGCACCCTGTTCGGGGCCAAGCCGCCCAAGGGCCAGGAGTTCGACGACCACTACTTCGGCGCCATCCCCGAGCGGGTGCTGGCGTTCATGATGGACACCGAGCGGGAGCTGTTCAAGCTCGGGATCCCGGCCAAGACCCGGCACAACGAGGTCGCGCCGGGCCAGTTCGAGGTCGCGCCGATGTTCGAGCGGGCCAACGAGGCCTCGGACCACCAGCAGCTGACCATGACCATCTTCCGGTCGGTGGCCCAGAAGCACGGCATGGAGTGCCTCTTCCACGAGAAGCCCTTCGAGGGGGTCAACGGCTCGGGCAAGCACGTCAACTTCTCCCTCGGCAACTCCGAGGTCGGCAGCCTGTTCGTGCCCGGGGACACCCCGCACGACAACGCCCAGTTCCTCGTCTTCTGCGGGGCGATCATCCGGGCCGTCGACCTGTACGGCGGGCTGCTGCGGGCCTCGGTCGCCTCGGCCAGCAACGACCACAGACTCGGCGCCAACGAGGCCCCGCCGGCGATCATCTCGATCTTCCTCGGCGAGCAGCTCGCGGACGTCTTCGACCAGATCGCCAAGGGCGGCGCCACCCACTCCAAGGAGAAGGGCACGCTGACGATCGGGGTCGACACGCTGCCCGACCTGACCAAGGACGCCGGTGACCGCAACCGGACCTCGCCGTTCGCGTTCACGGGCAACCGCTTCGAGTTCCGGGCGCCGGGTTCCAACCAGACGGTCGCGGCGCCGATGGTGGTGCTCAACACGATCATGGCCGAGGCGCTGGACCACTGTGCCGGGGTCCTGGAGAGCGCGGTCGCGGCCGGCACCGACTTCGACGAGGCCGTCCAGGCGCTGCTCACCGACGTCATCACCGACCACGGCCGGGTCGTGTTCAACGGCAACGGCTACTCCGAGGAGTGGCCGGTCGAGGCCGAGCAGCGTGGCCTGAAGAACCTGCGCACCACCGTGGACGCCCTGCCCGAGCTGATCAGCCCCGAGGCGGTCGAGCTGTTCGGCAGGTACGACGTCTTCAACGAGCGCGAGATGCACAGCCGGTTCGAGATCGGCTGCGAGCAGTACGTGCTGGCCATCGGGGTCGAGGCCAACCTCACCCTGGAGATCGCCGCGACCACGATCCTGCCCGCCGCCTTGCGTTACCAGACCGAGCTGGCCGCGAACGTGGCCGCGCTCAAGGCCGCGGAGGTGCCGGCCGACACCTCGACCCTCGAGGCGGTCTCGGGTCCGCTGGGCGACCTGCGCGCGGGCATCGCGGCCCTGACCGCGGCCCTGGCCCACGAGCACCCGGACGACGGCCTCGAGGCGGCGACGTACAGCCGGGACTCGGTGCTGCCGGCGATGGCCGCGGTCCGCGCGGCCGCCGACACCCTCGAGGGCCTGGTCGCCGACGACCTGTGGGCGCTGCCGACCTACCAGGAGATGCTCTACGTGCTCTGAGGCCGTGCGGGCCGATCCGGGCCGGGCGCGGCGATTGCCGCGGCGTCCGGCCGGGACGGTAGGCACGTCCTCGTGACCCCTGACCTCGGCCCCGACTCCTGCGTCCGGGTGCGGGGCGCCCGCGAGCACAACCTGCGCGACGTCGACGTCGACCTGCCCCGGGACGCGATCGTGGCGTTCACCGGCGTCTCGGGCAGCGGCAAGTCGTCGTTGGCCTTCGGCACGCTGTACGCCGAGGCGCAGCGACGCTACTTCGAGTCCGTCGCGCCCTACGCCCGCCGGCTGCTGGGGCAGGTCGTGGCGCCCCACGTCGACGAGATCACCGGGCTGCCGCCCGCGGTGGCGCTCCAGCAGCGCCCGGGCACCGCGACCTCGCGCTCGACCGTGGGCACGCTCACGACGATGTCGAACCTGCTGCGGGTGCTCTACTCCCGCGCCGGCGACCACCCGCCGGACACCGAGCGCCTGGCCGCCGAGGCGTTCTCGCCCAACACCGTCGCCGGTGCCTGCCCGACCTGCGGCGGGGTCGGGACGACCCACGACGTGGCCGAGGACCTGATGGTGCCCGACGAAGGTCTCACCCTCCGCGAGGGCGCGATCGCCGCCTGGCCCGGGGCCTGGCAGGGCAAGAACCTGCTGCGGATCACCCACGCGCTGGGCATCGACGTCGACGCCCCCTGGCGCGACCTGGCGCAGCGCGACCGCGACTGGCTGCTCTACACCGACGAGCAGCCCCGCGTGGCCATCCACCGCCGCGGCGAGCCCGACGACACCACGGGCCGCGACTACCACGGCACCTTCTCCAGCGCCCGGCGCCACGTGCGGCACACCCTCGCGACGTCGGCCAGCGAGCGGATGCGCGCCACCGTGCTGCCCTTCGTGCGCAGCACCACCTGCCGCGACTGCGGGGGCAGCGGGCTGACCGCGGCCGCCCGTGCGGTCACCTTCCTGGGGCGGTCGATCACCGATCTCGGGGGCCTGTCGTTCCGCGACCTGGCGACCCTGCTCGCACCGGTCGCAGCCCAAGCCGCCGACCGGGAGCCGGCCGCGGGCGAGGTGGCGGCCCGCCTGTGCGCCGACGTGGTCGCCCGCCTGGAGGTGCTGGTCGAGCTGGGCTTGGGCTACCTCAGCCTCGGACGCGGCTCGACCACGCTGTCGCCGGGCGAGGCCCAGCGGCTGCGGCTCGCGACCCAGCTCCGGTCCGGGCTGTTCGGCGTCGTCTACGTGCTCGACGAGCCCTCCGCAGGTCTGCACCCGGCCGACGCGGAGCCGCTGCTGAGGGTGCTCGACGACCTGCGCGCCGCCGGCAACACGCTGTTCGTCGTCGAGCACGACCTCGACGTCGTACGCCGGGCCGACTGGGTCGTCGACCTCGGCCCCGGCGCCGGCGCGCACGGGGGCCGGGTCCTGCACTCCGGCCCGGTGTCCGACCTCGAGACCGTGACCGGCTCACCCACCTCCGACCACCTCTTCGGCCGGGTCCCGCGCTTCGAGCACGACCCGCGCGAGCCCGGCGGGTGGGTCCGGCTCGAGGGGGTCACCCGGCACAACCTGGTCGGCCTCGACGTGGACGTCCCCACCGGCGTGCTGACCGCGGTCACCGGGGTGTCGGGGTCGGGCAAGTCGACCCTGGTCACCGGGGTGCTTGCCGAGCTCGTCCGCGAGCACCTCGGAGCCCCGGCCGAGCCCCCGGACGACGGCGCGGGACAGGACCGGGACGGCGATGGCGTGGGCACACCGGACGCCGCCGGGCCCGTCGTACGCCGCAGCGAGGGGGTGGCGGCCTTCGACCGGCTGGTGCGTGTCGACCAGCGGCCGATCGGCCGGACCCCGCGGTCCAACCTGGCGACCTACACCGGTCTCTTCGACGCGGTGCGTCGCGTGTTCGCCGGCACCGAGGAGGCGCGGGCGCGCGGCTACGGCGCCGGCCGCTTCTCCTTCAACACCCCCGAGGGACGCTGCGGGACCTGCCAGGGCGAGGGTTTCGTCGAGGTCGAGCTGGTCTTCCTGCCCGGCACCTACTCGCCGTGCCCGACCTGCCACGGCGCGCGGTACGACGCCGAGACGCTCGAGGTCGCCTACCGCGGGCGCAGCGTCGCCGACGTGCTGGCGATGTCGGTCGACGAGGCGGCCGGCTTCCTCGGCGACGTCCCGGCCGCCGCGCGCAGCCTGGCCAGCCTGCGCGACGTGGGGTTGGGCTACCTGCGGCTCGGGCAGCCCGCCACCGAGCTCAGCGGGGGTGAGGCGCAGCGGATCAAGCTGGCCACCGAGCTGCAGCGGGTCCGGCGCGGCCACACCCTCTACGTGCTCGACGAGCCCACCTCGGGCCTGCACCCCGCCGACACGGCGCTGCTGGTGCGCCAGCTGCACCGGCTGGTCGACGGCGGCGACACGGTTGTCGTGGTCGAGCACGACCTCGACGTGGTCGCCACCGCGGACTGGGTCGTCGACCTCGGCCCCGGCGGGGGCGACGTGGGCGGCCGGGTGGTCGCGACCGGCCGGCCGGAGGACGTCGCGCGGGCCGAGGCCAGCGCCACCGCGCGCTACCTGGCCCGCCGGCTCAGCCGGTGACCGGATCCTCGGTGGTGCCCGGGCCGACGGCGCCGACCGAGGCGGGCGGCTCGGTGAGCACCCGCAGCGCCAGGTCGGTCGTGGCGGTCACGCCCAGGTAGCCGACGACCCGCGCCACCTGTGCGGGGTCGAGCGGGAGCAGGCCGGGGGAGTCGGGCACGTCAGGGGTCAGCCGCAGGTCGACGTCGCAGCGGCCCGCCATCAGCGACCGGTTGAAGTCGAACCGCTCTCGGGCTCCGGCGGCCGCGAGCCGCCCGACGATCCGCCGCCCTGCGCGGGACCGGCCCTGCTCGACGCAGGCGTCGTCGATCGCCGCGGCCACGGTGGCGCCGGCGCAGTGTTCGAGGTCGGCCCACACCCCGTCCATCGAGCCCACCTGCGCCAGCAGCAGCGCGGCCGAGGTCTCGCCGAACCCGGCCACCCCGGGCAGGTTGTCGCTCGCGTCGCCGCGCAGGGCGGAGTAGTCGAGGTAGAGCCCGGCCTCCACGCCGTACATCGAGCGGAGCGCGGCGGGGCCCAGCAGCGGTGAGCCGCCGATGCCCCCGGAGATCAGCCGCAGCACTCGGGTGCGGTCGCTGATGTGGGCGAAGGCGTCGCGGTCGGAGGTGACGATCGTGCACCTCCACCCGTGCGCCTCGGCCCAGGTCGCGGCGGAGGCACTGACGTCGTCGGCCTCCAGGCCGGCCGGGGTGAGGGTGAGCAGGCCCAGCGCGTCGAGCAGGGCGGCCGACCGGCCGAGCTGGTCGACCAGGGCCGGGTCCTTCGCCGCCCGTCCCGCCTTGTACGCCGGGTAGGCCCGCTCACGCTCGGAGGTCTCGCGATCGTCGAAGCCGAACAGCACCGCGTCCGGCGCGAACCGGTCCACCGCCTCCAGGATCTGGCGCAGCATCCCGTGCAGCGCCCACGCAGGCCGGCCACCCCGGTCGCGGAGGTCGGTGTGGGCCCTCGCGTGGTGGTGGCGGTGCAGCAGCGACGGCGCGTCGACGGCGAGCAGCAGCCGGTCGGACGCGGGTGGGCTCATGACGGCCCGGAGGCTACCGGCCCGGGCACAGCCCGGGTCGGGGTCGCGTTCGACCTAGGGTGCGGCCCATGGCGAAGCGCTACCAGTCCCCGCCCACGTGGCCTGCCCCGCCGCCGGGCTGGACCCCGCCGCCGGGGTGGGAGCCCGACCCGAGCTGGGGCCCGCCGCCGCCCGGCTGGCAGTTCTGGGTCGTCGAGCGTCCCAACCGTCGGGCGTTCGCCTGGGCGCTGCTGGCCTCGCTCGGGTGGTGGGTGCTCCTCGTCGTCGTGCTGAGCCTCGCGGTCGACGGGTTCACCCCGGAGGCCGCCGGGGCCCTGCTCGCGTCGTTCCTCGTCGGAGGGCTGGTGGCTGCGCTCGCGGTGCGCTGGATCTCGGTGGGCATCCCGGTCTGGGTCTACCCGTTCCTGGTGCTGCCGTTCGTGGTGTTCTTCCGCTTCCTCAGCGTGCTGGGCCAGACGACACCCTGAAGACGGCCCGGGCACCGGTCGCCGGTCTTTGAGCGCCAGTGCGGTACGCCGGTGTCAGCAGGTGACAGCGGCGTACCGCACACGCGTGGCGATCGGGTCCGGCTCTGGCCCGGCCAGTCGGGCCCGTCAGCCCCGGCCGAACACCGCGGCGTAGGCGTTGACCGTGCCGTAGCCGTCGAGGGGGCTGAAGCCGGCGCCGAGACGGTTGCTGACCCGCCCGGTGAAGGTCCGGCCGTTCTGGGTCCGGGCCACGAAGGTCAGGCCCTGGGGCACCGCACGGTCGGAGGGGATGAACACGCCGCCACCGATCTCGTCGGCGCCGTTGCCCTCGACCGGGGTGGTGGCCAGGCCAGGGAACCGCAGGTCGCGGTCGAGCCCGAAGGTGAAGCCGCTGCCCTGCCGCAGCCCGCCCTCGAACCGGAGGGTCAGGTTGGAGTAGAACGGCGAGTTCCCGACGCGACCCCGGAACTGCGGTCGGATCCGCGACTCCGGCAGGCGGGTGGTGCTCCCCACGGTGAACGGGAAGCCGCCGTCGCGGTAGCTGCCGGGCGCCGCGAGCGGGCGGGGGTCCCACACCAGGCCCGCTGAAGGGTCGTCGTCACCCGCGCCGAGGGCGGTCGGGCTCGCCGTCTTCGGGTTCAGGACCAGCTTGGTGATCGGCGACTTCCCGCGGTAGTTGATCCGGAAGAAGCCGGGGTCGTCCATGGAGGCGGGGGTGGCGTCACGCTCGTCACCCGGGGCGCCCACGGCGACGACGTCGAGCCCGCGCTTCTTGCCCGAGGCCCGGAAGGGGTCGAGGTCGTGGCCGAAGGTCGACTGCTTCATCGTGGCCGACACCTCGTCAGGGGTCAGCGACCCGGCCCCACCGGCCCCGTCGAGCATGAGGGCGGCGATGCCCGCGGCGTGCGGCGCGGCCGCGCTCGTGCCCCCGAAGTTGGGGAAGTCGTCGTCGTCGCGGAGGTCGTCGGCCACGAAGAACGTCGTGTTGCCGCGGTCCGTCGACGCCACGTCGGGCTTGAGCCGGGTCTGCGGGTTGGCCAGCCGCTGGCCGTTGCGGTTGAAGTAGAACTTCAGCGCACCGCCGGGCGAGGTGTAGTACTCGTTGACGTACGGCTTGAACGGGTCGATCGCCGCGACGCCGTTCGCGCCGGCGGCGGTGGAGTGACCGAAGGTGGCCGGGGCGGTGGGAGTGAAGTACTCCTCGGTGTAGATGCCTCCGTTGTTGATGTAGGCGATCTCCTGCACCGGCGTCGCCTCGGGTGTCGTCTTGGCGATGACCAGCTGGACCCGGGAGAAGGCCGTGGCGCTGACCGAGAGGTTGGCCACCTCGCTCGGCTGGCCGGTCAAGGTGTTGTCGTCGCCGATGGCTCCCAGGTAGTCACCGCGGGCCGAGAAGACCAGGACGTTGAAGTCGGTCGTGGTGGTGGCCGGGGCCGTGATCTGGGCTGCGTCGACGGTGAAGTCGCCGGTCGCGCCTCCGAAGCCACCCACGGTGACGGTGTAGGTGCCGGCCTCGGTGATCGTGGTGGGCAGGACCTCGGGTGCCGCGCCGGTGTCGACCGGGCCGAGCTGCTCACCCGAGGGCGTCGTGACGTCCAGGGTCAGGTCGGTGGTGCCGGACGGGACGGCGTCGGTGCGGAACAGGACCCGCTGGCCGACCAGGTCCTCGGGCACGTCGACCTCGAAGTCGACCCCGCTGGCCGAGGTGGCCGCCGTCAGGTCGCCCTCGTCGGAGAAGAACGGGTCGGCGAGGGTGGGGCCGTCGGCGTCGACGGGGTCGGCCCACTGGAGGTCGAGCAGGCCGCCTCCGGGTGAGAGGGCGAGGGTCTGGGCCACGTCGGTGCCCGTGCCGGTGTCCATGTCCTGCAGGCCCCCGGCGTACAGCGCGGGGTCGACCCGGGAGAAGTCCAGGCCGGCGCGACGTGCCGCGGCCCGCGCGCCTGCGCTGGGGACGAGCTTCACGGCTGAGCGCCAGGCGTTCTGGTCGCCGGCGTTGCCGGCCGAGGAGAAGTAGCTGACCCCTGCCGCCTCCACGTCGTCGACGGCGGCGCTGACGACGCCGTCGGAGTAGAAGGGCTCGT
>Ga0325400_1005385_pt1 | contig 12037 bp, 10 predicted proteins | sample PopdelMetagenome_2_FD_205662 | JGI IMG/M metagenome (GOLD analysis project Ga0325400, IMG submission 205662) | Populus deltoides microbial communities from Bellville, Georgia, United States - Xylem-PdKOR-R1 | ecosystem: Host-associated > Plants > Phyllosphere > Stem > Wood/Secondary xylem...
CCGCCGACGACGTCGACGCCGTCGTGGTCGCCTCGCCCACCTCCACGCACGTCGACCTCATCGCCGCCTGCCTGGACGCCGGCAAGCCGGTGCTGTGCGAGAAGCCCATCGACCTCGACATCGCCCGCGTCGATGGCCTGCGCGCGCGGGCCGCCGCGTCCGGCACGCCGGTGGCCCTCGGCTTCAACCGCCGCTTCGACCCGCACTTCGCCGAGCTGCACCGCCGCGTCGCCGCGGGCGAGGTGGGCCCGCTGGAGCAGCTGACCATCACCAGCCGCGACCCGGCGCCCGCCCCCGAGGACTACATCAAGGTCTCCGGCGGCATCTTCCGCGACATGACCATCCACGACTTCGACACCGCGCGCTGGTTCGTGCCCGACGTCGTCTCGGTCACCGCGGTCGGCCTGCGGCAGTTCTCCGACGTCATCGCGAAGCACGACGACTTCGACGGCGCCGTCGTCACCCTGGTCGGCGCGGGCGGGCAGTCGGTGACCATCACCAACTCCCGCCACTGCGCCGCCGGGTACGACCAGCGCCTGGAGGCCACCGGCCCGCTGGGCACGCTCAGCGTCGGCAACGTCACCGACACCCTGGTGCGCTCGTCCAACGGCACCTCCGGCGACTCCGGCGCCCCGTTCCAGACGTTCTTCCTGGAGCGCTACAGCCAGGCGTACTCCGCCGAGCTCGAGGCCTTCCTCGTCGCCGTCCGCGGCGGCGAGATGACCAACCCGGGCTACGAGGACGGGCGTGCCGCGCTCCTGCTCGCCGACGCCGCCGGGACCTCGGCCCGCGAGGGCCGCACCGTGCGCGTCGACCTCTCGGCGTGACCCGGCCCGCCCCCGCGGGCGGCGCCCCGGCGCTCGTCGCCACCTGCTGGACCTCGGCGGGCGACGTGCTGCCGGCGAGCCCCGACGAGCGCAGCCCGCTGCCGCTGGGAGACCGCGTGCGCGCCGTCGCCGCCGGCGGCTGGGCGGGCCTCGGCCTGCTCCACGCCGACCTCGCCCCGCTCGGGGCGGGCGGCCTGGCCGAGCTGGCCGCTGACCTCCGCGCCCACGGCCTGCACCACGTCGAGGTCGAGCTGCTCGACGGCTGGTGGGGCGACGACGCCGCCGCGTGGCGCCCCCGGTGGGAGCTGCTCCTCACGGCGGCGCGAGCCCTGGGTGCCGCGGGCGTCAAGGCCACCCCGCCGCCGGCGGACCACCCGAGCGCCTCCGACGCCGCGCTCCTGGTGCCGCGGCTGCGGGGCCTCGCCGCCGAGGCGGCGGACGCCGGCACCCGCCTGGCGCTGGAGCCCCTGCCCTGGACCGCCGTCAGGAGCGTCCCCGCGGGCGCCGACCTGGCGCGCGCCGTCGGCCACCCGGCGTTCGGGCTGTGCGTCGACGCGTGGCACGTCTTCCGCGCCGGCACCACCCTCGACGAGCTCGCCGCGAGCCTCGCGCCGGGCCCGTCGGGACTGGTCGTCGGGGTGGAGCTCGACGACGCCGACCCCGACGTGGTGGGCACCCTCTTCGAGGACACCCGCGACCACCGCCGCTACTGCGGCGAGGGCGCCTTCGACCTGCCCGGCCTGGTCCGCGTGCTCCGCGGCGCCGGCTACGACGGGCCCTGGGGCGTCGAGGCGCTGTCGTCCGAGCACCGCGAGACCCCCCTCGGGCCGGGCCTGGCCCGCGCCCGCGACGCCGCCCTCACCGTCCTGTCCCGCACCTGACCCGCACCCGACCCGCAGCACCAGACCCCGGAGGACCCCCGTGACCGACCTGAAGATCGCCGGTGCGCCCATCACCTGGGGCGTGTGCGAGGTGCCCGGCTGGGGCGCCCAGCTGCCCGTGGAGCGCGTGCTGCGCGAGATGGTGCAGCTCGGCCTCACCGCCACCGAGTTCGGCCCCGAGGGCTTCCTGCCCGTGGAGCCGGCCGACCGCGCCGCGACGCTCCGCGAGAGCGGCCTGCAGGCCGTCGGCGGGTTCGTGCCCGTCGTCCTGCACGACCCGGAGCGCGACCCGCTGCCCGCGCTGCGCACCGAGCTGGAGGCGTTCGTCGCCGCCGGCGCCGGTGTCGTGGTCCTGTCGGCCGACTCGGGCCTGTCGGGCTACGACGAGCGCGTCGAGCTCGACGAGACCGGCTGGTCCACCCTGCTGACCAACCTGGGCCGCGCCCGCGACGCCGCCGCGGAGGTCGGCGTCCTCGCGGTCCTGCACCCGCACGTGGGCACGCTGGTGGAGTCGCGCGCCGACGTCGATCGGGTGCTCGCCGGCACCGACGTGGGTCTGTGCCTCGACTCGGGCCACCTGCTCATCGGGGGCACCGACCCCGTCGAGCTGGCCCGCGACCACGCGGCGCGGATCCGCCACGTGCACCTCAAGGACGTGCACCTGCCCACCGCGCAGCGCGTGCGCGACGGCGAGATCACGTACTACGAGGCGGTGCAGGAGGGCCTGTACCGCCCGCTGGGCCAGGGCGACGTCGACGTCCGCTCCCTGCTGCGGTCCCTGCTGGCCTCCGGGTACGACGGGTGGTTCGTGCTGGAGCAGGACACCGTGCTCCAGCTGCTGCCGGGCGAGGGCGAGGGCCCGGTGGCCGACGCCGGTGCCAGCGCCGCCCACCTGCGCTCCCTGGCGGCCGAGCTCGCCTGAGGGCGGTCCGGCCGGCGGTCACCGGCGTGCCAGGCTGCGCCGGTGACCCGCCCGCCGACGATCCGCGACGTCGCCGCCCGCGCCGGGGTGTCGAAGTCGCTGGTGTCGCTGGTCATCAACGGGTCCCCGCTGGTGCGCGACGACAAGCGCGCCGCCGTCCTGGCCGCCGTCGAGGAGCTGGGGTTCCGACCCAGCGCCACGGCCCGCCACCTGACCACGCGGCGCACGGGTGCGGTGGGCGTGCTGGTCACCGACCTGCGCAACCCCTGGTACGCCGACGCGCTCGACGCCGTCCACGCCCGGCTGCACGCGGCCGGCGCCACGATGCTGCTGGGTGACGCCCGCCTCGACGCGGAGGCCGACGGCCGGGTGCTGGGCACCTTCGTGGACCTGCGCCTCGACGGCCTGGTGCTGGTGGGCTCCCTCGAGCCGGCGCCGGCCGTGCTCGACGCCGCCCAGCGCCTGCCCACCGTGGTGGCCGGCGCGCGGGACGTGGACCTGCCCGGCGTCGACGTCAGCGTGCAGGACGACGACGCCGGCGCCCGGCTCGCCACCGGCCACCTGCTCGACCTGGGGCACCGGCACCTGGCGCACCTGGCGGGGGCGTCCGGGGCGGTGATGCGCGTCCGCGAGGCGGGGTTCGAGGCCGCCGTCGCCGCCGTGGACGGTGCGCGCGGCGAGGTGGTGCGGACGGCCACGACGGAGGACGCGGGCTACCTCGCGGCGCTCGACCTGCTGGGCCGCCCGGCCGAGGAGCGGCCCACGGCCGTCTTCGCCGCGGCCGACGCCGTCGCGCTCGGGGTGCTCCGGGCTGCGGCGCAGCGCGGCCTGCGGGTGCCGGAGGACCTGTCCGTGGTCGGCTTCGACGACGTGCCGCTGGCGCGCCTGCCCGGCACCGCGCTGACCACGGTCGACGCGAGCAGCGCCGCGGTGGGGGCCACCGCCGTCGACCTGCTCCTGGGGCGCGTGGCCGACCCGTCGCTGGAGCGCCGGGTCGTCGTGGCGCCCACGTCGCTGGTCACCCGCAGGACCACCGCACCCCCGCGCGCCTGACCCCCTCCGGGCGGGCTGGCGCCCCTTCCGCGACGCAGGGCGGGACGGCACCGCGGCGACGGTCGAGGACGTCCCGGTCGGAGGCGTTGACGCGGCGCTGCGACCTGCCCCACGATGGACGCGGTTTGGACCGGTCCAAAACGTGAGGGGTCAACGGTGACGGCAACGACGTCGCGCCCGCTGGGCGTGGCCGTGGTGGGTTTCGGGTGGATGGGGCGGGTGCACACCCAGTCCTACGCGCGGGTGGTCCACCACTACCCCGACCTGGGCGTGCGCCCCGAGCTGGTGGTGGTCGCCGACGAGGTGCCCGGCCGCGCCGAGGCCGCCGCGGCCCAGTACGGCTTCGCGAGCGCCGCGCTCGACTGGCGCGCCGCCGTCGCCGACCCGCGCGTCGAGGCCGTCAGCGTGACCGCCCCCAACTTCCTGCACCGGGAGATCGGCGCAGCCGTCGCCGCCGCCGGCAAGCACCTGTGGATCGAGAAGCCCGTCGGGCTGTCCGAGGCCGACGCGGCCGCGGTGCGCGACGCCGTGGCCGCCGCCGGGGTGCGCTCGGCCGTGGGCTTCAACTACCGCTGGGCGCCGGCCGTGCAGGCAGCCCGCCGGCTGCTCGCCGACGGCGCGGTCGGTGAGGTGGAGAGCATCCGCGTCCGCCTGCTGTCCGACTACGCCGCCGACCCCACCGGGGCCCTCAGCTGGCGCTACTCCCGCGAGCGCGGAGGCGCCGGGGTGCTGGGCGACCTCGCCTCCCACGGCGTCGACCTGGCCCGCTACCTCGTGGGCGACCTCGCCGCCGTCGTCGCCGACACGGCGGTGTTCATCCCGCAGCGGGCGGTGCCGTCGGGTGCCACCTCCGGGCACCAGCGGGTGCAGCTGGGCGCGGACACCGCCATGGGTGACGTCGAGAACGAGGACGCCGTGACGGCGCTGCTGCGCTTCACCTCGGGAGCCCGCGGGGTCCTCGAGGCGAGCCGCGTGGCGGTGGGCGAGCAGAACTCCTACGGCTTCGAGGTGGCCGGCACGCGCGGTGCGCTGCGCTGGGACTTCCGGCGCATGGGCGAGCTGTCGGTCTCGTCCTCGGTGCTCGCCGGCGGCGGCACCGCCTACCAGGACGCCCCCACGCAGACCCTGTTCGTCGGTCCTGGCGCCGGTGACTACGCCGCGTTCCAGCCGGGCGCGGCCACGGCGATGAGCTACGACGACCTCAAGGTGGTCGAGGCCGCCCGCTTCCTGCGCTCGGCCGCCGACCCGTCGCTGGGCGCGGACCTCGGTCCGGCCACGCTCGACGACGCCGTGGCCAGCGCCGCGGCGCTCGACGCCATGAGCCGCTCGGTGGCCTCGGGGGCCTGGGAGCGCCTGGCGTGAGCACCCCTGTGAGCGGGGGCGTCGCAGCGCCGCTCAGGGTGGGGGTGGTCGGCACCGGGGTGATGGGCACCGACCACGCGCGGCTGCTGGCCCGGTCGGTCTCGGGGGCCGTGCTGACCCGGGTGACCGACCTCGACGCGGGGCGCGCCCAGGCGCTGGCCACCGAGCTGGGCGCCGGCGCGAGCCCGGACGGGCCGGCGCTGGTGGCCGACCCCGAGGTCGACGCCGTCGTGGTCGCCTCCGCGGACGCGACCCACGCCGCGCTGGTGCTGGCCGCCGCGGCCGCGGGCAAGCCGGTGCTGTGCGAGAAGCCCCTCGCGCCGACCCTCGCCGAGGCGCGCTCGGTGGTCGCGCAGCTGGAGCGCGACGGCACCGACCACCTCGTGGCCCTCGGCTTCATGCGCCGCTTCGACCCCGCCCACGTCGAGCTGCGCGCGGCGCTGCACGAGGGGGCGGTGGGCGCTCCGCTCGTCGTCCACGGGACCAGCCGCGGGGTCACCGCCGGCCCGGGCGCCACCAGCGAGAGCAGCATCACGGGCTCCTTCGTGCACGAGGCCGACTCCGTGCCGTGGCTGCTCGGCTCCCCCGCGGCGGAGGTGTCGTGGCAGGCGCCGCGGCGCAGCTCGGAGGCCGCCGAGGGGCTGCACGACCCGCAGCTGCTGCTCCTGCGCACGGCCGACGGCGTGCTGAGCACCGTCGAGGTCTTCCTCAACGCCCGCTACGGGTACGACGTCCGCTGCGAGGTGGTGGGTGAGCGCGGCGCGCTGGCCCTCGCCGAGAGCACCCACGTCGTCGCACTGACCACGCGCTCGACGGGCCTGGTGCGCTCCAGCGCCTACGCCGCCGACTGGCGCCCCCGCTTCGCCGACGCCTACCGGCTCGAGCTGCAGGCCTGGGTCGACGGCGCGCGGGGCGGCACCGGCACCCGTCGCGCGGAGGCGGCGGGCCCGGGGCTGGCCACCGCCCGCGACGGCCTCCGCGCGGCGGCGGTCTGCGACGCCGCCGTCCGCTCGATGCGCGCCGGGGGCTCGTGGACCGCCGTGGAGGTCCCCGCGTGAGCGGCGGCCCCTCCGGCGGCCTCCCCGCGGTGCTGCCCGAGCCCCGCACCCCCGACCCGCTCGACGCCCCCTCCCTGCGGTGGGGCGTCATGGGCACGGGGTGGATCGTCGAGCGCTTCGTCGCCGCGCTCACCCGCAGCACCGGGCAGCGCGTCACCGCGGTCGGCTCCCGCAGCGGCGACCGCGCGCGGGCCGCTGCCGACCGCCTCGGCGTCGGGAGGGCCCACGGCAGCTGGGCGGAGCTCGTGGCCGACCCCGAGGTCGACGTCGTGTACGTGGCCACGGGCCACGCCGACCACCTCGCCGGGGCGCTGGCCGCGGTCGAGGCGGGCAGGGCCGTGCTGGTGGAGAAGCCCCTCGCCCTCGACGCCGCGCAGGGCCAGCGCCTCGCCGACGCCGCCCGCGCGGCGGGGGTCTTCTGCGCCGAGGCGCTGTGGAGCGCCTACCTGCCCCGGTGGGACGTCGTGCGCCAGCTGCTGGACGACGGCGCGCTGGGCGCCGTCAGCGCCGTCGACGCCGACCTGGGCGAGCACTTCGACCCGGGCCACCGGGTGTTCGACCCCGCGCAGCACGGCGGGCCGCTGCTCGACCTGGCCACCTACCCCCTGGCGCTGGCCACCTGGGTGCTCGGCGAGGTCACCGGCGGCGCCGCCGTGGGCGTCCCGCACCCCAGCGGCGTGCTGTCCCAGGTCAGCTCGGTGCTCACCCACGGGGCCGGGCTGTCGACCGTCCACACCACCCTGCTCGGCGACACCCCCACCGCGGCCCACGTGGTGGGTGAGCGGGCGACGCTGCGCCTGCCGGGGCCGTTCTACGCCTCCGGCGACGTGGTGCTCGTGCCCGCCGGCGGCTCCGGGGTCCGGCCCGACCCGGTGGTGCGGCGCGAGCCCGAGACCGGGCACGCGGGCCTGTTCTGGCAGGCCGCGGAGGTGGCTCGCTGCGTGGCCGCCGGCCTCACCGAGACCACGCTGCGCCCCCTCGAGCACTCCCTGTCCACCCTGCGCGCGCTCGACGCCGTGCGCGCTGCAGCCACCCCCGCCACCGACCCGACCCCACCGACGACGACGCTGGAGGACCCCCGTGCCTGACCTGTCGCGCCTCACCCTCGGCACCGCCCCCGACTCCTGGGGGGTGTGGTTCGCCGACGACGCCCACCAGGTGGGCTGGCAGCAGTACCTCGACGAGGTCGCCCGCGCCGGCTACTCGCACACCGAGCTCGGGCCGCAGGGCTTCATGCCGCAGGACCCCTCCCAGCTGCGCGACGAGCTCGCCGCCCGCGGCCTCACCGCCGTCGGCGGCACGGTCTTCGCCGGGCTGCACCGGGGCGCCGAGGCGCTGGCGCAGGCCAAGGAGGCCTTCGGCCGCGAGGCGCGGCTGCTCGCCGCGGTCGGGGCCAGGCACCTCGTGCACCTGCCCGAGCAGTGGACCGACATGCACACCGGGGCCGCCGTGCAGGCCGCCGACGTCGACCCCGAGGGGTGGCAGAACCTGGTGCGGGGCACCGACGAGCTGGCGCGGTTCCTGCTCGAGGAGCACGGGGTCGAGCTGGTCTTCCACCCGCACGCGGACACGCACGTCGACACCCAGGAGCGCATCGAGGCGTTCCTCACCGACACCGACGCGTCCGTGGTGAACCTCTGCCTCGACACCGGGCACGTCTCCTACTGCGGCGGCGACAACCTGCAGCTGGTCGAGCGCTTCGGCGAGCGGGTCACCTACGTGCACCTGAAGTCGGTCGATCCGGAGGTCCGCGCGCACGTGGCCGCCCAGCGGCTCTCGCTGGCCGAGGCCGTGCAGCTCGGCGTGATGTGCGAGCCGTGGGCCGGCGAGCCGGAGATGCCGCCGTTCCTGGCGGCCCTCGCCGACGTCGCCCGCACCCACGACCGCGACATCTCCACGGTGGTCGAGCAGGACCTCTACCCGGTGGCCCCCGACGTGCCGCTGCCGATCGGCGCGCGCACCGCGGGGTACTACGCGGGCTGCGGCCTCGGTCCGGTGACCCGCTGGCGCGGAACCCGCTCGCGCCCGGAGACCGCCTCCACGTAGCCGCCGGCACCCGGGACGAGGGCGTGCCCGGCGCCCGGGGTCAGCGGTCGGTGCCCCTCGCCGCGAGACCCGAGACGACGGCGGGTGACCCGCAGCACCAGACCTCAGCGCCGCCCCTCAGCTCCCCGCGCCAGCGCTGGCCGCTCGGCCACGCGACGTCGTCGCGCAGCGCGTGGCCGTGCTCGTCGACGAGGGGCAGGCCCACCGAGTGGACGAGCGCCGTCCAGGGCTCCCCGGCCTCGGTGCGAGCGAGGGCGGCCGCGCCCACCTCACCCCGGTCCTGCAGCGCGAGGACGGCGAGGGGCGAGTCCGTGGCGAGCATCCCGAGCGCGGGCCCCGCACCCCCTCCTGCCGGGGTGGCGAAGGGCACGACCCACAGGGTGCGGCCGCGGGCCGCTCCGCTGAAGCGCGCCATCACCTCGGCGAGGACCGAGGCGTCGTCGGCGCCGGGCCGCGGTGCCCCGGGCGCCGCGGCCGCGTCCGCCTCCCACCGGGCGCGGTGCTCCGGCACGAGCAGGTCGCCGAGCGGGCGCGAGGAGCTGTCGCGGGTGAGCCGCGCTCCCGCGACCGCCTGCAGGGCGCCGCTCCTCACCCCCGCGGCGACGAGCCGGTGCCGCTGCGCGGGGGAGCCGTCGACCAGCTCGACCCGGTCCGCGCGGACGACCCTGCGCACCGCGGCCTCCCAGGTGCGCGGGTCGCGGCGCTCGGCACCGGTGGTGGTGGCGTCGCTGCGCAGGGCGAGGGCGGTCATGCGATCTCCTCAGGTCCGGTGCCGGAGGTCAGAGGGTGCCCGCACGGCGACCCCCCCACCACGCGCCGCGGACGTGGAGATGACCGCTTCTTGATGCCTGGTCAAGAAGCGGTGGGGTCACCCCTCCGGGACAGCAGGACGCGCCGCGATCCCGAAGGCGCGCTCGGCGTCGGGGTGGTGCCGCGGCACGCGGTCGCGGGCGTAGGTGACCTCGGTGAACCCGTGCGGGGTGGGCCTGCCCTGCTCGTCGAGGACGACGAAGACGATCTCGTCGATGGTGACGATGCGCTCGCGGCTGACCATGTTGCGGACCTCGCCGCGCAGGGTCAGCGACGTGCGGCCGAAGCGCGTGACGCGCAGACCCAGCTCGACGAGGTCACCGAGGCGCGCAGGGGCCTCGAAGACGGCCGAGGAGATCAGCTTGGTGACCACGCGGTGGCTGCCCAGCTGGAGGATCGCGTAGATCGCGGACTCCTCGTCGACCCAGCGCAGCACGCTGCCCGCCGAGGTGGAGCCGTTGGCGTTCAGGTCTTCGGGGCGCACCCACTTGCGGGTGCGGAAGCTGATCGGCGCGACCTCGTCGACGGTCCCTCCAGGTGCGGACACGACGGCGACGCTACCTGCCTCGCCCCGCGGGCGGAGCCCCCGCCTCCCGAAGACGATCACCACCGCCCGCACCCCGCCGCCCCTTCGCGGGGACGGGGCCGCGAGGGTCAGCCGACGGGGGTGAGGACCTCGAGGCCGCCCATGAAGGGGCGCAGCGCCTCGGGCACGCGCACCGAGCCGTCGGGCAGCTGGTGGTTCTCGAGGATGGCGACCAGCCAGCGCGTCGTCGCCAGGGTCCCGTTGAGGGTGGCGACCGGACGGGTGGAGCCGTCGTCACCGCGCTCGCGCACCGACAGGCGGCGGGCCTGGAAGGTGGTGCAGTTCGAGGTGGAGGTGAGCTCGCGGTAGCGGCCCTGCGAGGGCACCCACCCCTCGCAGTCGAACTTGCGGGCGGCGCTGGTGCCGAGGTCTCCGGCGGCCACGTCGATGACGCGGTAGGGCACCTCGACGGCGCGGAGCACCTCCTCCTCCCAGCCCAGGAGGCGCTGGTGCTCTGCGGCGGCGTCCTCGAGGCGGGCGAAGCTGAACATCTCCACCTTGTGGAACTGGTGGACGCGGATGATGCCCCGCGTGTCGCGGCCGTGGCTCCCCGCCTCGCGGCGGTAGCAGGCCGACCAGCCCGCGTACCGCTTCGGCCCGGCCGACAGGTCGAGGATCTCGTCGGCGTGGTACCCGGCGAGGGCCACCTCCGAGGTGCCCACGAGGTAGAGGTCGTCGGCGGCGAGGCGGTACACCTCGTCGGCGTGCTCGCCCAGGAAGCCCGTGCCGGCCATGACCTCGGGCTTGACCAGCGTGGGGGTGATCATCGGCGTGAAGCCGGCCTCGACGGCCTTCGCGACGGCCAGGTTCAGCAGCGCCAGCTCGAGGCGGGCGCCCACGCCGGTGAGGAAGTAGAACCGCGACCCCGAGACCTTCGCTCCCCGCTCGACGTCGATGGCGCCGAGCAGCTCGCCCAGCTCCAGGTGGTCCCTGGGGGACTCGATGTCGGGCTTCGACCCCACCTCGCGCAGGACGACGAAGTCGTCCTCGCCGCCGGGGGGCGCGCCCTCCACGACGTTCGCCAGCGAGCGGATCAGCCGGTCGTACTCGGCGCCCTGGACCTCCGCCTCGGCGGCAGCCCCCTTCGCCTGCTCGGCCAGCTCCTTGGCGCGCGACAGCAGCGCGGTCTTCTCCTCGCCCTTCGCCTGCGCCACCTGCTTGCCGAGCGCCTTCTGCTCGGCGCGCAGCCCCTCGGAGGTGGTCATCGCCGCGCGGCGCCGCGCGTCGGCCGCCAGGACGGCGTCGACCACGCCCTCGTCGGCTCCGCGGGCGCGCTGGCTGGCGCGCACCGCCTCCGGGTCGTCGCGCAGGAGGCGCACGTCAATCACGCGGTGGAGCCTAGTCGCGACGGACGCCCTGCTGCCGACCCCGGCCCGCGCCGATAGCGTGCCCGCTGTGACGACGACCGAGGCGATCTCGCTCGTCATCGCCAGCCTCTCCCTCGTGCTCGCGGTGGTCTCCACCACGATCGCCGTCCAGCTGCGCCGCAGCATCGCCGAGCGGATCGCGCAGCGCGCCGCGTCGCTGGAGCGCTCCGCCCCCGACCGGCGCCCGCTGGCCGCCGTCGTGGTGAACCCGACCAAGGTCGGCGACGTCGGGGCGGTGCGCACCGCCCTGGACCGGGCCTGCCGCGACCTGGAGTGGCGCGAGCCGCTGTGGCTGGAGACCACCGTCGACGAGCCCGGCACCAGCCAGGCGCGCCGCGCGCTGGCGGCCGGCGCCGACGTCGTCGTCGCCTTCGGGGGTGACGGCACCGTCCGCCGCGTCGCCTCGGTGCTGGCCGGCACGGGCACGCCGCTCGGCCTGGTGCCCGCCGGCACCGGCAACCTGCTGGCCCGCAACCTCGACGTGGTCACCTCGCGGGCCGCCGAGATCGCCCCCGACGACGTCGAGGCCGCGATGCGCGTGGTGCTGTCCGGCATCGACCGCCGCATCGACGTCGGGTGGATCAGCGTCGAGCGCCCCGGGCAGGCCGATCCCGACCCCGAGGAGTGCTTCCTGGTGATGGCCGGGATGGGCTTCGACGCGCAGATCATGGCCGGCACCCCCGAGGCGCTGAAGGCCAGGGTGGGACCGGCCGCCTACTTCGTCTCCGGCCTGCGGCAGTTCAACGGCGACCGCGTCCGGATGGACATCACCGTCGACGGCGCGTCCCACCGCCGCCGGGTCCGCACCGCCGTCGTCGGCAACGTCGGCAGGGTCCAGGGCGGTCTCGCGCTCATGCCCGACGCCGAGGTCGACGACGGCTACCTCGACCTGCTCGCCATCGGCCCCCGCGGCGTGGTCGGCTGGCTCGACGTGGCCGGCCGCGTCATCACCCGCCGCACCTGGGGCGACCAGCGCCTCGCCCACTGGCGCGGCCAGCGCATCGACCTGGTCGCCGAGCTGCCGCAGGAGGCGCAGATCGACGGCGACACCATCGGCGAGGCGACCGCGATGCGCGTGCGCGTCGACGAGCAGGCGCTCGTGGTGCGCGTGTCCAGCCGCGCCAC
>Ga0325400_1005386_pt1 | contig 12037 bp, 10 predicted proteins | sample PopdelMetagenome_2_FD_205662 | JGI IMG/M metagenome (GOLD analysis project Ga0325400, IMG submission 205662) | Populus deltoides microbial communities from Bellville, Georgia, United States - Xylem-PdKOR-R1 | ecosystem: Host-associated > Plants > Phyllosphere > Stem > Wood/Secondary xylem...
CCGAAATTATGTCAGATACGCAGCTTCAAGGGTATACCGAAGAACAGAAATACCAAATCTTCAACAAGGAGTTCATGCCGCACATTGACTCCATGTACAACTTTGCATTTCGTCTGACAATGGACGAAGATGATGCGAATGATTTGGTACAGGACACCTATTTAAAAGCTTTTCGCTTTATCTCTTCGTTTGAACAGGGAACTAACGCAAAAGCATGGTTGTTCCGGATTCTGAAGAACAGCTTTATCAATGACTATCGAAAGAAAAGTAAGGAGCCGGCGAAGGTAGATTACCAGGACGTCGAAACAACTTATAATTCGGACGAAGCGGCTGAAACGGAGCACACGACGGACTTACGGTTCGAAGCGGTGCAGGACATGATTGGGGATGAAGTCGCGTCTGCGCTTAATTCCTTACCGGTCGATTTCCGAACCGTCATTATTCTCTGCGATATCGAAGGTTTTACGTACGAGGAAATGGCGAAGATTTTAGATATTCCTATCGGGACAGTACGATCACGATTGCACCGCGCCCGGAACCTGTTGAAAGATAAGTTGAAAGAATACGCAACTTCAATGGGTTACAATAAAAATGATGAATAACCTGAAACTTTTTCAACAGACAATTTGGTTATTAGGGCAAATACCATAACGTATAACTTTTTTTGGAATAAATTTAATTTTTCCGATGTCAGGTTCATTAGATATGTCAACTTCGGTCAGTGTAGAAGGACAGCAGGAAGCAGCTCCTTTAAAGACGAGCTGTGATCATCAGGCGGATTGCCTGAAACGGATCCAGTCAATTTTGGATGGAGGAGCAACCGAAGAGGAGAAGGAACACTTCAAACAGCATTTAGATCAGTGCATGCCCTGCATTGAAATGTACCGATTAGAAAAGTGCATTAAAGATGCACTGCAAGGAAAAGTTGAAAAGAAATGCTGCCCCGATAAAGTAGCAGAAGCTATCCGATCTCAAATCGTAAGTTAATTGACGTTGGAAGGCAAATTAATTATTTTTTCGGCACCTTCAGGTTCAGGCAAAACCACTATCGTTAAACACCTTTTAGCGACCAATCCGAATCTAGGCTTCTCTATTTCTGCCTGCACCCGCGACCGCCGAGGCCGGGCCGAGCAGAACGGTAAAGATTACTACTTCTTAACTCCTGAAGATTTTAAGGCTAAAATTGACAACAACGAATTCGTCGAATGGGAAGAGGTTTATACCGGCGCCTTCTACGGTACGTTGAAATCCGAAATCCAGCGCGTCTGGGACAACGGTAAGCATGTTCTGTTTGACGTTGATGTCAATGGCGGCCTCAAACTAAAAAAATATTACGGGGATCGGGCACTGGCTATTTTTGTTAAAGTACCGGACGAAGAAACGCTGAAAGAACGTTTACTGTCCCGGGGTACCGAAACCGAAGATAGTTTGTCGAAACGACTCTTTAAGGTTCACTTTGAAATGAGTTTCCAGGATGAGTTTGACGTGATTCTGGTCAACGACAAGCTGGATGATGCTCTAGCCAAAGCCCAGCAGTTAGCGGACAACTTCATCAACGAGTCTGTCATCCCGGCTAAAGCCACCGTTATTTAAAGCACTGACGAACAAAACGAGACCTGTAAGGCGACCTTGCAGGTCCGTTTCTTTTTTATGAAGATCGGTCTGTTTTTCGGCTCTTTTAATCCCATCCACGTCGGCCACCTGATTATCGCGGACACTATGGCAACGGCCACGGACCTGGAACAGGTTTGGTTTGTAGTTTCTCCGCAGAATCCGTTTAAAAAGAATAAGAGCCTGCTCCACGAATTTGACCGATTGGATATGGTGGAACGGGCCATTGCCGACAACCCCAGACTTAGAGCATCCGATATTGAGTTTTCGATGCCCCGGCCCAGCTACACCATTGATACGCTGACCCGGCTCCAGGAAAAATACCCGCAACACCAGTTCAAGCTGATTATCGGCGGTGATAACCTGGCGCAGTTCGCTGCCTGGAAGAATTATGAGCAGATTCTCGATTACTTCGGTCTTTACCTCTATCCCCGTCCCGACAGTGTTCTGGGCGCCCTGGCCACCCACCCCAATGTGCGGTTGGTCTCCGCGCCCCTCCTCGACATCTCGGCGACCTTTATTCGGGACTGCATTCGGAACGAGCGGTCCATCCGCTACATGGTGCCCGATGTGGTAGAAGAAATGATTAAACGAAAGAAATTTTATACCTAGCCCGCCAATCAGGGTCGGCCCCGCTGAAACGTGATTTCGGTTACCAGCCCAATGGCACTGATCCGCAGAGCGACGGAACGGCTGTCTGACTTGGCTTTCGCATCCTGGCAGTGCGGCCCTTTTTCGAGGAAATAAATATAGTATTTCTGATTGCGGTCATCCAGTTGTTCAACGTCCGGCCTTCCCAGGAGGTTGCCTACTTTGTTAACCGTCGCGCCTTTCAGTTCTTCACGGACGGATTTGAAGTCGTTAACCAGGGTTGTTCGAACGCCCTGGCACCCGCCCCGGTCATGACGCCACTGAACCAAATCCAGTTTGCCCAGACGATCCGGCTCGGAGCAGTTCAACATCACCAGCGCGACAAACAAAAGCAATCCACTACTCCGCATACGTTCCGCTTATTTTTCCTGATAGACCGTTTGCAGTAACACCTGTCCAACCGACTTCAAAGTACCTTTGTCGATGTTTTTCATATCGTCGTGGGCGGTGTGCCAGTCTTTAAAGAAAGTGCCCGTTCCAACTTCGGTGTGAATAATATCAATCATCGGAATCTTAGCAACCTTATTGACGGGTAGATGATCATCGGTGATCGCTCCGCCTTCCTGATCGACGAAGTAACGATTTAAGCCCATCGTACTGGCCGTCTGCCAAATCTTATTCACTACCGTGGGCGCGTACTGCATGGAGTTGCCTTCTTTCAGGAATGTCGCATCTTTAGCGCCAACCATGTCCAGCAAAACGCCGAAGTAAGCAGCGTAGCCCGGTTTATGCAGATGAGCGGCCCAGTATTGTGAACCCAGACAGAAGCCCATGTACTCGTCCTTGGCCTCATCGCCGTTTCCCCAGTCCTCGGCATCGAAGAAAACAAAGTCAACGCCTACGTCCGGCTTGCTGGTTGCCTTTTGAATGGAACGAGCCATCTCAAGCAATATCCCTACGCCACTGGCGCCGTCGTTGGCCCCGAGGACCGGCTTATTCTTTACGGTACTATCCTGATCCGAAACCGGGCGGGAGTCCCAGTGCGAAGCCAGCAGAATCCGCTTGGCGGCCTGCGGGTTAACACTACCGATGATATTCCGGGCGTTCAGCTTGACTCCGTTGTGGGTGGTCGCCGTGAAGTTCTGTACCGTGACATCACAACCCAGCTGCTTGAGTTTCGCAATAAGATAATCACCACACTGTTGATGAGCGCTGCTATTGGTGACGCGTGGTCCAAACGATACCTGCTTATCCACGTAGGCGTAGGCCGAGTCACCGTTGAAATCAGGGGCCGTCACCGTTGTGGTTTCCGTTGTTGTGGTCTCCTTACTTTCCTGTTTTTTGCTGTTACAGGCGCTGACCGCCATCAGTGATGCCAGACTAAATACCAGCACCCGGGTGTTCATCTTCATGTTCGTCGTCTTGCTAAGGGTTGGATGGCCGGTTTATTCTTCGTAAGCCCAGTCGATCCGGTGTTTCATATCTTTGATGGCCAGTCCCTGTCCTTTGAAGTAGGTACGTATCTGGTCAACTTTATCGTACTGTTTTTGTTCTTTGTACTCCCGGTATAAAGTCAGCATGCCGTCCAGTACCGTATTGCCTTCGGTCGGCTCTTCCAGCAATCCCAGTACGTCTTCGGTAAACTGCTGGTACGAGTTCTTCAACAGGGTGAACACTTCCTCGCCCAGAGCCGCTGGCTGTAGCTGATTCAGGTACAGCATGTTGACGTATTTCAGCAGGTTGAACAGCTGAGCAATCCCGACGGCCGTGTTCAGGTCATCATTCAGTGCATCGTGGAAAGCCTGCACCGTCTTTTGAATGTCGCCCGCCTTTTTCTCATCCAGTACACTATCTTCCAGCGGTTGGTACTCCGTTGCTTTGATAACGCGCAAGCCGTTGATCAACCGCCGGTATCCTTTCTGAGCGGCTTTCAGGGCTTCGTTGGAGAAGTCGAGCGTACTGCGGTAGTGCGATTGCAGCATGAAGAACCGAACGGTCATGGGGCTGTATGCCTGCTCAAGCAAGGGATGTGTACCCGCAAAGAGCTCACTGGGCAAAAAGGAATTACCCAGCGACTTGGACATCTTCTGTCCATTCACCGTCAGCATATTAGAGTGCATCCAGTACCGCGCGGGCTCCTCGCCGTAAATGCTTTGGCCCTGAGCCACTTCGCACTCATGATGGGGGAATTTTAAGTCCATACCGCCCCCGTGAATATCAAACTGCCGGCCCAGGTACTTAGTACTCATGCAGGTACATTCAAGGTGCCAGCCCGGAAAACCGTTGCTCCACGGCGAAGGCCAGCGCATCAGGTGTTCGGGAGCCGCGCGTTTCCAGAGCGCAAAATCCAGCGGATTGCGTTTTTCGCTTTGTCCATCCAGATCGCGGGTTTCGTTCAGCAAATCATCCAGGATACGCCCCGAGAGCTTACCGTAACGGCCTCCCATCTGGTTGTACTGGTTGATGTCGAAATACACCGAGCCGTTGGATTCATAAGCCACACCTTTGTCGATCAGGGTTTGAACGGCCTCGATCTGTTCCACCATGTGACCCGTGGCGGTGGGCTCAATGCTCGGCGGCTGGATGTTGAACGTTTCCATCACCCGGTGGAAATCGTTCGTGTAGCGCTGCACGACCTCCATCGGTTCAATGCGCTCAAGCTTGGCGATCCGCCCGATTTTGTCTTCGCCTTCATCGCCATCGCCAACCAGATGGCCGACATCAGTAATGTTGCGGACGTAGCGCACCTTGTAACCAATGTACGTTAGGTAGCGAAACAGCGTGTCAAACGTAAGGAACGTCCGGACGTTACCTAAATGGACAAAATTGTAAACAGTCGGCCCACAGACGTACAAACCTACATAAGGTGCGTTAATCGGTTCGAACAGTTCTTTTTGACGGGAGAGGGTATTATATATTTTTAACGGTTGTGTCATTCTCATTTGATGTAATCAGCACTTGCAAAGCTACACAATGTTGGCGTAACTCAGTATAGTTTTAGTAGGCGACAAACGCGGTACTTTGCCTATATTCGCAGCAATTAGTTCTACTTAATTTATCAGCATGCAGCTTGTTGAAGTCGGTACCCAATTGGCTTACCAAAAGGAGTTTCTGCAACTACCTGTTCGTTTGTACCGCAATGACCCATGCTGGATTCGTCCGCTGGATAACGATATCGAAGCGGTATTTGATCCGGCCATCAACGAGTTCTTCAAAAACGGGACCTGCATCCGGTGGCTCTTACTGGATGATAAAGGCCAGACTATTGGCCGGGTTGCGGCTTTTATCAATTTTGAATTAGCTAACCAGGATAATGACCAGCCCACGGGCGGCATAGGCTTTTTTGAATGCATTGATAGCGAAGAGGCCGCTTTCAGGCTGTTTGACACTTGCCGGGAATGGCTGCGGAGTCAGGGAATGGAAGCGATGGACGGGCCGATTAATTTTGGCGAACGGGATCGCTGGTGGGGTCTTCTCGTGAAAGGATTCGATCAGGAACCGACCTACGGTATGCCGTATACCAAGCCCTATTACATGCCGCTGTTTGAAAAATATGGTTTTCGGGAATATTTCCGGCAGTTCACGTATTGGCTGCCGATGCCGGAAGATCAGGTAAAGGCGTTGCTCCATCCTTCTATTTTTGAACGAGCCCAGCGCACCCTCAACGATCCCACTTATACCTTCCGACATGTCGAAAAAGTGAAGCTGGCTAAATACGCCCACGACTTTCGGCTTATTTATAATAAAGCCTGGGCCCGGCACCACAGCGTGGGTGAAATCACCGAAGAAAAGGCGAATGCCTTGATGGTACGGATGAAACCCATTCTGAAAGAGGATCTCATGTGGTTTTGTTATCACCAGGAAGAGCCCATTGCCTTTTTTATCATGCTGCCCGAGTTGAACCAGATTTTTAAACACGTCAACGGCAAGCTAGATTTTATTGGCAAACTCAAGGTGGCGTATCACCAGTTGATGAAGACCAATAAAAAGGCGTTTGGGGTTATCTTCGGGACCATTCCGGAGTACCAGGGACGGGGTATTGAATCGGCCATCGCGCTGGCTTTCTCCAAAGCAGCCTGGCAGAAAGATTACCAGTATAAAGAATTGGAACTGAACTGGATCGGGGACTTTAACCCGAAAATGATTCGGTTTGTCAAGATGTTGGGGAGTGTCGTCAATAAAGAGTACGTCACCTACCGGTATCTTTTTGACCGGACCAAAGAGTTTAAAAAACATCCGCTTATTTAGCCGTTTGAATGATCTGGCTCCGACAGGAGTCCTGTCCAATACGGCTTATAGAAGCTTTTTTTTCACCAATTAACTAAATTAGAATGAGTTTATTAACTGTTGGCTCGGTTGCCTTCGACGCACTGGAAACTCCGTTTGGTAAAACCGATAAAATCATCGGTGGGGCCGCTACTTATATCACGTTGTCAGCTTCTTATTTTACCAGCGAAAATAATTTGGTGGCCGTCGTGGGTGACGACTTTCCGCAATCCATGATTGATATCCTGAAGGATCATGGCGTTAACACGGAAGGTCTGGAGATTCGACAGGGCGAAAAGACGTTCTTCTGGTCGGGTAAGTACCACCACGATATGAACACCCGGGATACGGTTGAAGTCCAGCTGAACGTGATGGGCAGCTTTGATCCCGTTATTCCGGACGCTTACCAGAATTGCGAATTTCTGATGCTCGGTAACACGGCGCCCTCCATTCAAAAGCAGGTTATCGAGCGGCTGACCAACCGACCTAAGCTTATTATGCTGGACACGATGAACTTCTGGATGGACAGCGCCTGGGATGATCTGCTGGAGGTGTTAAAACTGGTGGATGTTGTCACCATCAACGACGAAGAAGCCCGGCAGCTCTCCGGCGAGTCGGCGCTGGTGAAGGCGGCCGCTAAAATTGGCGCGATGGGGCCTAAAACGGTTATCATCAAGAAAGGGGAACACGGGGCTCTCTTGTTCCACGGCGATCATGTCTTTTTTGCACCGGCTCTCCCGCTCGAAGAAGTCTTCGACCCAACCGGCGCGGGTGATACGTTCGCGGGTGGCTTTATTGGCTACCTCGCCAGCACGGGCGACGTGTCGTTCAACAACATGAAGCGAGGCATTATCTACGGCTCAGCGATGGCGTCGTTCTGCGTAGAGAAGTTTGGCGCCGAGCGGTTATTCAACCTGTCCAAGCAGGAAATCAACGACCGCGTGATGCAGTTTGTAAGCCTGTCGGCGTTCGAACTGCAATAAGACAACCGTTATAGCTAGGGTTTGAGGTAGTCTAGTTAGGGGGCACGACTCGGAGTCGTGCCCCCTAACTAGACTATTCGCCAAAGGACCGAATTACTTCCCGCCAACTACCACTTCGATCAGCGAGCCGTCCTGTAAGTACTGATTAGCCATTTCCTGCACCCGAGTGGCAGTAACGGCCCGGAGGTGCTCAATATGCGTGTTGATCGAATCGGCGGGCAAGCCGTCGAACAGAATACTTTTATAGCGGTCCGCGATTTCAAACGGCGTATTGAGCGAGCCGACATGAGAGCCGGCCATGTAATTTTTCACCGTTTCGAGTTCGTCGGCGGGCACGGGCTGCTCCCGCAGGACGCGGATTTCCTTCCAGATTTCATCAAGCGTTAATTGGGTAAACTCCCGCTTTACATCGGTTCCGATGAGCAGGTAGCCCTCGCGGGGCAACGTGCTCAGGTGCGACCAAATGCCGTACGTTAAGCCTTTTTCTTCCCGGATGTTCTTCATCAGCCGGGAGCCGAAATAGCCGCCCAGTATTTCATTGAAGACCAACATGGCGTGATAATCCGGATGCTTGCGCGTAAACAGCCGTCGACCCAGCCGAATCGATGATTGCAGGCTTCCTTCTTTCTCGATCAGCACCGGTTCACCTTTGTTACCATCAATCACCGGGCTATTCCCGGCATCAGTCACTGGCGTAACCGGGGCCTTTCCCAGATGCTGATTGACCAGCAGTACTTCCGTTTCGGTCAACTGGCCGGTCAGCAGAATACGGAAGGGGCGGTTTTGAACCCGTTGCTGATAAAAGGAGTAGAGCGTGTCGCGCTGAATGGCCTCCAGTATTTCCGGCTTCTGACTGTGACCGTAAGGATGGTTTTTCCCGAAAAGCTGTTCCCGGATCAGGTTACCGGCTACGTAATTGTTCTTTTCTAAATTGACGCGCAGGTTTTGCAGCGTGGTATTCCGAATATCGCCCAGTTCTTTCTCCGGCATGATGGATTCGGTCAGCATGCTGTGCATTAAAGGCAGAACCTGAGGCAGGTATTTGGTCAGACAGTAAATGGTCAGGCTAGCCCGGTCGGTCCCGCTGTGGTGCTCCAGAAAAGCGCCGTAGCGGTCGAGATAGCTGCTGATCTGGGCCGACGTATGCGAGGTTGTTCCTTCAGACAGCATTTTCATCGCCAGCGACGATACCCCGGACAAGGACTCATACCAGGCGCCGGCTTCAAAAATACATTCCAACCGCACAACCGGCTGTTCGCCCGCGTTGATCCAGTACAGCGGCTGCCCGTTGTCCATCGTCCATTGAGCGACCGATGGTACCCGAACTTCATTGACTTGTTTATAATCAGGCGCCTGGGCGCGATTTACTAACTCTGTCATCGAATAAAGTGGCTATAAAAACAAATGGCACTTCCGAAGAAATGCCATTTGCTCAAAGATACGTGTTTCTGTTTATTCCTGATTGTCGTTGTCGTCGGAATCGTCAACTTCGGCCGAACGGGCTTTTTTGTTGATATCAATAATCAGGGAAATCCGGAATGTCTGCGCTAATGGGTTGCCCTGCCGAACCGGAATCAGGTAAGCAAAGTCGATCCCGTACTTCTGCTGGAGCCGGATACCCAGACCCGCAGTGGCAAACTTACGGTCGCCTTTCGATTTGGCTTCGTTGTAATAACCCAGGCGAGCCGCAAACAGGTCGTTGTACCAGTATTCAATCCCTGTTGCAATGTTAATTTCTTTCAACTCTTCCGAGAAACCACCGGGCGCGTCCGCAAACGAGCCGAAGATTGACTGAAAGGTCGACCGGTTCGGATCCTTACCCTGCACAATAGTGTACTGACCTGTCGTTGGATTGATCACGGGTACGCCGTTCACCGTTTGATAAACGGGCGGAGTCGGCACCATGAGCTTATTCAAATCCAGCGCAAAGTTAAATTTATTGTACTTGTCCGTGTACAGCGTCAGCGCCGTTCCAATTTTGAAGTTCGTTGGCAGCGGTGACCGTTCGGGCGTACCGTAGCTTACTTTACCGCCAATGTTGGAGATAATCCCCCCGAAAGCCCAGCGGTAGCCCTGTCCCGTTACGTCGTCGCGTACCTCATTGTGGTAGTAAGCGCTGATGTCAACGGCGGCCGTTGAAGCCGGTTTCAGTGACATCCCGTTGACGGAATAGTTACCGGACAGGTTTGAGTTGATGTATTTCAAGTTAACCCCCATCGAGAAGTTCTGCGCCAGCCGCCGTGAGTAAGAAGCGGTAACGGCGTATTCCTTCGAGTTGAACGAACCTGCCGGTTGGCCTAGGATGGTCGTGAAGTCGATCGTACCCATGTCGAAATACAGCAGCGAAAGACCAATCACCTGGTTGCGGCCTACTTTCTTGTACCCCGATAGGTAGGTAAAGTACATATCATCCGCGATGTTTCGCAGCCAGGGCGTGTATGATAACGCAACGCCTTGGTCCTGTTTCGCAAATACGAGCTTGGAGGGGTTCCAGTAAAGTGAGTTGGCGTCCGGGCTCGTAGCAACCCCGGCATCACCAATCCCGGCGCTGCGGGCGTCTGGTGTAAAATTGAGGAACGGCACTGCCGACTGCGGAATCCGGTAACCCACCGTATCCTGTCCGGTGAGCGCAGAGCCAGCACCCTGGGCATTGGCGAAAATAGGAATTGTTAAACAACCAAGTAAACAAAGTGACGATAGAATACGTGTCATATAAGAGGTTAATTAACTCACGGATCAGTGCGTTCGTTGGGTAACCGCTACTAAAACGCCAAAATACGACGTTTCCCTTCTAATATAAAAGACAGCTTAGAATATAATTTCGTTGCTATCGGCTATATAACAATTTACCCGTTGCGATTGCCTGTGATCCATTAGCTGGTAAACGCAGAATAATTCGATAAACATACAGGCCACGGTTAACCGGTGCCCCACCAGCCGTAGTCCCTTTCCAACTCAACTCATTCCAGACTTCACTGCAGGCCGTACAGCGATAAGTCTGCTGAGTAACCACTCGTCCGCTCAAATCAGTGATCATCAGATCGGCCTCCAGGGTTTCGCCCGGTCGGTTGTGCCGCACCCCAAACGTTGCCTCCCTTTCGAACGGATTGGGAGTTACCTCCACCGATTGAACCGTAAGAGCTGGTTGTTCAGAAATTATAAAATTCAACGAGGCCTCTGATGAATTATTGTAATTATCCCAGGCTTTTAAACGAACGGTATATAAACCGGGGGCTTTGTCTCGCCAGGTATATTCTATCCTTCCCGCTTTGTAATCATCAGTAGCGCCCACAAAGTAATCATTAACTACGGTCGCCGGCTCATCATTCAACTGCAGGGTTAACTGATGCCCAATACCGTTCCTTGCAATTGTGATGCCACTTTCATCAACCAGTTTACCAATTATGGTAACATTAGGTCCCTGCACGGTTCCTCCGTCTTTGAACGTGGTATCGTTTACATAAAGCTGAATTTGGGGCGGGGTCGTGTCGACAACCAGATTGGTGGCACTTCCGCCAATCCACAGGCTATCATAAGAGCCCGTAGCGTCCAGCAGACTATCCGCCCGAACGGCATACGCGGTCCATTTGCCCCGCCCAGGCTGGTATTTAATGTCTTTCGGCATCCGAAACTGAACCTTGAACCGGCCATTCTGAACACTAACCTGCCCTCTAAACAACGGATTGCGGTACTCAGTGTATTTCATGGGCGAACCGCCTTCGGTGCCCAGCGTCGCCAGGGTATCTGGTTTGTCGTACAGACTAACGACGGCCTGTCCGGTGAAATTCTCCAGCCGACGCCCTGCGCTGATTACCTCGCCCGCCAGTTCAACCGTGGCGAGGGCCCGCAGGGTGTCCGTCCGGTCGCTGAGGGGTTTGCCATTTACTTCTGTCAACGACACCTCAGCCGTCGGGTAAGCCAGTTGCATGGATGGGTCGCCCAGCAGACTAAAATTCCGGTTGGCTACGCCGGCAATGCTCTCGTTTTTTGTCAGCCGCATCAGGTCGCCCAAACGCAGTGAGCCTGTTTTGATCCCTTGTTCAAAGGCATCGTAAAAGGCGCCGTTCAACCGGGCGTTGGTATACGAGTAAACCGGGCGGGCCGTCGTCAGCAGGGCAATGCCCCCGCCCTGCGTGTTAAGCAGCGTCAGCTCGGCACCGGACGTTTCGGCGGGGTTGTCGAAACGGCCAAACTCGCAGGTAGCCGTTATAAACAAGGGTAACCGCTGGTTTTTCCAGTTCAGGATATCCGCGAACGTAACGATCTGCTCGGCGGCCCAGCCGGTTTCGCCCCCGTGCCCGGTATAATTAACAATAAGCCGGCCCGCATTCAGGGCATTCGTAATGGCCGAATTGACCAGAGGGGCGGTTTGTCCGCTGGGTGTTGATACCTGCGCGTAGCTGTCCACGTAAATCTTCTCAATCCCGACAGCCGGGCGCTGCGTGGCCACCTGACGCGCCAGTTGATCCGCATCTGATTGGTGGATATTAGGAAAGTCAGGGTCCCCATCGTCGGCAACGAACGTAATGCCGGTTCGCCAGGCGCCCATCTCTCCCGCGCCGGAAGCGTACCGGATTAGTTTGTCG
>Ga0325400_1005388_pt1 | contig 12033 bp, 17 predicted proteins | sample PopdelMetagenome_2_FD_205662 | JGI IMG/M metagenome (GOLD analysis project Ga0325400, IMG submission 205662) | Populus deltoides microbial communities from Bellville, Georgia, United States - Xylem-PdKOR-R1 | ecosystem: Host-associated > Plants > Phyllosphere > Stem > Wood/Secondary xylem...
ATTGACTGTCTTCCTTCTTAAAAGTTTGAGTCTTTGTAGTAAGCTTCGATGACTCTTCGCTCTTTCTTATGCAAGTCATATCTTATGATCTTAACTTTTGGAAAAGGCTTGATTTCAACACACTTCTTTGTCTACAAACCTTTATCTCAAAGGTCATTATCTATGCCCTATATTTTTGGTTTTTTAGAAAAGGAATCATAGAGCTAACCCTATTATGTGTTTTTTGGATTGCCCTCTCAGCTTGATCATGCTCCCAAGTGTTCAATTTGGGTATTCTTTGGGGATAAGGTTGTGTGGAAAAATATTTTGTTATTTACAAGGAGTTGTTTTCATGGAGAATTTTTGGAATTTCAAAGTTATTCCAAACATAAAAATCAATTTCGTGTCAGTTTAAAACAAACTTGTTCTAAAGAAATTCAAGTGATTCCTATGGACAAGTCTTTATAAGTGTTGAAATTTTTTTGTTTTGCCTTTGGTGAAAATATGAAGTGACATTTTGTTGGTCAAAGAGGTTCAAGGTTTAATTTTAGAGTTATAGAGAACCGATCTTCAAAGTATTCACTTTGCTTGTATGAATAATGACTTGTTTATCATGAGAAAGCATTGCCTACTGATCTAGATTGCTTATCTTTGATCAGACAAGGCTTCATTAGGCACGTAACATAGGCTATGGCTATTGGCTACGAAGAAAAAGGATATTTGTAGGCTTAAAAATTGTTTAAGAGATTTCAAGACTAAGGATCAATAATGCTTGTCTCTTGACCTTTTTGTCTTTTGAATTGATTTGCAAAATGGTCCATCGTGCCTCGTTGGTATCGGGCTTGGGCATTTTCTATTTGTTTTTTTTGTTTGGTTTTGAGCATCATCATATTAGTTATTTTTGTGGTATGCTCAAACATTTTTGAATCTTTTGTATTCTTTCATGCCCCTCCAGCTTTGTTTTGGCACTTTTCATCATTGAGGAATTTTTTGTATATCTCTTGCACTTGCCCCCTAGAATAGGGTGTGATCCTAGCCATGATTATTTTTCTCAAGAAAAACCTATCAGGCTCAAAAGGAGATTGCGAAAGGTATATTTTAGCCTCGTGAAAGGATTATCAAATATGGTTTTTCCCCATTTCAAACGCATGCACTTAGGATCGGTAAGCCTTGCTTTCATGTGAATATGTAAAATGGTTTCTCAATATTCATTAAGTTAAAACTCAGCTTTGAAGTTAACTAATGGTATTTAGGTTGTTCTTCAGTTTGTTTGTTTTTTTTTAGGTGATCACTTGAATTTCCAGAACTTGTATATTACACCAATTTCATTTTTGTTTTTGTACTAAAACCTTGATTTCCCAAAAAAATCCTTGTGAAAATATGAAATCATGCATAGTTTTAGAGAAAGGAAACACGCTAAAGAATTCTAAGTGGCTTATTTGTTTGAAACAACAAAAATGAAGGCACATCATAAAGAAACACATGATCTTATTAAAAAGGGACTCATTTGACAAAGAAAGTCTTGTGGCATTATGAACTAAGTTATTGACAAGGCTAAAATTTGGCAAAAGTCAAAATAACTTTGTAGGCATGATCAAACAGGGGTAGTTATTTTTGGACATAATAAGAACATGATCCATTTTCCTACTCTAGTACATTTCACTTTTGGTCAGCCTCCCCACAAAAGCATTTGTGGAAATTTCATCAACAGTATGGACACCCTCGAGGATCCACGCTACCTTTTTCGCACCCTACTCTTACCATTAGTGCTTTCTTGGACATTTCGCCTCTAGTGCATTTACCGATCCACTACTTGAAGCATGATGGGGTAGAGGGTTCATACTCATGTTTGGAGTTTCTTCGAATGTTATCCACCCAGCTTTAATTAAATGCATGAGCCTCTTCTTGAAGGCACTGCAAGAATGAATGCTATGTCTCACAGCACCAGCATGGTACTTGAAGTTGAGGTCGGGTTTGTACCAGTTAGGGTAAAGTGGCTACAGAGACGCGAGTGGTTATGGAGATACATGCCCGATGCTTAGCAACTTCTGGTACATCTCATTTAAGGGCAGCGGTAAAAAACTCTTAGTTTGGTTTTTGATTTGAGGCTTAGGTTTTCTAGTAAGAAATGAAGGGTTAAATTTGATTTTGGCAATTTTGGGTGAAGTGTGGTAGTTTTGGAATTTGTTTTTTCTACCCCTATAACCACCTTCAACATAATCAACCTCCTTCCTTTTCCCTTTGAAGCCTCTTTTCTCGGTAGGCACGGAAATTCTACCACTCCTAACTCCTTGCTCTATGAACTCGACTACTACTATAACATCAGTGAATTGTTATGCTAAACTACCCATTACATGGTCGTAGTACGGCTCCTTGAGCGTGTTGGCAAATAGAGTGACCATTTATTTGTCCAAGAGTGGGGGATGCACTTGTGCAACTAAATCTCTCCATCTTTGGGCATACTTCCTTATGCTTTCTTTGTCCCCTTTTTCCAGATTAGACAAGTTGGTTCTGTTAGGAGCAATACCTATATTATACTTGTATTGCTTGACAAAAGCATCTACCAGGTCTTTCCATTTCTGGATCCTTCTATTGTCCAGCCTCATGTACCAGCTCAATGTTGCCCCACTTAAACTATTTTAGAAAAAATACATTAGTAGTTTCTCGTCGTGTACTACTTTTGCCATTTTGTTATAATAGGACTTGTGGTATGTGATAGGGCATTGCGTTTCAGTGTATTTGATGAATTCAGGAACACAGAACTTCTTCAGTACAACTATATTCAGGACAATACATATTTTTGCTGCTCGTACTGGTTCATATAAGTCTACCCCTTCAATGACCCTGATTCTGGCTTCCAGTGATGCCATCTTATATTGATCAATGTCATCAGATGACTTCGTCTTGTGGGATTCATTGACAAACTCTTTTACAACAGCAAGGGCTGGTGTCAATGCTTCTAACCACACAAATGCTAGATTGTATTAGGTCTCCTAACCATATTCACCCATTCTTTCTTCAGGTTAAGTTGTTATTGGGTTTTGAACAATGGCGATAGGTTGGTTGGAATGACCTCCACCAAAGGCATTTCTAAGTGATTGTGATGACATGCCACCACTTGAGGATGCTAGTGAATTGGTGATAAAGTTTTGGTGATTAGAAGGTCGCTTAGTGTTTAGACTAAGGAGGATGGTGTGGAGCAACAAAGGGAGAACATCTTCCATACTAGATGCTTAATCAACGATAAGGTATGTAGTATGATCATTGATAATGGTAGTTGTACTAATGTTGCTAGTGTTACTTTGGTTAAAAAGTTAGGATTGAATACTGTACAACATGAGAGGCCTTATCAGCTTCAATGGTTGAATGAATATGGTGTTGTTAGGGTGAATAGACAGGTGATGATTTCTTTTTCAGTAGGCAAATATAAGGATGAAGTGTTATGTGATGTTGTGCCTATACATGCTACTCATTTGTTACTAAGAAGGCCTTGGCAATTTGATAGAAAAGTCAAGCACGATAGGTTTAAGAATATTTATTCATTGGAGAAGGAAGGATTTATACACTTGCTCCACTCTCACCAAAGCAAGTGTATGAAGATCAAATTCAATTGAAGAAGGGTTATGAGGAAGAGCAACATGTTTTGTCCAAAGTAGAGGAACCAAAAAATTCAGCCAAAAATGAAAAATCAAGTTGAACAACATGGTGAGGATGTGAGGAAGAGAGTAAAGAAAGTGAGTCATGAGTTGAAAAAAAGGGAACAAAGTTTCGGCCCTTAGGACATTAGGGGAGGGTCATGGCCAAGAACAGAAAAATAAAAAAAAGATCGAGAGTGGAGAGAAGAAAGAAAGGGTGAGAAAAGAAGAGTGTATAGAAAAAGTAGGGAAACACCTTAATTTTTTTGCAAAATCTAATGATCTTAAACATGTCTATCTTCTTGGCTTGCCTATAACTTTACTTGTGTATCAGGAGGCATTGTTTTATGTTCCTAGTATTGTTAAAGTTCTTTTGCAAGAATTTAAGGATGTCTTTCCAGATGACATTCCTAGTGGTTTGCCATCAATTAGAGGTATTGAGCATCAAATCGACTTTGTTACAGGAGCATCTATACCAAATAGGCCAGCTTATAGGAGCAATCTTGAAGAGACTAAAAACCTTCAAAGGCAAATGAGGGAGTTGATGTCGAAAGGATACATTCGAGAGAGCATGGGTCCTTGTGTAGTTCTTGTGCTTCTTGTTCTAAAAAAACAAAAATTGACGAATGTGTGTCAATTGCAGAGCTATTAATAACATTACTGTAAAGTATCAACATCCTATTCCTAGATTATATGATATGTTAGATGGATTGCATGGTTCTAAAATGTTTTCAAATATTGATTTAAAAAGTTGTTATCATCAAATTAGGATGAACGAAGGGAATGAATGGAAAACTACTTTTAAAACTAAATATGGTTTGTATGAGTTGGTTGGTTATGCCTTTTGGACTTACTAATGCACATAGTATTTTTATGAGATTGATGAATATTCTATTCCTAGATTATATGATATGTTGGATGGATTGCATGGTTCTAAAATGTTTTCAAATATTGATTTAAAAAGTAGTTATCAACAAATTAGGATGAACGAAGGGGATGAATGGAAAACTGCTTTTAAAACTAAATATGGTTTGTATGAGTTGTTGGTTATGCCTTTTGGACTTACTAATGCACATAGTATTTATGAGATTGATGAATCATGTTTTGCGTACTTTCATTGGTAAGTTTGTAGTTGTCTACTTTGATGATATTTTGATTTATAGTAAGGAGTTTGATGAGCATATGGATCATTTGAGACAAGTTCTTAATGTGCTTAGAAAAGAGCTCTTATATGCTAATTTGAAAAACTGTGACTTTTGCATGGATATAATTATTTTTCTTGGATATGTTATTAGTGCAAAAGGTATAGAGATGGATGAGGCTAAGGTGAAGGATTTGCATGCAAAGATTCAACAACAAATAGAGAAAAAAAATGAACAATATGCACATAAGGCTAATAAAGGACGAAAATTGGTGAGATTTGAACAAGGTGATTGGGTTGGGTGCATATGAGGAAGGAAAGGTTTCCTGAACAAAGAGAATCAAAATTGATGCCTCGAGGAGATGGTTCTTATCAGATCATAGAAATGATTAATGATAATGACTACAAAGTTGATCTACCAGGTGAGTATGGTGTTAATGCTACCTTTAGTGTTTCTGATCTTTCTTTGTTTGATGTAGGTGATGATTCAAGGTCGAATCCTTTTGAGAAGAGAGGGGATGATGCGATCCAACTATCAAAGGATCCATTGGAGGTTCCAATTGATCCAGTTACTAGGTTTAAGGCTAAGAAGTTCAAAGAAGCTTTCAATGGACTTCTTCAAGATACATTGGCTAAGGTGGACTTCAAGAGGATTTGTAATAATAAAGAGCAAGCCTTGATTAATCTGTTCAAAAGGGGCTTGTTGGTGGAACCAAGACCATTACACAAGGATTAGGAGAAAAAGACTAGATTCGGACGGTTTGATCTTTGGTTACTATGTTAGTCATAACTAGAGCTACAAATTGAAATTTAATGTGATTCTAGTTGGGTTGGAAACTAGACTTCCATACCTTTCCAACGGTATATGGAAGGCCTTCTAATTCATTAAGAAGAGAGAGAACCATCCATTTTAAGTTGGGCTTTGTTGCTGCCAGACAGAATGCGAAAACAACAAACTTGTCTTATTTAATTAGTTGGACTATCAAACTTTATTTATTTTGAGAGGAGACATTTTGTTTAGGTTTTAGACTTGTTTATTTTAATTAGTTTGGGCTAGTTTTATCTTGGGTTGATTATTATTTAAATTGGGCTTATATGATACCCAGTAGAAAAACTAGGGTTTTGGCTTGGAGTTTAAATACTCTTTAGGTATAATTTTAGGGTAGACTTCTAATGATATTTTCAGCATTGTAGCCAACTTTTTGGTTACTCAATCTTGGTTCTTGATTGAACTTTCAATTCTTCAAAGAATTGACCATTCTTTGTTGTGAATTTATACTTTCTTTACTCGTCTCCAAGTATAGGCGTTGTGATCGAGTTGATTTATAGTCTTGTTGCCTTGGAGCAAGTCTTCCATTGTGATAAGTTCATTCAAATCTCAAAAAACTTGGATTAGATTGATCTTGGGGTCGCGAATTCCATTAAATTCCGCTAGGGTTCACACCAACTGCACCATAGAATACCACCCAAGGAAAGCAAACGTGGTGGCAGATGCCCTCAGTTGCAAAAATAGAGTTGCCTTGAGTAAGCCAATAGTGGGAAAGGATCGACAATTGGTGGAATTGAAAAGGATGGGTGTAAAATTGGGCATTAATGCAGGAGGTGGGCTAGTGGCTCAACTATTGGTGCGACCAATGTATCGGGAATAGATACTACAAGCCCAATTCCATGACAATGTGGGGTACAAGATTAGGAAGAACATAGAGGCCGGAGAAGAAACGCAATTGTGGGTAGCGGATGATGGATAATTGATGACGGGACAATGGTTGTACATACCTAATGACAAAACAGTCAAACGGATGGTTCTACGAGAAGAAGATGAGTCTAATTTCTCTATACATCCTGGCAGCACTAAGATGTATCGAGACCTGAAACACCTCTATTGGTGGCCTAATATGAAAAGGGAAATAGTTGAGTATGTGTCTAAGTGTGGGATATGTCAATAAGTCAAGGTTGAACACACCAAAAGCCCGCATGACTTTTACAATTATTACAAATTCCAGAATGGAAGTGGGAGATGATCACCATGGATTTTGTGTCGGGATTTCCCAAAGGGATGAAAGGAAATGATGCGACATGGGTCATCGTAGATCGGTTGACGAAATCCGCACTATTCTTGCCTATAAAGATAACCGAATCAGTAGACAAGATTGCCAAGATCTATATAAACGATGCGATACGGCTCCATGGGATTCTAGTGTCTATTGTATCGGATCAAGATCCCAGGTTCACCTCCCGACTTTGGCTGAGCATACAACATGCCTTGGGGATAAGGTTGGACGTTAGCATTGCGTTTCACCCTCAAACTGATGGCCAATCAGAAAGAGCCATCCAAGTCCTGAAAGACCTATAGGAAACTGGAAGGAACACATAACATTGGTGGAGTTCACGTATAACAATAGTCACCAAACCACATTAGGGATGGCCCTGTATGAATTCTTTTATGGTAGGAGGTGCAGGACTCCTTTATGTTGGGAAGAAGTTGGGGACCAGAAGTTGGATGGCGCAGAGTTAGTTAAAGTCACAATAGAGAAAGTGAGAACCATCAGAGATCACATCAAAGCCACATAGGATAGACAGAAGAAGTATGCTGATGTGAGGAGGAGACCTCTCAAGTTTAGTGCGGGGGACCCTGAAGGTAGCCCTGTGGAAGAACATGTTACGGTTTAGATTGAAAGGGAAGTTAACTCCCCGCTTCATTGGACCCTTCAAAAACTTGCAACGAGTGGTGCCAGTAGCCTACAAAATGGACTTGCCCCTATAATTAGCCAAGCTCCATGATGTGTTCCATGTCTCCTTGTTAAGGAAGGCTAATGTGGACCCCACCCAGATCCTACCTCAAGTTCCAGTAGAAGTCAATGAAAACTTAACACTCGAATTAAGGCCCATAAGGATACTAGATCGGGAAGTGAAGAAGCTACGAAACAAAAAGATCCCCATCATCAGAATCTTATGGCGAAATGCTTAAATAGAAGAGGAAACTTGGGACAGGGAGTTTGAAATGAGGAAAAAGTACCCCAATTTATTTGAGCTACCAGGTATGGATTATGAAACCTCTTAAATTTTGAGGACGAAATTCATGTTAAAGGAGGGAGAATGTAAACACCAAAAAAATAATGAAAGTACAATCAACCCCACCATCACTGCCGATTTCTAGATCAGTAGTGACACAATTTTCGCTGCTGATTTAGAAATTGGCAGCAACACAGTTTTTATGGTTGATTTTTGAATCGGTGGCAACACAGTTTTTGCTACCGATTTCTGAATCAGCAGCAACTCAGTCTAATTGAAAGTTTTGGAAACAATCAGGTTGTCTTAAGGAGCTAAGAGAGAGGGGTAAAACCTATTTTGGATAGACAAAACAGGGACAAGAGCACATCTAAAGCAACCCCAAACACCCCACCTCATTTAATATGAAGTATAAATGCAAGGAGAGAGAGAAGGTGACCCTTTCTCTTCCCAAAGTCTACCAGCAGTAGCTTCATGTCCAGCTATATGCTTCTCTTCTCTTCCTCCTTCCCAATGAAAACTCAACCAAAACCAGCAGAAAGTACCTTTGTGAACGTGTGAGAGAGAAAATGAGTTGAGATCTTGAGTAGAGGCTGAAGAATTGCTTGGAAGGAAGGGAAAGGGGGCTAGAACAGGTGGGAAGAAACTGGCAGAAGAAGGAGAACCGAGAGGAAAGAGGGAGAAAGAGAAGGAAATCTACCAAACTATCCAGATAAACTTAGATCTGAAAGGTATGGGTTGTGTAGTCTCCTCTCCCTTATTCTTGGAACCCAGAACCGAAAATGATGAAGGATTTCCTTAGAAAATTGACCTACGACCCCTAAGCTAGCTATAAAGGAAACTAAAAACAATTAAGAGGACAAAGAAACAGAGACAAATAAGGCAATTTCCATAACATCAAACCAAGAAAAATGTATAAAATGGAAAGAATAAAACATGGTAGAGGGCTGACCTTAGCTATGGGGTTGGCTAAAATGCATATGTGTATGTTCTGCTGGGATTTGATGAAAGATTATGTGCTGGAATTGATGATTTCAATGTGTGTATTCTGCTGGGATTCGATGAAAGATTATATGCTGAAATTGATTATTGCATATGTGTATTATGCTGGACTTTTGTGACAGATTATGTACTGGGATTGATTGTTGCATCTGTATGTGTCTTTTCATGCTAAAATCATATGAATTTGCTAGAACCTAATGTCAGATTGCATGTCTCCAGCAAATCTGTGATTTGCTGTCGAATTATGTGTTTTGTAGTGAATTTGGGATTCGTAGTTGAAGTTGTATTGTCTACATTCACAAACTCTAATGTTATGGGGTCGTCATCTAGTGATGATCTTCGTGAGATGATGAAAACTTTGGCTTCTAACACTGTGACCTTGCAACAAAATGTCATGTCTTTTCAACATGAAACAAGGTCACGTATTCACAACTTGGAGAAGCAAATGGGGCAAGTAGCTTCAAGTGTGGGGAAATTGGAAGCACAAATAAATGGAAAATTACCCTCCCTAGCATTGAATCCAATAAAGAATGTTAGTGTGATCATGCTACGAAATGGGAAAGAACTTGAAGAGAAAAGGTCGAAACAAATTGAGATGGAGGAAAAAGAAGAGATAGAAACCGAATTAAGTACAAAGAAGGAACATCCTCCTCCTCTACAAACTGAAACATCGACCAACACTCCAATGGTAACTCCTCACTTAATGAATTCCAGTTTTAAAACAATTCCACCCTTTCTTGTGAGTTCTTCTAGGTCGAAGAAAGAGGATAAAGAAAAAGAGATTTTAGAGGTTTTCAAGAAAGTAGAACTCAACATTCCTTTGCTTGATGCTATCAAGCAAAATCCCAAGTATGCCAAATTCTTGAAGGAGTTGTGTACTACCAAGAGAGCTTTCAAACTAAAAGGTTATGAAATGGTAAGTATGGGTGAAATTGTATCTGCTATTGTTCAAAAGAATATGCCTTTAAAGTAAAAAGACCCAGGTGCGTTTACTATCCCATGTGTTATTGGTAATGCTAGTTTCAAAAGGGCCTTGTGCGATTTAGGTGCATCTATTAGTGTTATGCCCAAACATGTTTATAATTCTTTTAGTCTTGAGCCTTTGAATAAAACTAGCATTGTAATACAACTTGTGGATTGTCATTTTGTTTACCCACTTGGTGTGATAAAAGATGTCCTTGTCAAGATTGATAGTTTAGTCATTCCATGCAACTTTTATATTCTTGATATGAAACATGATTCTTGTGATTCATCAAACAACACTCCTATGTTTTTTGGGAGACCATTCTTGAAAACTGCCAATACAAAGATTGATTGTGGTAAGGATACTTTGTCTATGGAAGTAGGAGATGAAAAGATTGAATTTAATTTTCATGATGCAGTTAAATATCCTTATAACAATGTTTATTCTATCACATGCTATGAGCTATGACTATGATTTTACCAAGATATAAAAGATGTAGAGGCATATATGTGTTCCCCAAAACGTGCATGAATCGGCATTGGCTTTGCAAATTGTTCCTCATGATGCAGGAGTCATTCATCCCATCATGGACAGTGAATGGGTGGCGCCTATCCTTTTGGTGCCTAAAAAGATTGGAATTACATTGGAAGAAATACAAAATGATGCTTATGAGAATGCAAGGATTTACAAAGAAAAGACTAAGAGTCTCCATGACCGAATGATTACAAGAAAAGAGATTAATGTTGGAGACAAAGTCCTTTATCATTCGCGTTTGAAACTTTTTCCTGGAAAGTTGCGCTCTCTTTGGATTGGACCCTTTGTTGTTTCTAATGTTTTTCCTTATGGTGCAGTTGAAATTACAAGTTTAGAAACCAATAAAGTACTCAAGGTCAATGGGCATCACTTGAAACCTTTCTATGAAGGTTGGACGACAGAACTCACCCCTTCTACGGAGTTAGCTGAACCAATCTATAAAGAATAAGCATGCAACATGTTGAGCCAATGACATAAAACAAAAGCTCTTACTGGGAGGCAACCCACAAAAAAAAAAAAACAATTTGCTTTATTTTTCCCTTACCTTTTATTTTTCGCATTTTACTTTATTTTTGTTGTTCTCCTATATTCCTTTTCTTTTATTTCAATATTGAGGACAATGTCGTGTTTTAAGTGTGGGGGTATTTGGAGAATGTTGGTCTTCTTATTTTGATTTTCTTTGTTGTTCTAAAAAAAAAATTCTATGTTTGATCTTTTGAACTCCTATTGGTTTATGAGCATGTGAGTATTATATATGAGAATTAATTGAGATAGATGAAGATATAAATTGAATGAAGGAATGTGCATGCAAGTTTTAAGGTTTAATTGGTTTAGGGATTGACTTTGAGAATATGCCATATTGACTTTATAGTGTTATACCAATGCAAGATTTTGAGCCTTCAACATTATATTTTTTTATTGTGCCTTCTTTCAATGATATGTATCTCTAGAACTTGCTTCATATCTTGTTGAGATTACATTCACATTACATATATACATGAAGATGATAAAGGCATTAGGAATTTTAACCACTTGAGCCAAAAAGCTAACCTAAAAAGTCTGAACTTTTTATATGTTTTCCTTTTCCCCTGGCCAAGGATTAGTAGAGCATATACTTATGATATCTCATGAAATTATGGTTGGAAATTATGTGAAAAGAAAGAAGAAGTGATGCTTGATGAAAAGATGGGCAAAGTTGCCAAAGGTTAAAAAAAAAAAAACGGTCCTTTATGTTCTTAAGATTTTATGTTGAAAAAGCTTGAAATCAAAAGAAGTTAAGTATAGGTGATTAAAGATGGAAAATTTATGTGCTTTGATGGAATATCTTGTTTAAAATATCATTTTTCAGAATGCTCTACTTTCTTTGGTTTGAACCTTTTCTTTTACTCTCTTTTACCTCACCTTAACCTTAGCCCCATTATAACCAGAAAATAAGACATTTTGATTCATGCATTGTTTGTAATATGTTAGTAATGGAGATGAGATTGAAGAGCAAGCTTATGGTAGAATATATTCATTGATTGAATTTGAGAGATTTAAACACATAAGCTTTAAACACGTGAGTGTTGGAGTGTATATCAATGAGAGGACCTATCACTTTGGCATGGCATAGATTTCATTTAAATCCCGACGATTAATTGAGTTTTGAAGTTTGCATGTAAATAAATTCATGAAAATTTATACTCTTTATCCTTCTTAATTGTGTTCTTGTTTATAATGCATATATTCTTGGATATTGATGGGAGATTAGAAGATTAGTCATAGTGATT
>Ga0325400_1005392_pt1 | contig 12029 bp, 7 predicted proteins | sample PopdelMetagenome_2_FD_205662 | JGI IMG/M metagenome (GOLD analysis project Ga0325400, IMG submission 205662) | Populus deltoides microbial communities from Bellville, Georgia, United States - Xylem-PdKOR-R1 | ecosystem: Host-associated > Plants > Phyllosphere > Stem > Wood/Secondary xylem...
AAAAAAAAAACACAGAGTGAAGCTATTGTTTTCTTTGATTCATTTCATCCCATTCGTTCGGATGCAAATAAATTATCTGCAATAAGAACATCCAGTTATCTTCCCTTTTTTTTTAATTAAATATAGTTATTAAACACAGTTAGAAAATTAATTAAATATAAAACTATCAGATCAGTGGCGGAGACAAAGTGGCTAGTAGGGACCTCGATCCTTGTAAGGAAATGTTTTTTTTAATTCCTTTCTTAATAATATTTATAATTTTAATAATAAAATAATTGAAATTTTAGCTTTTAATTTTTTTAGAGTAATTCTTTTAATTTTATCTTGCCCTGTATCTGATAGAAGTTGATAAAATTAAAGACTGCACTGTCCACCTCCTGTCTTAAAGGAGTTTTTATTAAGCAATTAGGTCTGGTGGTTAGTAGACAAGAGGAGACCCTGACGAGGCCCCTCCTGAAGTACGAGATTCCAATTTAATCATTGGACTGAGAGACTTTTTGGCAAGCAATGTCCCTCTTGCAATCATTACATTGAACCTTCATCAATGGTGATTTTAGTTTCTGTGTAAAAGAAGCATACATGTAGTAGTAACATGCATCCACTTAGCTGACTTTCATTTCTTCCTAGGTGTTTATTTGAAGCCCAATCAAAAGCTGGTTAAAATTTATTTTTTATTGTTTAAAATTATTTTGTTATATGTTTTTAAATTATTATTGATGTTAAAAAAAATTTAAAAAATAAAAAAAATATTATTTTGATGTATTTTTTAAGTAAAAAACACTTTAAAAAATAACTAGTACCGCACTTTCAATCAATCTTTCATTGATAATAATATCATAATTATTAAGCAACGAGGTAAACTTGATTAACTTAATAGATTAACTTATAATTTAATTGACGTAATCTAAAAACAAGAAGTTAAAAAAGAAAAAGAAAAGAAATAATATCATTTTAAATAAAAATAATAAATCTAAATTAACCTTAATAATCTAGGGGTTGACTTCGAATCAAATCTATCAACTATTGATTACATGATGCTGCTACAGTAACATTGCACATTGTAAGTTTAGCTGAAGAACATTGTTCATGCATGCATGCATCCCATTCAAGCCAGAAGAAATGATTCGAGGGGTACCATCACATCACCTGGATGATATTCAAGAAGTTAAAGAAACTAAAAAGATTAATTGTCTTGCTAATTACATGCCAGTTCAACCATATCTGTAGATATGCACGCTCACAAGGGTTTTTGTCAAAGCTGGGAGAAAAAAGGTAAGAGGTTTGTGTACAAGGGTTGGTAGCTTCACCCAAGGTCTTCCAAAGGTTTGAAATTGTAGCTGATGAATTATGATATTCTTCAGTATATTACAAATCAAAGTTCAAATGTTAATGAAACTATAGCATCAAAGAAAAATGTGATTGTCAGCAAGCTCCTAAGTTCTCCTGTACAGGTTATCTACTACTCTTTGACTTGCTACCTCTGAGGTTAGCTGTGAAGACAACTACTTACAAATAGCAATAACACTGTGTATGCAACAACCTAAACATCCAAATAATAATATACCATAACAAAGAAAAACACAAGGGAGGAGAGGAGTGGCGGTGGTGATGATGCATACCATGCCTCTTGCACTCAGAACTGTCATCTTTGAATGCGTTCCTAAGTGCTATCTATAATTTTTGAAAACCTATTTATCTTCATGAACAGCTTGGAGTATCAAAACTTGTGTTCAACTGCATCCCACAAGTAAACAAAAATTTCCAGAAAAACCTAGATGTTTGACATTAACATGTTTTTTATTAAAATTTGAATTTTTTTTCTTTAAATTAATTTTTTTAGTATTTTTAAATTATTTTGATGTTCTAATATCAAAAATAAATTTTAAAAAATAAAAAAATAATATTTTGATGCATTTCCGAATGAAATACACTTTGAAAAGCAACTACTATTATACTTCCGAACACCTCTTTAGCCCTCGGTAGCCTTACTCAAGCACTAGCCAAGAGCATGAACATGGAAACTGTGCATCTCCTTGTGAATATATGAAGTGGAGAAGCAGAATATTTTCCTGGCATTAAGATGCTCCCCAGGGCATCAAGGAGTTTTGTGAAGGCTCTCTATTGCAAGGCGAGTTTTGTGAAGGCTCTCTATTGCAAGGCGTATCAGCCGCGATAGCCCCTCTACATCATGGAAGCCTATATCAAGAACTTTCTTAATGGAAGAAATACCCTCAGTATTGCCTGTCTCTGCAAGAATTATTTCAGCAGCTGCAAAGGCAGCCTGGGATTTCCTTGAGGCTTCCATTGCAAGGTTCACATCTTCTGCCTGCAACCAGTTGCATATAATATAAGCATCGTGCCTAAATTATGGCACTGCGCAAGATGCAGTATAAAAGAAATGCTAGACCGCATCACGAGTAGAGGGGAAAAATATCCAACAATGAGAAATGAAATAAAGTGAAATGCCCTATCTACACTGGAGCATCAGGGAATAATGACTCTCCCTGATCATTCCTCCTGGCTATTTTAGAAAGTTGCATCAGCTGTTGCAAATACCAATCGTCTGGATTAAAAGAACAAAAACCAAGATAATTTTTGTTGTCACTATTCCAATTTTCTCTACGGACAGACATGATGGAGAAACTAACATACAAGAAAACCTAGACACCTTTCATATGGCCCCATGAAATAACTCTCACGAAAATTTGGTGTGGCTCATACCATCTAATTGCATGGTCCTATTAACACCCATATAATAATTTTTCTGTTGTCTATATGGTAAGATAAAAAAAAAAGAGAAGTTTACAATGAATGATAAAAAACGAAATGAGAAAAATTCATAATTTTTTTTTTGTTTTTATATGGATTCTGTGGGAGTTTCAGGATTTTTCCATCAAGCGTTGATATCCCATTAAATTAAAATGATTCATGCGCTGCTTTTTGCTTCTGAACAGATGCTACCATTTTGTTCAAATACTTTTTCATGACTGCAGCTACTTTACAAATCGATATGATACATACAATCACTAAGAAGAAACTGTACGCAAACAAAAAGGAAATGGTATACTAGAAAAGGTATACTTACAAAATTAAGCAACCGAACAAAGCTGGGCTGGTTTCTAGCAGCAATGATACAAGCTGTAGCTGCTGGAGAACAACCAACATCCTTAGTTATATTTCTATTCTCCACTTTTACTTCACTGTTTAGGTTCTCAACATAAGAGTCAGAAGAAGATGGGGACTCAACTGAGGAACAGAAGAGAAAATGTCAAGCAAAAATTCTGCTCTCTTTGAATTCTAATGTTGTAAAGATATGACATTGGTATGACGTGTTTTCAAGGATTATATTCATTCAAATATTTTTAGCTTGTTTCGACACTATGCCCCTTTTTTATTATTTATTATTTACCTGGAGAAACCCTTTTTAATGCTGTTCGCAGTTCATTCAGATCCCTGCTTGCAGTGAGGTCATTGGAATGGACTACCCGCATATATGCCACTTCAATGCATTTGTATGCCAAAAAAGCATATGCCAAGGCATTGAATCTCTCAAATTCAGAAGCACAATATCTGTAGAAGCAGGAACAATAACATAAACAACATTTTCAAAATTATTCCCTCAACAAAGTATAGGCTTAATCGTAGATGGGAATATGTTTTAGAAAAATGCATAAACTTTCTGACTAGCAATATATGAAAAAGTTTATTCCAGAATATGTCCTTTCCAGCTATAAACAGGGAACTTAAAGCCTGATAGCATCCAGTTGCAGCTATACAGATAATATTTTAAAAGGACATACACATCAACAAATTTTTAAACAGCTATGACTTGGTAGTCCGTTAGTGCAATAACACAACGATTATTGCTGGCACTTGCACACTTTCAAAGGCAATTACATGGAAGCTCTATATAAAGTCCTTGCAACATTAAATTAACTTAAAACTATGTTGCTCTAAACTTTATGTGAAAACTCAATTTTTTAGCTTATATTCAGGACTTACTTTCAGTGATGATTTTCTTAGTGGTGATGCCTATCGCCTTATGATTGTATCCTGCCTTGTCTACACACTTCGAGTATCAGAGTAACAATCTCATACTAAATATACTACAAGAACAAGTTAATTGTAGGCTTGTGTGGGATTTAAATTATGTGCTTGGTCTAACCATAAAAACAATTTAATTAGATAATGTAACCAGTCCTCTAGGTGAAAGAACAAAGTGGGACACAATTCGACCATCAATTCTGAGTCACTGTGAGTCTACTGCCAGTTTTGAATTTTTTATCACACAATCCATTATAATCTCCTCTGTTCTGATTGAAAATTTCCTTTTCCTTATCTTTTCTTTCTGTAAACCTCTGAAAGACAAAACAGAGTCTTACAGTAGTTGGCAATCTATACTTACTCGCACAGTTTTGCAGCACGAACATACATTTCAGCTGATGTCATCTCCCCACTGTTGGTGCTATTGTTGTTATGAGGATTAAAAAGGGATGCCCCATGAAGAAATTTCAAAGCTGCCTGAAAGAATAACTCAGTACTTTGAAGGCCTGATTCAGAAACCTTCAAAGTATGAAGAAAACATATGAACTGTCAGACTTTCTTTATGGTAAATATATAACCAAATAAGGCACTCTCCAGAAGAACGGTAAACCAAAGTGAAATTCTCTAGAGCTAAAGAATCAAGACAGCAACAGAAGGAAAAACCTTAAGAGAATCTGGTGAATGTTTAAGATCCTTGGCTCCTTCCAAAGCATCATTTGCTACCTGACTAAAGAAATAATTTCTGATATGATTTGATGCAATAGTGTTGCTGGCATCAGGCAAAGGAAACCTTCGCGTAACATCTTGAAACCCATTCCGACCATCATCCTTTCCAAGTTGTCTTGGAGCCCTTGCCAAGTCTTCAAAACTAGAACCATCAACTTCCAATGCATCATTTTCACTATTTTTCCAAGACTGATTTCCCATTTTATCATCACAAAATAAGAAATCCAATGATTTCCATTTCCCTGCAGCCTTTTCCACTTGATTAATTTTGTCAAGCATGTCCAAAGATCTACTGCTGCTGCAGTTCTGCAGAACATTATGATGTGAAGCTGAATTGCAATCCTTTTGAAAAACAGCATCCATTTTCTCAAGTGAGGCCTCATATCCCTCGCATCTAAATTGGTTATCCTCTCTATTACTATTATTTAGAATTTTGATGGAAGAAACCTTCTGACCAGCATAATGTTTCTCAACTTCATCATCATTATGTCTACAGATTTCCCTTGATTTTTCATTGATAGGTGCAGAAACAGGAGCATTTTCCTTCCTTGAGGTCCCAGACCAGTTACTTAAACCAACACGTTCACCTTCTAAGGATTTTGTTTGGCCACTGAAATGATAAAAACCAATGTCTGTGTTACCATGATCACCTGAAGAGGTCCTTCTAGGGCTGCCTCGGTTAGAAATCCTCGAAGGTGAAGAACAGACTGACTCCACAGGTGAGCCCTTAACATCTTGGAAGTCTCTCAAATCCCTTCTTTCTGAATTCTTACCATCAACAGTTGATTGGGATAAATAATTCATCTTATCTTTTTCAAACAGTTTGCAAACACCCTTGCTTGCACTAGAGACCTTTTCTTCAAATTTACATTTTCTTGGCTTCTTTTCTTTTCTGCATTCGCTCCAACTTGTCTTCTCCATGGAAATACAGCTATTTAGCCTATTACCAGAATGGTTACCTTGATAGATCTGACTGTCCATCCAGTCTTTAGACTTTCTCTTCTTCCTCTCAATACCCATTTTATCTTGATCCTCTGTAACCAGTGTCTTCTGAAACTGGTTATGTTTTTCAACATAAAGATTTGTGGAATTCTTTGCGAGACACCTCATTTCTCTGGAAGATGAATTCTTCTTATCATCACTTCCCATTTCTTTCTTTGAGAATCCACCAGTACTATGATCTTCCTCCGCAAAGTGCATGCTGTCTGTCCTTGCTTTTTTGGAAAGCTTGCAACTTTCTTGATCAGCTTCTCTCTTGGTCTTTGATTTCTGTGGCTGCACATCACCTGCAAAGAAGAACATTTTATGTATCCACACAAGGAATTTGATAGCTGAAGAAAGGTCACCAGAGAGCACATATAAATCTGGTCATCTATCAACGGAAACATATCCTAGATGTAATAATGCCTTGGAGTATCAACTATTAGAACCTACATCTGCCAGTGTCTACTAGCAAAACTTATATCAAACAAGAAACAACATCAAGCTCGTGTATTTATTTCCACGAACACCATCACATCAAGTATCAAGCTTTAATGAGTTTCAACAGATTCCATGAAAGGGGAAAAGGAAAATCAGAAGGGGAACTTCCAATACCTGTCAAAGTACATTTTTCAACCTTTATATTGAGGCGATTACTCTAATCCGCCTCACCCATCACATATTTATTCCAGTTTTTCTGGTCTAAATCTAAGAGATTTCTTTTATCATAAAGAACTTGGTCTCAAATGATTTGTTCCGTTTCCACGTTTCCGCCTTTTCATGAGTAGGGTGATTCTCTTCTTTCTCATTTTTCTTGGTCTTATGGGTTATCCCAATTCTCTTTTAGAACTGGAAATGACAATGTGCTCTAACCTCAATAGTTATTTTCTCAAGCAATATAGAACATCAAAGAGGTTTGCAAGGTACAAACAAAGGTCTGGTTTAGACTACAAGGAAAATTCGAGTTTTTTTCATTGAATGAACTTTACAGAAATTACAAAAACCATGTATTTTGGCCCAAAAGCTGAGAACTGCCAACATGAATGTGAGTTGATGCTAGCATGCCTAGCAATCAAGAAATAAACAAATCTTTCATTATAGCCTTTGCCAAGACAAGTAAATTTAGTTTGAATGAGGAATACCCAATCTTTTCTCCAACTTTTTCTCCCAAGAAGGCAAGCTCCTGTTTTGTAACCTTCTTTCAATAGAGACATGTTCATTCTTCCTTGTTGAGATCAGCAACTTCTTAGAAAGACTATACTGAGCTGGATTAGACACTTCTTTAATTTCATGTTTCTTCTTTCCACCACTAAAGCTAAGATCTTGTGGATTTTGATCAAGATCATGCCAGGTATTAACGAAGGTAATTGAAGATTCAGTGCTGACAGAATGGCTTAGCCGGCCATCGTGGTTCCCTGCAACAGAGAGTCGAAACCGTGCACGCTGAGTATCCGTTGTCTCCTCCTCACTAATAGTACAACAGTTCATTCCAGGCCTGAAAAAAGTTTCCATCAGAGTTAAAATTAGAGAGGAGAGAGAGAGAGAGCGCACTAGAAAAAACATTTTCTTCAACAGGAAAAAAACATGCATTCACCCAGAAGGGTAGTTTATCATGTAGCTTGGAGAATTATAATCATGCGGAGGTTAATAGTGAGCATCTGAACTCCAAAGTATCCTTCACATTAATCAGTTATTTTATTGAAAACACCTTGTCATTGAAAAAAATAAAAAATACTTGCATGACCTAATGACCTACTCTTCCTAAATTTTCAAATGATAGCAAGGTACAGCATGATGTATTCTTGCTAGCTAGACACAAATCACCAAGTATCCAGGTCCACTTTAACATGGTTTTATTATTTGTTCAAATTTGAAGATAATCAGTAAGAATCAACTAAATCCATGCCAATTAATCTCTAACCATTACCGACACAACCATAAAAGTTCATATATCCAGCAAAAGCCCTTACAGCCAGTCAAGCATGGTGCACAGCCATTTCTGTGGAAGCTGGTCAGGGTTTGTACCATACGGTAGAAGCCGCCACTTGTGACACTTGTCACAACACACCCAATTTTCCTCTATAAGATATGGTGCAACCTCCATAGGAAGTGGGCCAGCTGATGGCGCATCACCATTGATGTCTCCTCTTAAATTTGCTTTAGAAGTTGAAACCAAACTGTTTTTTTTATCAACTGAACTCACCTTTGATTTGTTTCTGAAAACAAGGGTTTTTTTCTCATGTACCTCACGCTTACAGTCCCTTGTCTCATCTCCAACAGAAGTTCCCAGCAGATGGTTTCTAGATTCACTTCTCCCTGCTTTTCTGTCACCAATCGATACAGGATGTTTAACTTTGACCTTTCTCAAGTTTTTGTGCAATGCTTTATCCCCTTTACTTCTACATGTAAGGCTGCTTTTTTGAAAGATCTTTTCTTTTGGCTCTGCAGACAAATTGATCCTCATGCTATTATTTGACTTCTCAGTAGAGATACGATCATATTTGCTTCCCTTAGGTTTCTTTTTGCCAGCAGATAGCTGTTTTTCCCCGTGAGATACCTTCATTTCATCATGCAAGTGGGATGTTTTCTTCTTTTCAAACTTCTGTTTTGTAAGATCCAAGGTTCCCTCTCTACATTTTCTCATTCCCTCAGGCATGCTGTAATCTTCTTTAGACAAATCAAGACTTTCATCACCTTCGCTCACATTGTCTCTTGGGACCCAGCCTAATTTTTTATCTTTCAGAACTTTTCTGGTCAAAGTAGCCTTCGCACTTACTTCATGCATCTTGCAAGCTTTTTGGCTAAATGTTTCCTCTTTTGCCCCACTCACATTGATTCTGAATTTTGTACCTGTTCCAGCAGCCACTCCACCCATTTTAGCAGTTTTGGATCCAGGAGGGTGATTTCTTGCATCAGATAACATATGGTTTCCATTTGAGGTCTCCATGCTTGATTCATTCTTCAAAAAGGCACTAAAACAATTGGGTGGATCATAAAAGTGTTCATTCTTCAGCTCCACCAACCTCACACTTCTATCACTTGGCTTCTTTTGCTTCTTGACAGGCACTTTCTCATCAGCCCACAGGACAGAGAACTCTTGCACAGGTACTGTTCTTTCATGGTCCAAAGAATCTTTCTGTTCTGATAAATTAAGCAAACAATCATGAAGAGGTGACAACATTGCACCACTTGGTATAGGAGAAGAGGTCATAATCTGTTCATCCCATCACAATTAAAATGAGAAACAAAAACAGCTAAATGAGAAACAACCCGTAAAGAATAATGCTTGTAATATTAGATCAGTGGAAGACACCTCACCCTGACAATGCAAGTTGGAGAATCCATTTGTTCCTCTAGAGAATCTGGAAAATCCCTCTCCCATTCAGAGGGGCTGTCAGTGTCCTCTGATGATAATGATGGAGACATGTCCAGGCCAAGATTACTGTAGATTGCTGAAATTTTCTGCTCTGGCAAACAATTATCTGACCCCACTTTGATTCGTAGCTTCAGCATTTTCTGGTCCAACTGGTTTACTGGACGTTGAAGTGGTTCATAACCAGAAACATATTCTCTCGAACTTTGAATTTTAACTAACCTATCCTCAGGCAAAGGCCTTGCTAAAGGCAGTGGAGAGGAAATTCTCAAAGCTGCTGCAGGTCTTGCAGAAACGGTCTCATGTAATGAGCTTGTGGAGTTCTGAGAGGCACCCTGTGTGATGAAATAAACCATAGCATTCAGATACCGACGACATAGAAGAAACTAGCTATTGTTTCTGAACCCTAAAATTAGAACCTACCTCTGTCAGCTGATCATCATGAGAAGGTGGTAGCATGCCATGGCTTTGTACTTTCCGCTGGGTTACTGGATTCGACCGTATAGAAGGAGAACGCTTGTAAGTAGGTAAAAACGAACCATAACCACCAAATCTTGCACCTGTCAAAATTAGTTAGTCCCAATCCATGGCTTAAAGAATTCCAACATGGAACCAAAGAACTTCCCACAATTTTCTAGTAATTCTCTAATGCATCACTTACCCAAAGTCTCTGCAGAAACTCCACCTTCAAAATCTTTTTGGTACTGCCCCAAGATGTCCTGAATCCTATCATCCTATAAAAACACCAACTGCTTAATGTAACTCAAAATATAAGGCAATGACAAAAAGAAATTAAGACAACCAGCAATCGCAAGAACAAAGGGAAAAAAAGTTTAAAACAGCAGAAAGGCTATTACAAAACATTACACAGGTAAATTGGCATAATGCTAGTCACAAAAGTTCCAAAATGTTAACCATTCATATAAAATAGAGAATTCCTTCTCAAGCCCATTGTCAGTAGAGAAAATTTTCCAATGCACAGTTCTACTTATGTTCTTTTAAACACAATATATGTTAAGGCATATCAAATAGCCATGTTCTAAATAAACTTCCATTCTATACAAATGGTTTATTAAATTCAACAAAGGTTTATTAGTTTCATCAAGTTAACTTAAGAGTTAAGACACTAACCAGCTCTTCAGCAGGAACAGGAACGAGATAGTAGAATTTTACAGTAGCAAACAGCACAATCCAGGTCCAGCAAAATCAGTTCAGCAACTAACACATTGATTACCAAGCTACGCAATTTCATAGCACTTGACAGAGAAGTAAAAGCTAAATCACAGAGCTACTTATTGTTCATCTCTTTCACACTACTTACAAGGGTTCCATGAATTTCCAGACAAATTGCATGAGATGAACAAGAAAACACGAAACACCAATGTTCATTCTCTGACCAAAGACAACAAAATTAGAAGTCCAAGATTTCTTTTTTCTTTTCTCCTGAATATTCTCAGGAACTACACTGACCAAAAAACTATTAACAAATTGTTAAGAGCTCCAAAGCCAAGAAGACAACCATTCATACAGCACCAACTGCCCATTTAGTTTAAAATTACAGGACCCATTATATATATATATATATATATAAGGACACTTTCAAAACGGCAATCACAATTTTAGCAAAATCAATTGTATTACAAAACCCCAAAAGAAAAAAATCAAAACTTTTTATCAAAATATTACAGAAACCCTTACAAGGTAAGAGAGAGCCACATCAATATCAAAGTTCTGATCACCATTGTCCATGTAATCACATGCCTCTCCCTCTTCAATCTCAGTCTCTCCCATAATTCCACAACACGACAAGCTCAAAAACCAAACCACAATCCTAACACACTAACCTTTAACTTTTCTCAGTCATCACAATCCCCAAAACTAAGCAAAAACACAAAAAAGCCAAAAACTTTTCAAAATTTCTCTAAAAAAGTCACCCTTTTGAACTTGAATTAAAACCCCACTTCTAAAACCTAAAACCCAGAAAAACCATGAAGGAAATCCCCAGAATTACCGTTATCACAATCACAAACTAATAAATGCTCTCCATAAACACCCACATAAAAGTATTGCTCTTTGTTAATGTTCAATGCGTCTCTCTCACACACGCTCAAGGGTAGGGAGAATATTATGGCAAGATGTTAGCAGCAAATCTATGTGAAATATGGCCTGTTCGATCAAAAAGTAACTAGCTTTGCGTTGTTTTCTCAAACTTTCCTCTCGAGGAACAGAGAAAGCGTTTTGTGTTTGCTTTTGTTGGTGTAGACTTCCAGTTTCTGTTATGCCTGCTTTTCACACGTAAGGGAAACACAAAAACCCCTAACTAGCCCTTGTATTTGAATTTGTATTAACTTTCTTCAAATGTACCTTATACTCATCAAATTCCGTCAATTACAATCCAAATATTAAAACTGGTTTAATTCATGAACCGGTTCAAGGTTTAGGTTAATACTTAGAAAAGTTGATTAAGTAAATTAAAAAAAATATTATTTTAATTAAAAAAATAAAATAATATCTTTTAATTTTTTAAAAAAACTAAAATTGGATCAATTAAGTTTTTTATTAGCCTTTAAGTTAATAGAGTTACATAGATAGATTTTTATTTAATTTTTCAAAACCAGATTCAAGTTAAGTTTTAAATTATCTATAAAGTAGGGTAGATTTTTTTTTATTAAACCTAATTCAAGTAGGCTAGATTTAATAACACTTCAATTTAAACTAATTTTTTAAGTCTTTTAATATAGGATAAATGAGTCATATTTTGATTGAAAGTTTAGCGCTAAATTAGGTTTAATTGACTAATATAGGGTAGATTTAACCAAATTTGTTATACATGAACTTGTTTGCTCATGAATTGACACAATCACAAGGACTAATCGAGGTGGTATTTTAAAATCTTTTTTTTTTT
>Ga0325400_1005395_pt1 | contig 12028 bp, 6 predicted proteins | sample PopdelMetagenome_2_FD_205662 | JGI IMG/M metagenome (GOLD analysis project Ga0325400, IMG submission 205662) | Populus deltoides microbial communities from Bellville, Georgia, United States - Xylem-PdKOR-R1 | ecosystem: Host-associated > Plants > Phyllosphere > Stem > Wood/Secondary xylem...
TTCTGGGTTTATTATAAAAGTTCTTCAGGCATTTTGAATATTTAAAGGATTTTCGTATGGATATCTTTATCTAACGATCCATATAGATATGTTGTAACTACATCCATTAAACGCGTATCTAGAGTTTCTAAAACCATTAAACCAATAAAAAATATGAAAGTAATTGCATCTATAATTGAAGAATAAGTTTTCTTATAATTAATGTCAGGTCTTTGTGAGAAATCTTATACAACAAGTTGTACCTTGTATCAAACAATTTCATTGCTTTCATTTCATTTTCTAATGAAAACCCACTTATATCTAACATGAATGACATCTTTAGGTGTATAAACTATAGGTTCAAATACTTTACGTTTTGTAAGTGAGTTTAGCTTTGTTTGGATTGCTTCTTTCCATATTTCCCAATCATTTCTATGTTGACATTATTTAACAATTTATGATTCAATTTCATCATCACCTATGGTGATGTCAAAATCAACTTTAAATGAAAATAAATCATTTATGACAATTTTAAATAAGACAACTTTAAATACAAAATGAGATAACTTCGGGTTATTCCAAGTAATTATTTATTCTGCTTCAGGCACTAATTTTTCTTTTTTTAATGATAGGAAAATGTTCTCATCAAAATAATAATCTTAAAAACATCACTAGTTAAAGGTTCAAGGAATCAAATAATAGATGGAAAATCAAAACCAATATAAATTCTTATTCTATGTTATGGACTCATTTTAGTTCTTTGTAGGGGACGTTATAGGCATATATACCGCTCAACCAAAATTTCATAGATGAAATATATTTGGTGGTATACCAAAAAAAAGTTGCAAAGGAGAATATTTATAGTAAACACCTGGTTTAATTTTAACCAATGATAAAATATGTAATATAGCATATCCCCAAATAGATGTAGGCAATTTTGATTTTATAAATAATGGTCTAACAATTAATTAAAGGCGTTTTATAAATGATTCTGCTAGATTATTTTGAGTATGTCCATGAACAATAAGATGTTCAACATCAATTCCAATATAAATGCAAGAATTATTAAATGCTCGAGAAGTAAACTCACCAACATTATTCAATAAAATTTTCTTGATTGGATAATCAGAAAATCACATTTGTAGTATGATAATCTGTGTTATTAATCTAGTAAATGCAACATTTCGAGTAGAGAGTAAACAAACATGTGACTTTTTATTCGATGTATCAATTAATACCATAAAATATTTAAAAGGTCTGTATGGTAGATAAATAGGATCTCATATATCTCCTTGGATTCTTTCGAGAAAAGATAATGATTCTATAACAACCTTTGATGGATATAATTTGGTAATTAATTTACCTTGAGAACATGCAACGCATGAATTTTCACTGGATAAAAGAATTTTCAGATTCTTTTAAAGGATGCCCATGTGAATTTTCAATAATTCATCATATCATTATTGATCCCGAATGTCCAAGTCGATCATGACAAAGCATAAATATTTTTTGGTCGGAACACTTCTAGTGTACAATACATTTGTTTCAATAGATTTCATGATTATGTAATAAATTCTAGAAGAGAAAGAATATACTTTTTCAAGTACAAGCTTCTAACACCAAGATAAATATTATGATCTTCAAAATCATTTTTATTAATAAAATTAGTCTCAACTGTATTTTGTTTTAAAGAGACTTGATATAAATCTGTAATATGTTTTGGCGTTCGCCAAGTACGAGATCATTGACCATGTATACCACACTTATGACACTTATCTTCAGGTTTATATAAATTCTTGCCCTTTTATTGTTTGGGTTCATTGTGTCTCCACTTCCTGTGGTATGATGAGATGCATTTTGAAGGATTATTTCTTCTGCTTTTTCATTTATTTTTTTCATATTTATACCCTGGGTTCTTTCTTAAATAGATTTTGAACTTAATTTTATCATATTTAGGATTTGTTTTAATTTTTATCACACATAAAGTATGAACATACTATTTTAATATTTTTTATAAACTTGTTTTAATAATTATAAAATGTTTTTTTTAAAGAACCAATGATTCCAATTAAAAAGATTGTGTTCACTTAGAACAAATAAGAAATACTTTAATAAAAAAAATTATCCTGATGAAAAATAAAATTCAAAACGATTGTATTTTTGAGTTTAACAATAATACAGAATAATTTTTGAGACCTAAACATTTTTTTATTTAAATTTTTTTGGTATCTCCATATTGCACCTCGGGTAATTGGTATCGATGGACCAAACTCATTAATATAATAAAAGCAAGGCATTGCAAAAAATAAACTAACAACAAATATGTTGTCATCTTATATCCCAAGTGTAATTAGCTTTTGTTTTTTATGCTTTTAAAAAATGTTTTTGTTTTGAAAAATTATTAAATTAATATTTTTTTAGTATTTTTTAATAATTTTAATATTGTTTTGTTTAAAATAAAAAAAACTAAAAAAATTATTTTTAAACATTTAAAAATAATAAATACTTTTAAAAAATATATTGCAACACAATATAACGCACTAAAAATTATGTTTCATGCTTTTCACGAGTGCAACTCGTAAACAAACATATTCTTTTCATAAAATTCAAACTTAAGAAATCAAATGTCGTTCGTTAACTGTAATAGAAACATAAAATTCCGCTACTGAATTATTACATAACTCGTAAAATAAAATAATCAAATCCAACCCCCTTGTTTCCTCCATAATTCCCGCCATTTGACACCTAATTTTTTTTTTTTACATAAACTCACACCGTTTTTACCTTTGATTCTGTAATGTAAAACTAGAAAAAGCAAGAACCTAAACTGAAATGGTAATTTCTGTATTTAAGCGGTAAGAATACACAGGCTTAGCCACACTGTACACACAAATGCTAAGAAAAATAAAAGAAAAATGGTGTGTATTTAATGGTGGTCAAAGATGGGCAAAAGAAGGGTAGCGTCTACAGAGAGATGCCATTGCCATCACTATCTCTCTCTCTCTCTCTCTCTCTCTATAAAGTTGGATGTGTGTGCAGTTAGTAGTTAGTGTAGACAAAAGCAAAAGCCGGCTTCTCGCTTCTTACATTCTATGCTCTCTCTCTCTCTCTCTCTGCCAACATCCTCCTCCCCTCTCCTCACCAGCAAGCAATAACACACACCCAAGAAAGTTTTTTATTTTTTTAAAAAGAAAATAAAGTCTCTTTATATTCCCTCTCTGCTATTGCTATTGGTGTTTCTTCAACTCGTCGATTCCTTTGCTTTGTCGATTTGACTCGTGGGATAGAGAGAGAAGTGAATGCTATCCTAACCACCAGAGTTTCATTCCATGTTTCTTTTGATGGGATTTTGGTGAAACATATATTCAAGCAAAAACAAAAAAGAAGAAGACAAATGGGTTTTTAGAGTAATGAAATTCTGATTGAGTTTTGGGTTGCATCTCTGAGTTTTGAAGGATTCTTGAACCGCTTTGTTATTGGTTTCTGGAGATGGGTTGTTTTTCTTGTTTTGATTCAAGGGAAGAAGAGAAGCTGAATCAAGAGAAACAATCTGTTGATCTAAAGCAAACTCTGCCTCCAGTTTCTTCTAACATTTCTAAGTTGTCTTCTGGTTAGTTATTATTTTTTTCTCGATAATCAATTTCTTTGCTTTCTTTGAATTAGTTGTTTCTTCATTATTTATGTCATCGCTTAATCTGATCTGGTTACTCCCTGATTTTGATTGCTTGTTGATATCACAATAATGCACTTTTCCCTATTTTATTGCCAGTACTTGATCAAATCTTAGAACGATAGGTTTAAGATTGGCTCTGGTAGACTCCACTGGATTTTCATATTGGTCGTAAAAAGTGTTTCTTTCTTTAGTGAAATGGGATCTTTCGATCAATTTGAGCATTCAGATTGGATCTGATTGGAGATTACAAGGTTGGAAAGATTGGTGTATTAGTAACTTAATTCAGTTATCAATTTGTTCAAAAGCTAACTCATGCTAAAATTCTTAGTATTAAGTCTCTCTGGAACTATCATCGATTGAAGGTTCAATTTGTGGCCCTTGCTATGCAACTGTTTTATTGGTATCCCTAAATTTGAGGTCTTACATTCTTGATATTATAGTGTGCAGTTGAAAGTAATTGATGGCTATTGATCTGAGTTTTTTTTTTTTTAAATGGAATTTACAGGAGCTGACAGGTTCAGATCAAGAAGCAATGGCGAGCAATCCAAAAGGGAATTACCGACTCCAAAGGAAGCACCTGGTGTCAATATAGCTGCTCATATTTTTACTTTTCGTGAGCTTGCAGCTGCAACCAAGAATTTTAGGCCAGAGTGTTTCTTAGGGGAAGGGGGATTTGGACGTGTATATAAAGGGCGTCTTGAGAGCACTGGTCAGGTAAATTCTTCTAATTTTTTTGCTTCATGTGATTAATAAACCTGTAAGCACTGATTTAGACCCTCTCCTTTTTGTTGAAGAATTATCTTGCTTGAAATAATGTGAGGAATGAAAATTTGAAATTGGCATCACCACAATACAAAGCAAAAGCAAAAAATGAAGTCAGACATTGCAAAGTTTGAATTGGTCATGATGATCTTGAAAAATAAAAACATTACCACTGTAGAACAAAATATGACCTTTTGTTCTATGATGGATGAATGTTTCTATGTATAAAAGTAACACAAACAGTTGCCAACCCCCGCTACAGAGCTAGGCACAACAACACTTCAGGATCCTTATAAAACAGATTTGAATTCGATACAAGATTGATTCCAAAGTCAAATGCTATTTATAATCACATGAAAGTAAATTAAAGCCACTGGTCAATCAGATATATCAGAAAACAAGACTGCAAAAACTGTATCAGTTACTGCTATGTGATATAAATGGTCCCTTAACCATTTGTATTTCTGAAGGCATAATGTAATTGAGATATATTTCCTTTATTCCGTGGTTTATTTATCACAGCATACCTATCTGATCTAATTCATTCATAGTATTCACAGTTTAGCACAAGAGATCAATTCTAAAGTGATTTCTCCTTTACCCCAACTTAGACGAGGACAGAAATATCAAGTTATGAGGATTTGTCTTTTGACTATCACTATCCTTGAATTGGGCGACCAAGGATTTAGGTTTTGTTAAGTCACCAATAGATGAGCGTGGCTGTTATACTCTTTGTGTTGATGTCAGAACCATGATAATCAATGGTGCCCATCTAATCTTTAGGCCAGTTAAACTTAGGCCAACCCAATAATGTAATTTTTTTTAACTGACTTTGTATCCATCCCAGGTTGCTGTTACTGCTTGAAATTGATAGTGTTTCAAGGGAAGATCAACAGATACAAATGATTTTAACAAATTTTATTCTTCTTCACGCAAAGCATAAAATTATGATGTTGCAGTGAAAGTCTGGTGGGATTATGCTCGGGATATTCTTTGAAATTCATATTATACATTTGTGGACTCACAAGGGGACATTTTTTTCTTTAAGAGGTGGAAATGGTTGAGTGCTTTTCATTTCTCCTTTCTTCCTATTTTTTGCAGGTTGTTGCTGTCAAACAATTGGATAGGAATGGCCTCCAGGGTAATAGGGAATTTCTAGTGGAGGTTCTCATGCTGAGCCTTTTACATCATCCAAACCTTGTGAACCTGATTGGCTATTGTGCTGATGGGGATCAGCGGCTTCTTGTCTATGAATTTATGCCCTTGGGATCATTGGAAGATCACCTTCACGGTAACATTCCTTGCATTTCTAAACCTTCAATTTTGAATATTTATCATTTCTCATTTATTTGTATTATCAAGGGCTACTAGCTTCTTACTATCAGTGTTAAACTCAATCATTGAACTGTCACAATAAAATCACTGCCCAATGCTGAGCATCAAAGTGAAAAATATCCTTAAAGACAAATTTCAATGATTGGACTACCTAAGAAGCATCATGACTGATGTCATAGAGAAGCTAAAGTTAAGGTTGGTTAAAGCAAAGACAAGAGCATGGTCATGTCAGTTAGGTTATTGGAGAATATACAAGTAGGGACATTTTGGATGGCTTATTGAACCAATTAGCTTTCGCCACTGATTATGGTTAGAGGAGGTATCATGATCTCTCTTTCTCGTCCCTTTTCCTGGGAGGGGATGTTGATTTTCTCTAATGAAAAACTCGGTTGTGCATAAAAAGCCTGATGCTTGTTCTCTTGTCTTTCTGTTCTCGTCCCTTTTTTGGATTGATTGTACCATGATGATGCTAAAACATTCTGGTAGCTGAGGTGGATTTGATTGTCATTTAGATCACATTATAGCCAGTGAAGGTGTAATGTCTGTCATCTTAGAACTGAGACATTGCTTCAATAGCTGACTGTAAATTAGTTACATTACTGGTGATTGACCGGTGTAAAATTATGCTTGAATAAGTTAGTTTAGTTGTACACAGTTATGTTGATTTCTGAGGCAATGCTCAAAATAAATATAAGGTCTGTATTCATTTTCTTAATTGACTTTTATTTTTGAGATATTAGAAGCTGGAATTCACTGTTCTGTGATCGTCATTGTCTAATCATTCAAATAGATTAACCTCCACATTAATATTTATCAACTGTCAATTCATTGCTTGCTTGCTTTGAATGAATACTTCAAAGATCAAAGATTGTGTCAGTTTTAATTTGAATAATTTGGATTAGGAAAGTAAAATTTACAAGGGACATGATGGTCTCATCAGCAAATAAGAAGGCAGATGTTGATATTTGAACACAGTAGGCTATTAAGATGTTAAATATGCGCACAGGCACTGAAGCACTCAAAGGAAAATGAAGTGTCATGCTTGAGATTTTAGGATAATGTTTGATTGAAGTTAATGCTTGGTGTATGCGTACAATTCTCGAGTTGCTTTTCACTGAGGAATTCCTAAAAAAAAAAAGGCGAAGTCAGGTATTTGATGAAGATCAAACACCTTTGCATATTTTTTGTCAACTAAATTACAAATTGCTGAAGGGAAGGAGTGGCTATTAATTTTATTTAATTCACTGGAAGTTGATGGATTCTTCTGCAGACCTTCCACCTGAAAAGGAACCACTAGATTGGAACACAAGAATGAAGATAGCTGCAGGTGCAGCCAGAGGCTTAGAATACCTGCATGATAAAGCAAGTCCTCCTGTTATTTATAGGGATTTTAAGTCATCCAACATATTACTTGAAGAAGGATTTCATCCAAAGCTTTCTGATTTTGGGCTTGCAAAGCTTGGCCCCACTGGGGACAAGTCACATGTTTCCACCAGGGTTATGGGTACTTATGGTTATTGTGCTCCTGAGTATGCCATGACCGGACAATTGACTGTAAAATCTGACGTCTACAGTTTTGGGGTAGTGTTCTTAGAGCTGATTACTGGTCGTAAAGCCATTGACAGCACTCGACCACATGGAGAACAGAACCTCGTGACATGGGTAATAATCTTTGAACATTCTGAAGTTTACCCCATTCTTTATTGTCTTGTTGTCACACATATTTCCTATGCTCATGTAATAATTGTGAGTTGACGGAGGTTCTACAATTATGCAGACACGTCCATTATTCAATGATCGTAGGAAATTCTCAAAATTGGCAGACCCACGACTTCAGGGACGTTATCCAATGAGAGGACTCTACCAGGCTTTAGCTGTGGCATCCATGTGCATCCAGGAGCAAGCTGCTGCACGTCCTCTCATTGGGGATGTGGTCACCGCACTTTCTTATTTAGCGAACCAGGCATATGAACCTAATGGTCATGGCTACAGAGGTTTGGGGGACAGGGATGAGAAGAGACATAGAGAGGAGAGAGGTGGACAGTTATCAAGGAATGAGGAAGGCGGAGGATCTGGACGCAAATGGGATTTGGATGGGTCTGAGAAAGAGGACTCGCCAAGGGAAACTGCTAGGATGTTAAACAGGGATTTGGATAGAGAACGAGCTGTTGCCGAGGCCAAGATGTGGGGAGAAAATTGGAGAGAAAAAAGACGACAAAGTGCTCAAGGAAGTTTTGATGGCAGTAATGGATAGCACACAATAGTAGTAGTAATAATGCCTGGCATCATTTTTCCTTATTGCCTTGTTTCCTGCTCTTCATCACCACCGAGTAAAGAAGAAACTTTGGAAATTTAAGCTTTGCTTGGACTGTCCATCCAGACAGCTGCTTGTAAGGAATTTGTGCCAAGTTCTTCTTAAAACTTGTTTTACCATTTTCACTCCCTTTGTTTAGTTCCCTTTTCGTTGAAACATAGAGCAAGATGATGATGATAACGAAGAAAAGCATAATCTGAGGGTGTACATTATCAGCTAGGGGAGCAAGGAAAGAACAAGACGTGTTTATAAAATTTTGAGAGTAAAGACGTCTGGGACGTGTTCTTTTTGCTCTTGTAGGTTCCTTCTGAGAATAAACATTTCTGCTTTCTGTATTCCTCGACAAGATTTCACCGAGTAATTAATGTAATTTTATCAACTAATTGATGTGGTAATCTCTTGATGAATGCTTGCATTTAAAATACTTGTTTGTTAAGGTGAAAAAGATTAAATACAACCATTTAACAGATTAGATTGTTTTTTCCCTGTTAACGACCACTTTAACTGAGCTGCTTTTTCCCGTTCTTCACATGCTATGTTTTTTATTTTTATTTTTATTAATTTAATTTTTTAACAATTTTTTTTTAATTTTAATTTTTAATATTATATTATTTTGAGTATAGTGTTTTATATTTTTTTCTGGTTATATAACAATCTCATGAATTTAATTTTTTTTATTTTAATTCTCAATATTAAATTTGTTAAAAGTGGGTTTTATAATATTTTTTAATTTGTTTTTTATGAATTTATCTTGGTTTCATGATTCAGATAGCAAGTTTAACATGTTAACCTCAATTGACTCATGTTTTTTTGCTTTTTTTTTAATTGAATTTTTTTCATTTTATCTTTTAAAATTTGAGTTGGTTGAAAATTGAGTTTTATAATTTTTTCTGAATTATTTCTATGGGGTTATCCCGATCTCATAATCAGGGTTGCAGGTTTGACAAATTAACCTGGGTTGACTCGGGTATTTTTTTATTTAATAATTTTTTTTTCAATTGCTTCTTTTAATATTAAGTTGATTATGAATTGACATTCATAATTTATTTAAAGTTATTATCGTCTTCTGACTCAAGTTATATATTTGTTAAGTTAACCCGGATCAATCTAATTATGTTACAATTTTAATATTTTAAAAAATATCATTCTATATTTAATGTAGTGTTGTATCATTATTTAAAAAGATATTGTTTAATAAATATTATATTTTGAATTTATAATTAAAAAATTATTTTATTAAAAAACACTTGGATAAATTTTTTATGTTAAGAAAAAAATTAATTCAACTTGTTGCGCATACTCAGACCAATTACCTGGTTTTTATCTATACTCTGGTCCAAGCTGCACCATGTTTAATCAAGTACGGACGTCTCTCTCATGTTGCATTAGATGACAGGGGATCTAACTCCAAGGGGTTGGTTTGGAGATTAAAAAAAACAAGACTCTTTATTTTTATATTTTTTTATTGGAACTTTGGGATCAGTGTCCATAGAAACTGCAAGATTTCTGTAAATATATTAAAAAATATGAAAAAAGTGTTCTTTAAAACATCTAAAAGAATTTAATACAGTATAGAAGCAAAAGAAAGATAAAAAATTAGAAGCCACGGCAATAACGAAACAGAATTCATGGACCTTCCATACACGGGCTTATGGTGGAAGTGTTTTACGTGGCCTGCCCAGAATCAAGGGTCGATCAGAGAAGACTACATGAAGATGGGTTCGCAAGATGCTGCGAGCCAGCCAGCCAGCCAGCCAGCAATTTCAATAAAAACAAGACTAATCTAAGCTCCACTGTCTGTTTTACCAAGCACTCTCGGTCAAGTATATTGATGTGGAAGATAAAAACATACAAAATTAACATATAGAAGTCTTCCCGCTTATACAGGGGAGAAGCGGGAAGCTTTTGATTCATACATCCCTTATAAAAGGAGAGAAGCGGACACATCCCGCTTATACAGAGTGTACAACATGAAATTAATGCTACTTACTACTGGTAGGGGATCGATGGCATGACATCGTATGATCATTAGCGAGGAAGTTTGTATCAAGGTTATAATAAATAAATACGTGTAAATCAAACTGCACATTCATTTGATTGGAGCTTATCCTGTGAAGCTTCCATGCTTTTCTCATCCTCCTTGGACTGCACTGTCTGGTCATGCTCCTCAGCACCTCCATTCACGTCAGGTTTTGCATCGACCGGATAAACTTCATGGCCCCCTACTGCGCTTAATATGACAATACTCTTTAAGTTTTCAGCTGGCAGCTTCTTTTTCTCTTCAACCTTCTGTGCATTCCTGTAGATCCCATATAGCAGCATCTGAAGTAACCCCAAGATGAAGCCCAAGATGTTCGGAAGCTGCAAGTTCACAAGGAAACAAAGAATCAGTTGATGGCTGAGCTGAGCTGAACTGAAATAGGTAGATATTTTGTCATTTTGAAGTAATGCATGGAAATTACTTACAGCGATACACAAGTCCTTGAGTAAAAGGCCATAGGCAAACCACATGACCGCGCTCAAAGTAAGGAAAAATGACAGGGTGAACGGCATGAACTCTACGCTCTTTGTTCGAATTACTTGTTTCTAAAAAAAAACCCAGTAAACGATAGATGAAAAACACGAAGCTAGCTAAGATCATGAACTCGCATCTCGGTTCGGATGTTAAAACTCACCAGGATGTTTAAAGGTGCTGCAAAGACGCACACGGACAAGGCAACACAAAGCCAACCAAGAACCTTAACACGTACTGAACCACTCACTAGAAAATGTGCAAGGAGAAGGATCAAAGAGAACAACCCCAAGTTCATAGAAATAAGTAGTTTGATTGTTGAGACCTGCATCCGAAGATTCAATTCCTATTATTAATCTGGATTGTTAATTATTATAATTAAGTTAAACCTTGAGTTTCAAATAAAGCAATGGTAGTAATCGATAAAGGTATATATATATACCCTGCTCTCTCTTGTTGCATAAACAATATAGATGGCAATGTAAGTAATCTCTATGACACATCCAAATGAGTTGATGGTGACAAGAAGCATTGTATCTTTTTTGAGCATTGCATAGTAGAGCCAAAGCATAGAACTGAACAATGCCATGAGATAAGGCAACGATTGGAAATCTTCTGTTGATTTTTTTTTGAAAATTCGGATAAATGTTGGCCTGCAAAAAAAAAAAAAAAAAAAAAAAGAGGTTCCTTACTATTCCGTCATCGAACTTCAAATCAAGAATGAAGAAGAACACATCGAACTTTATAAAGCTAGAGAGAAAACGCCCTGCACTTACACTGGAGCCAAGTACACCATGGTTGAAATAATGTTTCCTGTCATCAGGCAAAAAAGAATTTTATTGATTTGTCAGTTAGTCACCAATAGAAATAAACAACAACATGAATCAACATTTTGATGTAATAAAAAAATGAATGGGAACACAATTAGGATTGACAAAAAAAAAAAAAATCCATGCTTTCTTGTTTTAAATTTCTGCAAGGTGCATGGCAAGAAGATATCTCGATGATCTCCCCAATTTTTTGCCGAGGTTAGTTTCTCTAGGGGAAAGGAGTATAGGTAGAACACAATTTTATTATCACGTTCATATTAAGTAGAAGAAGTAAGGATCTACAGGCATTATTGCAAATGACTATCTAGCTAGAAACGAACTGCATGTATGATGTTATGTCTATATATATACCTAGAATGCCAAATGTGAATGCCAAATGGAGAATGCTCGTCACTGCCATCTCTACTTCCTCCTCGATAAACCAAAAAAACACCAAAACACAATCTGATCTCTCTATATATGAGAAACAGGAGAAGCTGAGGGTCTCAAGCAAAAGAATCCCCTGAGTTCTGTCCGAGGATTTTCTAGCTAACTAAAACCCTCTCTCTCAGTGATCTCGTGAAAGCAATTGGAGAGGATGGAATGCTAGAGTTTTGCGCAGCCTTTATATACACAAAAAAAAA
>Ga0325400_1005397_pt1 | contig 12026 bp, 4 predicted proteins | sample PopdelMetagenome_2_FD_205662 | JGI IMG/M metagenome (GOLD analysis project Ga0325400, IMG submission 205662) | Populus deltoides microbial communities from Bellville, Georgia, United States - Xylem-PdKOR-R1 | ecosystem: Host-associated > Plants > Phyllosphere > Stem > Wood/Secondary xylem...
CGTGTTGATAAAACATCAAACATTAATAAGAGTAGAGTTGGACTTGTGTTAACTAGCTTTAAAAGAGCAAGTTTTTTAGCATGTAATCTATTTGGGCTTTCCATCCTCCAATAATATAGCTGAGCACAAGGATCTTTTAGTCGACCTCAGTCTAATAGATAGCCTGAAGGCATATCCACTCTATGTGTTTAATGACTCCTGATTTGTGGCTTTGCAATGTCAAAAGTTATTTAAGATAAAAAAAGCCTTCCATGATAAACTACCAATATAAGATGTTTTTACATGCCATTTTAAAGAAAAGAAAAGAGAAGAAAACAAATTTCTATCTTTAAAGTCGCTCATTAAGATAACAACAAAACTGATCTCTTTTTTAAGCTGTACAACCATAATATAATGGAGTTACTAACTTATATCTAGGTTGAGGTGTTAGAAAAATTAAGCATTAAAGAAGAAACTAGTATGGTGATGGCAACTATATAGGCAACCACATTAGATGAAGATTGGAGAACCCTAGTTAAACAATACTTGCTCACTTAAAAGTTACCACCAAGCATGATTGAAGCGATCGGGCTAACATCAAAAGCGCTAAGGTATTGTCTTCAAGTTGTTGAATTATATAGACAATCAACCATTGCTTCATTGTTAAAGTGTATATCGTTAGAAGTGAGTGAGTATATACTCAATGAGATCCACATAGAAGCGAGGGCTTTAGTTTCAAGAACAACACATGGAAGCTTTTATTTGCCTATTATTTTAAAAGATGCCACATATATGGTAAAGAAATATGACAAATGCCAAAAGTTCACTCCAGTATCTTGCCAACCTTCTACGGAGCTAAAACTCATTGCTTCTTCATTGTTGTTTTCTTAGTAGAGAATGAATATATTGGGACCATTTCCAAAAGCCTGTGGAAAAAGACAGTTCATTTTGGTAGCAAATATGTACTTCACCACATGGATAGAAGTAAAGGCTCTAACTGAGATAACCACTTGCAAAGTTATTTTCTTCTTATGGACCCTAAATATTGATAACTAGTAATGACACCTAATTCAATAACAAAAAGATAAGGAATCAATGTTAAAGGCTCAAGATTGAGCATTGATTCTCTTTGATCTCACACCCATAAAAAAAATGGACAAGACAAAATCACTAACAAAATCTTGTTGAACGGGTTGAAAAAAAAGATAGAAAAAGTTCATAGTGAATGAGCTAAACTACTAAAATCTTGTTGAATGAGCTAAACTACACAACAAAATTTCACTAGCGAAACACCATTTCTACTAACCTATAACACAAAGGTTGTAATCTTTGCAGAGATATGATGCCCTAGTTATAAAGTATTACACTTCTCCACTAACAACAATGATGAATAGCTAAGGGCATATTTGGACTTGATTAAGGAAGTCATACTTAGTGCAATAGTTAAGAACCAAACATTTCAATATTGAGCCACTTAGTACCACAATGCAAGAATAACATATAAAAGATTCAAAATGGGAGACATGGTAATGAGAAAACTGGAGGCAACATGCAACTCTGAAGGATGGGAAAAATTGGTGCCAAAATTAATAGGATTGCCTATTTAAGGTGGTTAGAGTCATTAAGTTTAACACATATCATTTATAGGATAAAGAAGGAAAAAAAATACTTCCCCATGCATAACATTCAAACAATTTAAAGATGTGTTTTTGTTGAATCCTCATGAAATTGATGCAATCAAGCTAGATTTGCTAATCTCTTACATCTTCAGTTAACTTTGTATAAAATGACTCTTGTATCTCTAATAATTTTACATCTCTTGTATATATCCAGAATTACTTTTATGTATATTTTCTATTGCCTTTAGCTTTCGAACTAGAATTTTAACAATGAAATCTTATTTCTCCAAGTTAATCTTCATATCTCCATATTATTTTCTTCAAAATTCATTTTTTTGGTCATTTTCTCCAAGTTAATATTTTGTAATTTTCTTCCTGATAATATCTATATCTATATGGATTATCTATCATAGTTTTTTTTTTTCAAAAAATAAAACTTTCTACAAGTTAAATTTCTCAGCATGGATCAAACCAAACTAAATATTAGCTTAGTCTGATCGACCTATACTTGCAGCACAATCTAACTAACCTACACTTGTAGTTTGGTTCTAACCAAGCTCTAAAGTCATTCCTACCCAACTTAGATTTTTTTTTTGTTTAAATTGCATTATTTTTCTTCAATAAATTTTCCTTGAAACTGTTAGTATCCAAATTAAACTCAATTAACCAAGCCTGATAGGGCTCAATCTTTACGACCCATCACATTTTCTCTCTCTCCATTCGCCTCTTATTTTTACTATCCATCTATTTTTATGGGAATATCTATTTATATATGCTATAACTTCATCTACACTTTAGCTGGAATTGCCACCTGCTATAGGTAACATGAGTAAACTATCCTTGATATAAGCTATAAGCTATGTAATAGAATTGCCATCTTACCAGGTAAATAGTTTTAGATTTTTTTCTAAAACAAGTTATATATAAAGTTTATAGGAGAAAATGGATTTTTTTCTCATCTCAAAACATAAAAAAAACATCTAACTCTCTTTATCACTTTTCTTATATAAAATCTATCTGAAAAATCCTAAACTAACTTCTGCACTAGAGGGTCCTTTTATCGGTGAATTTTTTATAGCTTCATAACATCCTGTTTACCTTCATTGAACTCATAACAAAGATTGCATTTTTTTTCTTTTTGCTAGTTTTTTTTTGTAATTTTGGTTATTTTTTTTTATTAATAATTAATTGAAGGATGAACATCAAGAAGGAGAAGAAAGAAAAATCATGCTAGTAAGGAACGGTAATATATGTCGTTTTCCTTTCACTTAACTTGGACCATAGTTATTAAATATAGACCGGCCTGACAGGTCGATCTGGGACCCGGTCGATCCAGTGGTTGGATCGATCTAGGTAAGGTGAAAGACTAGCAATAGCAAAAAAAGGTCAAACTTGGTTGACTCGTGACCCGGCCAACCTGACAAAACCAGATAGAGACCCGTTTTTTTTTTCAAATGTGTTTTTTTTCTAGCCAGAAACCTTTTTTTTTAAATTTTGTTGTTGGTTATTAACCCTTTTCAAAATTCAATATATAAATACTGGAAAAATATTTTATTTTTTTAATGTGAGATTTGAAACCCTTTAGTACATATACTCTATATTCACAAGAAAAAATATATATTTTCAATGTGGGATTTGAAGTCTTTTAGTACATATATACTTTATATTCACAAGAAAAAAAATTATATTTTCAATGTGGGATTTGAAACCCTTTAGTATATATATTATATGTTCATAAAAAAAAAGTTATATTTTTTTAATATGAGATTAAAATTTTTTTTGTTTAAATACTTCAACTTAAAAGGATAACATAATATCTTTTTAATGTTGGAGAAAAAAACCTTTTAAAATAATCTTTTAAAATTTATTATTTATAATATATATAACTTATATGAATTATTTTTTAATTTTATATATAAAATATTAAAATTTTAAATATTTTTTTATTTTTTTAATTAATTTAAATTAACCCAAATAATTTAAAACCCGATGTCTTGAACGAGTCAACCCCGTTCGATAACTATGATTGTACAGGAGAAGTTGGCTGATGATGGCGTCTTCTTTTAATTAAAACATAAATTAGAAATAGAAAGGGGTCAAAGACTCAAATATCTTGTTGTGAGGTGTCAACAGAACATAGTGCCCGAGAATTCCACTTTTTCTTCTGTCTTGGTGTTTCTCCTCTAACTCTCGCTCTCCCTCTTCACATACCCACCCATTCTTCTCTTCTGATTCAGGTTCGCTTTTCTTTTCTTTCATTATTATTCTGTTTCTTTTCATTTCTAGGGTTTGTGGTCTCGTTTACTCCCATCTTTTTTCTCTGCTTCTGATACTTCTTTTCCTTTGAAGCAAAACAGTGCTTGCTTTTATGTTACCATTATTCTGTGTTTTGTTACTGCTAAATTTTATGGAAAAGAAGAAGAAGAAGAGAGAAATCCTTATGTGAGGCTTCTTTATGTTGTTTTTGGGTATTTTTTCTGATTCAAAAGAATGGGCTTTGATTTTTATATAAAAACTGGAACGTTTAAAGAAGGGTACTGTCCATTTGGGGTGTTAAATGCCTTCTGTGTGTGAGAATGAATTGAAGTTAGCAAAGAGAAAGTAAAAAAAAAAACTTCGATTTCTAATGCTTTATATATATATATATATTTTTTTTTTAATTTCAGTTAATTCTTATTATCCTGGCTGTGTTTTTCGTGTGCAATATGGGTTAAGGGTGTGTTCTAATTAGATGCATGATTGGTGTGGTGCAGGTTTGAATTTAGAAATGGGGAAAAGAAAGTCAAGAGCAAAGCCACCACCAAAGAAGCGGATGGACAAGCTTGATACTGTTTTTAGTTGCCCCTTCTGCAACCATGGTACAAGTGTTGAATGTCGCATGTAAGTTCTCAATCACTTTCTTTTTCATCTGATTTTTATCATTTTTGTCTTAGTGGAAAATCATTTTTAAGAATTTTAGGGATGTTGCGCTTCCACTTTTGAGGGACAGTTGCTATCATTAATTGAGGAGGATCTATGCCACTTGTTACTGTGTATTGAAGCTATCATTAATTTCCTTTTCTTAATTTTTGCTTCAGTGATATGAAGAACTTGATTGGTGAGGCTGTGTGTGGGATTTGCCAGGAGAACTTCAGCATGACCATCACAGGTATTTTGCTCTGTAAATTATGAATGCCAAAAGTAGAAGAAATTGATACTCCTTAACTAGAAGTAGGGGCTTTCCAAATTTACACGTGAAGGTAGATTTTGCTTGTCAAAAAAAGTTAATGGGAATCAGAACATCAAAGTTCTTTAAATAACAGGTGTATGCTTATATGCTGCTAGTTCAGGGGATGATAATGCAAAAGTTCAAAGCAGGGTCACTTAATTGTTTTATAATTTGGAAGAAGAAAGTTAACTTTAATTTTTGATATTGAGCCAGATGTGTAGGATCTGGTGGTTTTGTGCGCTGCCTCGGCTTGGAGTACTTGGTAGCTCGTTTTGGGTCATGCTTAATTCAATTTGGTGAACTCTAGTTTATTTATATCAATCCACTGCAGTTTGAGAAGTTAAAAATCAATTTAGGTAGCAATCTGAAATAAATACTGAAACTTAACTTATAAACAACCATATCACTCCATGATGTGTAAAAATAGACCTGAATAATGTCATGATGGTATCATTATGATTTGATTAATCCAGCTTCAAGTTATGTGCCATGAAACACATTTTAATGCTTTGGAAATTGAAGAGAACTTGAAAAAAAATTGAACTAAGATTGGAGAGTGGAGATATACGTAGAAGGAAATGATTAGGAATGAGAAACAAGAAGGGATGGTAAGGTTGGAGTCCAAAGGAGAGAATGAGAAAGTGGGAAAGAGAAGCAGTGAAGTATATCTTCACTTGTTAGATGGTGACTGCCAAAGAATTGAGTTCTTATTTGATGTTCTAAAATAATATCTAAGGTTGTAGTCTTTCTCCTCCAGCCCTGAGTCGCCATCTTACGAGTTAGAAGTTGCCACATCTTAGTCCTGTGAATGTGACTAGCATGTGAGTGACACTTCAGCTTATTTAGGCAGCCTCTGAATCTGAGTTAAAAAACAAAGGATAAAACATACTTACACCTCTGCGTCCCATGCTTTGCTTAATTTGAGATTAGCCCTGTATCTTTAAATCCTCAATTTAGATTCCTTGAACCATATTTTTCTTCTTGTTGGAATCACCAACACTTTTTAGTCTAGGCTGTTGAGGATTTGACAGCATAAAGTGCACATGACGTCAAGTCTCGGTGTGAAAACCATCCAATAACCACCATCTCTTCGATTTGCAACAACAAGCCAAATTTTGCACATGTCCATTCACTTTTTATTCCAAAGATACCATAAGGATAGTAGCAACAAAACTAAAACATCAAAAACAGAAAGACCTAATGAAATAGGACATGACATCCGACAACCACCCAAAACCCCAACTAAAATCTTGTGGCAAAGCATGCTCAATATGAATCACAGTCTTTGCTGATTGAATTCGCAAGTTATCCCGTGGAATCCCAGGGATTAAATGCTTTCCCTAGAATAAAGAGAACTACTTCTGTGTAGAAAATGGAGTTTTAGAGAAGACTTTCATTAATTTATGGAATGACTTTTGCCTGAACATTGACGAGAAAATGCATAAATTCAGGATTGAAAACCCATTATCTAGAGACTTTCCAGAATTTCCTATACCCTTGATAGTTAAGGATGTTGGGATGTGAAAGGATTTTCTGTTTTCCTGTGAGTTATAAGTGCTTCAGGAGTGCATTGGTGTTAATCTGTTTGAAAATTTATGATTTCATGTAGCTAGATCAGAAAACAATATGCTGTCACTTGTGCCTGGTGGTTGTGGTGCATGTAGATGTGGTCAAGCATTATAGGCAATTTTAGATTTGCAAATAGGAGGAGCCTAACAACATTTTTAGTTCTATGGCAATTTCCCCTAATATCTTTTGACCTTTTATTGAGATATTGGATATGCAATTTTTTTTAGCCCATCAGGACTTCCTAGCCTGCAGACAAACCATTTCAATTAAGAATCCATTGGAAATAGCTAGTTCTGTGTTCTTCTGCAGTTAATTACTGGTTTCTGTGATGTTGTCAAGAACTTTCAATATGCTTGCATTACTGGTTTCCACCAGAGGTTGTGATGCTTCATATGATCTATCTCTGTGAGGTTTGACAAGTATGATTAGGCCTTGTACATTAACTATTATACCAGTTTAAGTCATGATTGTTTAGTCTGCAATTTTTAATGTATGTCTTTGAACTTCTGTTCCCACCCATTTTTTTGCTCCCTTCTTTGATGTGTGAGAACAAAGATGAACTAACCTTCCTTTTCTGTCGTGTTTTTGCAGCTTTGACTGAGCCCATAGACATGTAAGTTGACATGCATATTTCATATTTGCTCAGAATAAGACAAGAATCTCAAGATATTTACTTTTCTAACTGTTTTTTACTGTAGATATAGCGAATGGATTGATGAATGTGAAAGGGTCAACAGCCTGGAAGATGATGGTGCTTAGCCAGCTTGTGTGACAAGTTAGATGGTTATATTCTCTTACACCGTGGGAGATAAATCTCTAATATAAGAAATTATATTAACATGTCGTTTGGATAAAATCTCAAGGACCGTTGGGGGTAACTATGAAAAGCTACATATGCATAGGGCATGTCTAGTACCACATCATGCTTGATAAATGGACCTTGTATCTTGTATCTTGTATCTTTGGTTTGTTAGGATGATGAACTTCCTTCGATGTGCTTTGTGTGTCTGAAACACTCTATAAACAGTGCTTCTCTTCGGGGAAATGCTGTATCGTATATAAATTTTACAGTAAGAGTATGTTCAAGCTTTCATCTGCTTTTGATTGATGTGGTAGCCAAATATGAAGGTGCATATTTGTTATGATTTCGGGTTACAACTTACAACAGTTGGATTAGGCGTGCAGTTTTTAATTTAGGTTTTGGCTTAGAGCAATCCATGTTTTTGGAAGTGAAAAGGGATTCATAAGAATGAGCGCAAAATTGGAGTAAAAAATAATCTTGTGAGAGTAAACAGGCATGAATTAACTTATTTAGGAACCAAAAGAGTGAGCTCTGGTTGTTAATTCATCAGCTTTTCAGATATCACTAATAAATAGCCAATGTTCTGTAGCACGTAATCGCAGTTACAATTTAATTGTTGTTATATTGTAATAATTGTGGTATTTTCAGACTCTTCCTCACCCAAGCCATTGCTAGAAGGAATAGAGTATGGTTTTTTTTTTTCTTCCCCGAGTAACCCTAGGTTCTGTTTGTTGTGTAATATATTTTATAAATGAAAAATAGTTTACATGTGAAGTGTTTTCTCATAAAATTTTACATGTAAAATATCTTTAATGTTCGGTTGAAAATGTTTTCTAGTTTACATGTAAAATATTTTTCAATCAATAGTAATAGTAATGGTGGAGAAGATAATGGTGAGGTAGTTCTAATGGTGGAGGAGATGATGGTGAGATGTTGTTGGTGATTGAAATAGTTGTTGGATAATATTGTAAATGGATTATTATTTATAAAATATTTTATAAAATTTTATAACTTAAAAATATTTTCTAGCAAATAAATTAAGTTTGAGGGTTTATAAAATATTTTTTAATAAACAGTTTTCTTATAAAATATTTTACAGAAAATATTTTACAGGAAACAAAGGTAGAAAAACATTTTTCGAATAACATTTTTAGAAATCAAACACAAAATCTGGATGATATCTATAAAAAAAATATTTTATGTAAAACAAATGCTTAATTGAAAAATAGCATAGTTTGGGAAATTAAATGTGATATGACTCCATTCAAAAACAATTTGTTAAAGACCATTTCTCGAGCTTTTTAACTCCATTCTATAAAAAAAATCAGGTCAATATTTCAACACAATATTTTAAAGTTCTACATAATTCAACACAATCATAATTTACATAACCTTTAATTTAATATCAAGTAAATTTATAATTAAATAAAATCAATTTTTATAACAAGTATATCATTTAACTATATTTAAAAATTATCCTAGCTTGTGTACGAGTTTAAACCACTCATAAATGAGTATGCATTCCTAACTAAATGTCATTTCTCATAAAAAAAAAATATCTTTTGAGATGCTTAGCCTTTCTAACTTTCTAAAATCCATCACAACACAAAGATAGTGTAGTAGTGGTTTCATTTCCATATTAAATAATACACACACACACAAAATATCATTGTCAAATATATAAACAAGATATTTAATAAATATTTTAAAAGAAACTAACGCATATCAATTGATTCTGTCTCGAAAAACAAGCCTCATAATGCATTAGATTTTGTGGACACCTTGAAAAATGCATTCATGTTGATGTAATAATTCGTTGTGTTATACTTATATATCATCTCATACAACTCTCTAAATCAATTGTCGAGTGTCACTCTACAAATATCTTATTTCTCTTAGCATGCTAAGGATTTAGATAAGTTACATGAATTACGAAATAATTATCTTCTCTTCTGCCTTAGTAACTGTTATTATGTAATTCATTACTTGTATCAACATAATCTGTGATGTGTTGAGATAAACTAAACTGTTGCATTATCTGATCAAAACAATGTATCTTAACAATATCAAAGTAGTGTATTGAGACCACTACTAGCTACTAATCATCCCCCTCCTAGCACATTAGAGAAGCTACTAATATTAAATCATAAGTAACTTATTAAGAAATATAATACATATATAAGAAAACAATTTGACACCAAAAAATAAAGTCACAAATAAGAAATAAAAATAATTATGTGATGCATACTTGATGAGGCTATTGTGCATCTAACTTGTTTCGGTAGAACTCATAAAAGTTGGTAAGATTTACGGTAAATATCTAGAGTCACACCATTTGATACGATAAGCCAAAAAGTTAGTGCATTTTTAGTTATTAAAAATTATTATTATTCAGCTCCCATTTAAAGTTGCTTCTCCGTTTAAGCTTTGAACATTATATCCTTCTAACTTTTAGATGACCGATATGAATATGCGCTCCTACAAACAAAGCTAGATATATTTAGATTAAAACTATTACTTAATGTTTAAAAAATAATTAAAATTTTAAAAAGAAATTATTAATTGAGAATATTTAAAATAATTGTATTGAAAGGAATAGTAAATTATCATCTATTTGTTTATTTTATTTCATGCATGTTTGACATACCTGCTAGTGCAAATATGAAAGCATGTTCTTCCCCTAGCTATGGGATGTCCTGAAAGTCCTTAAGGAGTGTCAGAAAGTAAACTAAAACTGCATTGCTAGTCAAACTTGTGAATATGATACTCCTAAACATGTGCATTATTTATGTTTAAGCATACATAATAAAATACACATATATCATATTATCTAGGGGTTCTTAAAATTACCAGACAACCACATTTACTTGATACTATCACCTTTAAAACCAATTGATGAAGGCATGCATCCCAATAGATGTATAACAACTTTAATGTTTCTAAATTGTATACTTATATTGGCTTTTATAATTTTCAACTTCACCTCAACAATTAGATATAAGTCAATATGATAGTGGCTTTACATAACCAGTAAGTTTTGACATAAGTATGACCCATTTAATTTTGAGATCTAAAATGAATTAGACCTTTGGTGGCACCTTTATGGAAATACCATTTCCAGAATGATTTATGAATACAGTGCAATTGCATATAAGTTTTGGTTGAACGTTGCACCTTGTATTATAATAAATTCTTTATATACCACCCTCTAATTCATTGCTCGATAAGGTTGAGTTTTTATGATTTAAAGTCTAGTCATTGTATGTCCTTTGAGCATACCCACTCACATCCTCAAATTTAAGAATGAGAGGTCCTATTAATTAGCTTAGTGGCCTAACTAACTCATTTTTCTCAACTATATCAACATAAAGGTTATCTTTGTCATCACTTGGTTCAGATTCTCCATAATAATATGGAGCATTTGTCATACCTAACTAAGCTTTCATATCCATAATTTATAGTACTGATGTCAGGTTCATTGCATCACCACCAAAACTAGATGCCCCAACTGATAATAATGCTTGTATGCTCTTTTGAATATAACTTAGGACCCAAATAAACTCCATACTATAAGACTTTCCTTGTCTAGGCCTTCAATTTGAGTAGAGCTCTAAAATTTACAATCTATTTTCAGTGACCACCTCAACATTGAATGCAAATTGTCATCACTAAAAATTAGTACACCAACATAACTAATTGGGTGCATCCTAGCTTGCTTCCTTTAAGTAATATTAACTTTAATTTCCCCTAAGCTCAACAAGATTCGATCACATATACATCTTTTTACCTCGGTAAGAGACATGTCTAAACTAGTAGTTAGGAACTTGTTATTTCTCTATTGTAAGTAATAACCATTATCAATATTGATTATAATACCATTATAAAAGCATAGTAATCCGATATTATAAGACATTTTGTGAAACAATATAACAAATCCAAACCTAATTTAACAATAACACAAATTAATCAAGGTACATGACTTAAAAAAATAACTTTGATCAATGAAACCTTAAACCCTAACATCATCAACCAAACCCTAATTCATCATATTTATCCCTAAATAATGTAATTTATCAACTTATTTAGTGTAATTTAAAGTTAATTAACCAAATATATAATTAATTCAATAAAACTCTAAACTAACTAAAAAAACCTTAACCCTAACATAATTGACAAAAACCTAATTCATCATTTTCCTTTATAAATAACATAATTTATTAACTCAATTGATGTGTTTTATAGATAATTAAAATAATTTATACCTAATTCAACAAAATCCTAAATTAACCTAAAAACTCTAAGCTTAAACCCTAACATAACCAAAATTAAAAATTAGCGTACAAAACACCAAATTAATAGAGTGAGACGTGTGTAATATACCTAAAATTATTGAAAGTGGGTAGCAATGGTAGCTAGATTTGTGCAAAGTTGCGCGAGTGAGAGTAAATAAAGAGATTGTCATGGTGAAGAGAGAGAGAGAGAGATAGGTTGTTTGTCATAATAGAAAATGGGAGACAATTGTGATTGATAGAGAGAAACTAGATCAATGATAGTGGTGGAAGAAAAGGAGAATTGATAAAAGAAAAGAAAAGAAAAGAAGCATCTAACATTTTAATCTATTGAAGTTGCATATGTCACATGCAACTTCACAAAGAATGCCAATTCTCTAATTAAGTTTTCAGCTATGCTATTTCCCTAATATTTTATTCATACTGTGCTACTAAAAAAAAAACTCTAAAAACTATAGACGTGTTATCTAAATTGACAATGATATAGGTAGTTTAAACATCAACCAACCAATTACTCGTGTGTTATTACAAAGAACTTTTTAACAAAGTTATTAAGCCTA
>Ga0325400_1005399_pt1 | contig 12025 bp, 11 predicted proteins | sample PopdelMetagenome_2_FD_205662 | JGI IMG/M metagenome (GOLD analysis project Ga0325400, IMG submission 205662) | Populus deltoides microbial communities from Bellville, Georgia, United States - Xylem-PdKOR-R1 | ecosystem: Host-associated > Plants > Phyllosphere > Stem > Wood/Secondary xylem...
CTCCGCCAGGATGTCGCCGGACTTGACCGCGTCCCCCTCCTTCACCAGCCACTTGGCCAGCGTCCCTTCCTCCATCGTCGGCGACAGGGCCGGCATCTTGATCTCGATCGGCATGGATAATCCTGGATTGGGGGTTAGCCGTAGGTGCCGACCAGCACGTCGGTATAGAGTTCGCGCGGTTCCGGCTCGGGCGTCTGCTCGGCGAAGTCGGCGGCGTCGTTGACCTGGCGGCGGATGTCCTGCTCGATCGTCTTCAGGTCGTCGGCCTTGACGCCCGCTTCCTCCAGCAGCCGCTTGACGCGCTCGATCGGGTCGGACTTGTCGCGCACCGCCTGCACCTCCTCGCGCGAACGGTATTTGGCCGGATCGCTCATCGAGTGGCCGCGATAGCGATAGGTCTTCATCTCCAGCACCACCGGACCCTTGCCCTCACGCACCCAGGCGAGCGCCGTCTCGGCGGCGCCGCGGCACGCCAGCACGTCCATGCCGTCGACCTGGATGCCGGGGATGCGGAAGCTCTCGCCGCGGCGATACAGCTGATCCTCGGACGAGGCGCGGTTAACCGACGTGCCCATCGCGTACTGGTTGTTCTCGATCACGTACACGATCGGCAGCTTCCACAGCTCCGCCATGTTGAAGCTCTCGTACACCTGGCCCTGATTGGCCGCGCCGTCGCCGAAATAGGCCAGCGTGGCGCCGCCGTCGCCGTTGTACTTGTGGCTGAACGCCAGCCCCGTGCCCAGCGACACCTGCGCCCCGACGATGCCGTGCCCGCCGTAGAACTTATGCTCGACGCTGAACATGTGCATCGAGCCGCCCTTGCCCTTGCTGATGCCGGCCTGGCGGCCCGTCAGCTCGGCCATGACGTCCTTGGGCGGGATGCCGCACAACAGCATGTGGCCGTGGTCGCGATACCCGGTGATGACCGAGTCCGTTTCCTTGAGGGCGGATTGCAGTCCGACCGCGACCGCCTCCTGGCCGATATACAGGTGACAGAACCCACCGATCAGCCCCAGGCCATAGAGCTGCCCGGCCTTTTCTTCGAAGCGGCGGATCAACAGCATGTCGCGGTAGAACTTGGTCAGTTCCTCCGTCGATGCTTCGTAGGGCGCGGGGTCCTGGGGACGTTCGCGGTTGGGGATCGGCGGTTCGGCCAAGGGATGACGCCTTATTCCGGGGAAGAATGCGCCGCCTATAGAGGCGGGGGGGCGGCGTGCGCAATCGCGCGCCCGGCCCCGTCGCGGCGACCGGAGCTTGCCCCCGCCCCGGCCAGTCGCCAAAGCGGGTCCGGATGGCTGCCCCACACCCGCTGACGATCGCCAATTTCCGCGCCTATTGGCTGTCCCGCCTGGCCGGCACCATCGCCGTCAGCGCGATGGCGATCGTGATCGGCTGGCAGGTCTATAATCTGGCCCGCGAGACGATGGGCGTGCGTGAGGCGGCGTTCCTGCTCGGCATGATCGGCTTCGCGCAGTTCGTGCCGCTGTTCCTGCTGACCCCCGTGGTCGGGCTGGCGGCCGACAGTTTCGACCGACGCTGGATCGTACGCGGCACCACCGCGCTGTTGCTGGCGACGGCGGCGACGCTGGGATGGTTGACCTGGGCCGACCGGCTTACCCTGCCCTGGCTGTTCGCGGCCGCCGTGTCGTTCGGGATCAGCCGTGCCTTCGCCGGGCCGGCCTATTCCGCGCTGGCCCCCAATCTCGTCCCGCGCGAGAGCCTGCCCACCGCCATCGCCGTCAGCTCGATCGCGTGGCAGGTCGGCACCATCGCCGGCCCCAGCCTGGGCGGGCTGCTCTACGCCATCCACCCCGACGTCGCCTACGGCACCGCCACCGCCCTGTTCGCGCTGGCGCTGGGGTTCATGTTCCTGATCGGGCCAGTGCCTCAGCCGGCCGTGCAAAAGGATCACCGCGTTCTGGCGCGGATCACCGACGGCTTCTCCTATGTCCGTCGCAACCGGCTGGTGCTGGCGACGATCACGCTGGATCTGTTCGCGGTGCTGCTGGCGGGGGCCACCGCGCTGCTGCCCATCTACGCGCGCGACATATTGCGCGTGGGCTCGCAGGGGCTGGGCGTGCTGGCGGCGGGCATGGGCATCGGCGCCGCCGTCACCGCCGTCTGGTTCAGTTTCCGCCCCATGAAGACGGAGGTGGGGGTGAAGATGCTCGCCTCCGTCATCGTGTTCGGGCTGGCGATCCTGACCTTCGGCGTCGCGACGCCGATCGTGCGGGCGCTGGGCCTCGGCGACGCGTCGGTCGCGTTGACGGGCAGGCAAGTGGCGATCGACCCCGACTTCGTCCTCAGCCTCGTGGCGCTGGTGATCGCCGGCAGCGCCGACATGGTATCCGTTTACATCCGGTCTTCGCTGATCCAGCTGCACACGCCCGACGCGATGCGCGGCCGCGTATCGGCCGTGTCCCAGCTCACCATTTCGGCCTCGAACGAGTTGGGCGAGGCGGAGAGCGGGTTGCTCGCCTCGCTGCTGGGACCGGTGGGCGCCGTGGTATTCGGCGGCGTCGGCGCGATCGCGGTGACGCTGTTGTGGAGCCGCCTGTTCCCGGAACTGAAGCGCGCGCGGACCTTTGACCCGCCCGAGACGCTTGAACTGCCCCCGCACGACGGAGCCAAGACATGAAGGCGAACACCATCCTCGAGACGATCGGGAACACGCCGCACATCCGCGTGCAGCGGCTGTTCCCGGACTCCGAAGTCTGGATCAAGTCCGAGCGCGCCAACCCCGGCGGCTCGATCAAGGACCGCATAGCCCTGGCGATGGTAGAGGCGGCTGAGGCCAGCGGCGATCTGAAACCCGGCGGCGTCATCGTCGAACCCACCAGCGGCAACACCGGCGTCGGCCTGGCGATGGTGGCGGCGGTCAAGGGCTACGACCTAACGCTGGTGATGCCCGAATCGATGTCGCTCGAACGCCGCCGACTGATGCTGGCCTACGGCGCCAAGTTCGATCTTACCCCGCGCGAGAAGGGCATGAAGGGCGCGATCGAGCGCGCGTTGGAGCTGGTGGATCAAACGCCCGGCGCCTGGATGCCGCAACAGTTCGACAACGCCGCCAACATCGATGTCCACGTCCGCACCACCGCGCAGGAGATATTGCGCGACTTCGCCGACGATCCCGTCGACGTCATCATCACCGGCGTCGGCACCGGCGGCCACATCACCGGCGTCGCCGAAACGCTGAAGAAGCAATGGCCCGACCTCAAGGTCTACGCGGTCGAGCCCGCGGCCTCGCCGGTCATCTCGGGCGGTCAGCCGGGGCCGCACCCCATCCAGGGGATCGGCGCGGGCTTCGTGCCCTCCAACCTCCACACCGCGGCGCTGGACGGTGTGATCGAGGTGGACGCCGCCGTCGCCAAGGACATGGCCAGGCGCGCCGCACGCGAGGAGGGGATGCTGGTCGGCATCAGCTCGGGCGCGACGCTGGCGGCGATCCTGCAGAAACTGCCCGACCTGCCCGACGGCGCGCGCGTGCTGGGCTTCAATTACGACACGGGCGAGCGTTACCTGTCGGTGCCCGATTTCCTGCCCGAATGACGCGGCGGACGGCCTGACCCCAACCGCATGACAACCGACCGACCCGCGTCGGGGGTGCCGCCCCTGACCCTGGCCATGGCCGCCATCGGCGCCGCCGCGCTGGCGGTGCCGATGGCCGTGCTGGCCGACCCGCCGGCGCTGCCCGCCCCCGCTCCGCACGTTCGGCCCGCGGTGGCGCGCGCGGTCGCCGCCCGGCAACGCGTTCTGCCGCCCGCCGAGCTGCCCGCGGTCGAGCCGGTCGAGCTGGTCAGCCTGACCCCCGACGACGCGCGCGTCTACAACGCCGCCGTCCCCTTCGTGACCGGGCCGAAGCCCGCCGCCCGTCCGTTCCGCTTCGCCGGTACCGTAGACGAGCTCGCGCGCGCCACCGACTGCCTCGCCGCGGGCATCCTGTACGAGGCGGGCGACGACGCGGTGGGCGAGCGGGCGGTGGCCCAGGTCGTCCTTAACCGCCTGCGTCACCCCGCCTTCCCCAAATCGGTCTGCGGCGTCGTGTTTCAGGGGCAGGAACGGCGCACCGGCTGCCAGTTCACCTTTACCTGCGACGGGGCGCTGGGCCGCGCGCCGTCGGAGGCCGGTTGGCGCCGCGCGCGCGAGATCGCGACGCGCGCGCTGGCGGGCGACGTGTACCGCCCGGTCGGCCTCGCCACCCATTATCACACCGACTGGGTGGTCCCCTATTGGAGTGCCAGCCTGGACAAGGTGGCCGAGGTTCATACCCATCTCTTCTTTCGCTGGAGCGGGTGGTGGGGCACGCCGCCCGCCTTTGATCGCCGCCCGATCGGGGGAGAGCCGGTGATCCAGCGCATCGCCTTCCTGTCGGAGGCGCATCGGCCGGGCGGCACGCCGGCGGATGGCGGCGTGACGCCCCTCGACGCGACGACGCTGCTGGCGGGACCCGCCCCCGTGCCCGTCGCCGAACAGGATGCGACATTTCTCCAGGTGATGCCGACCGGGGTCACGCCCGCCCTGTGGGCGACCTATGCCCGGCGGCTGTGCGGCGACCGCGCGTACTGCAAGGTGCTGGGCTGGACGGATGCACGCCCCGCCGCGCTGCCGCTGACGTCCGCCCAACAGGCGCACATGGCGTTCAGTTATCTTCGCGACCGCGCCACCGGCTTCGACAAGGCGCTATGGAACTGCACGCAAGTGAAGCGTGCTGACCCCGGCCAGTGCATGAAGGACCAGCCGCCTCTGCCGGTGTTCCGTCCTACGTTGGAGCCGTCGCGCTCTGGATCGTCCCGCCCCGGGGAACCGGGGACACTGACTGGCGTACGCCGACGGGGAGAGGCGGCCGAGGCTCCGCCCCGCCCGCCCGCCCTCAGGCCCGACCTCACGCCGCCAGGAACATCTCCGGCGGCAACGCCATGATCGCGTCCGCACCGCCCTCGATCTCGCGACGCAGCGAGCCGGTGCGCGGCAGCATCCGCTCGGCATAGAAACGCGCCGTCACCAGCTTGGCGTCCAAGAACGCCGCGTCGCCTTCACCCGCCGCCTTCAGCTTCGCCGCGGCCGCGGCCGAACGCAGCCACATCAGCCCCACCGCGACGATGCCCAGCAGGTGCATATACGGCACCGCGCCCGCGCCCGCGTTGTTGGGGTCGCGCATCCCGTTCGCCATGAACCACATGGTCGACGCCCGCAGGTCGCCCAGGCCCCGCTCCAGCGCGACAGCGATCGGCGCCGTAGTGGCTTCCGCCTTAGCCGCCGCGATCTCGTCGCCCAGCAGCGTCAGGAACGCCTGCATCGCGCGGCCGCCGGCCTGCGCCAGCTTGCGGCCCACTAAGTCCATCGCCTGGACCCCGTTCGTGCCCTCGTAGATCATGGCGATGCGCGCGTCGCGAACATACTGCTCCATGCCCCATTCGGCGATGTATCCGTGCCCGCCATAGACCTGCTGCGCTTCGGTCGCGACGGCGTAGCCCATGTCGGTGCCGTAGCCCTTGATGACGGGGGTCAGCAGGCCCAGCAGGTCGCCAGCCTGCTGGCGCTCCGCCTCGTCGGCGGCGTGATGCTCAAGATCCGCCAGCAGCGCCCCCCACAGGCACAGCGCGCGCAGTCCCTCGGTCACCGCCTTGGCGGTCATAAGCATCCGGCGCACGTCGGGGTGCACGAACAAGGTGTCCGCCTTCTCGGCGGGCTCCGCCGATCCGGTCAGCGCCCGGCCCTGGCGCCGGTCGCGGGCATAGGCGACCGCGTTCTGGTACGCCGTCTCGGCGACGCCCAGCCCCTGCAACCCCACACCCAGCCGCGCGGCGTTCATCATCACGAACATCGCGGCCAGGCCCTTATTCTCCTCGCCGACCAGCCAGCCGGTCGCCCCGTCATAGTTCATGACGCAGGTGGAATTGCCGTGAATGCCCATCTTGTGCTCGATCGACCCGCACGACACCGCGTTGCGTGCGCCCAGCGACCCGTCCGCCCCGACCATCATCTTGGGCACCACGAACAGCGATATGCCCTTCGAGCTTTCCGGCGCGCCCGGCAGCTTCGCCAGCACCAGGTGAATGATGTTGTCCGCCATGTCGTGCTCGCCGGACGAGATGAAGATCTTGGTCCCCGTGATCGCGTAGCTGCCGTCCGCGTTCGGCTCCGCGCGCGTGCGGATCAACCCTAAGTCGGTGCCGCAATGCGGCTCGGTCAGGTTCATGGTGCCCGTCCACTCCCCCGACACCAGCTTGGGGACGTAGGTCGCTTTCTGCTCGTCCGACCCTTTGGCCATCAGGGCGGCGATCGCACCGTGCGTCAGCCCCGGATACATGGCGAACGCCATGTTGGCGGAGATCATGTATTCCTGGAACGCGGTCGACACGACGTGCGGCAGGCCCTGGCCGCCATATTCCGGGTTGTTGCCCAGCGTCGCCCAGCCGCTGTCGACGAACTGCCGATAGGCTTGCTTGAAGCCCGCGGGCGTCGTGACGCTGCCGTCCGCGTGGCGGGTGCAACCCTCGCGGTCACCGACCTGGTTCAGCGGGAACAGCACCTCGGCGACGAAGCGGCCGCCTTCCTCCAATACCGCGTCGACCGTGTCGGGGGTCGCCGCCTCGAAGCCGGGCAGGTTGGCGTGGCCGGGCAGCCCCAGCACATGTTCCAGCACGAAGCGCGTGTCGCGGACGGGGGGCGTATAACTCGGCATGTCAATCCTCGTGCAGTTCCCGCTGGACCAGCAGGACGAATTGGTTGAGTTCGGCGATGGCGGCGTCGATGTCGCGCTTCTGCGCTTCCAACAGGGCGACGCGCGCACGACAGCGATCGGCCGTCACCTGGCGCTGGGCGCGGCGGCCGTCGCCCAAGTCGTACAGGTCGATCATCTCGCGGATCTCGGCCAAGCTGAACCCCACGCGCTTGCCGCGCAGTATCCAAGCCAGCCGCGCACGGTCGCGGTGCGAATAGACGCGCGCCGTGCCCCGCCGTTCGGGCGCGATCAGCCCCTCATCCTCGTAGAAGCGCAGCGCGCGGGGCGTCACGTCGAACTCAGCGCAAAGGTCGGAGATCGCGAAATGCTCGCGGTCGTCGTGCCGGTCGATCAGCGCGAATGAGCTCGGAGGAATGGCAGGATCGGCCTCGCTCATGCTCTCCCGTTACGTAACGTTTACGTCAACGTCAACCCATGCCAGCCGATCCTCCTCGACCCGGCGATAGAAACAAGTTCGCCGCCCCGTGTGACAGGCCGGCCCCAGCGGCCGGACGACCAGCCATAACGCGTCCTGATCGCAATCCGCGCGAATTTCGCGAACTTGCAGCACGTGCCCCGACGTCTCGCCTTTGCGCCACAGCCGCCCCCGACTGCGCGACCAGAAATGCGCCTCCCCCGTCGCCAGCGTCCGTTCCAGGGCTTGCGCGTCCATATGCGCCACCATCAGCACGGTACCGTCGGTCACGTCCGTACACACCGCCGTCACCAGCCCCGCGGCGTCGTACTTCAGGTTCAGCTTCAGGGTTTCGTCGGGCGAGTCGTTCATGCCCCCGCGCCTAGCACGGTCCGCGTCAGCTATGGTCGCGCAGCGCCTCGACCAGTTCGGCTTTCTTCATTCTCGACCGTCCCGCGATCCCCACCTTCGCCGCCTGTTTCCGCAGGTCGGCGACGCTCCGGTCGTCGAGGTGCGTGCTGTCGTGCCTCAGCGTGCCGGCCGCGTTGGCATTGGCGATCCGCGCCGCCTTGCCCGGCGAATTACCGTCGGCGACCAGCGCCTCAAACAGTGCGTCGTCCTTGATCTGCGGCCCGTGATCCTTCGCCATGTCGTGTCAACGCAGCATCCAAGCCGTTCTTTCCGCGACAAACTGGTGACACCCCCCTATATGCGCCGCCGACCATTGGCTGCGGGGCCCGGATGTTCACCACCCACCCATATGACGACGATCACCTGCGCGAGGAATGCGGCGTCTTCGGCGTCTGCGGCACTAGCTCGGCCGCGGCACTGGTGGCGCTCGGCCTGCACGCGCTTCAGCACCGCGGACAGGAGGCGGCGGGCATCACCAGCTTCGATGGCCACCAGTTCCACACCCATCGCGCGATGGGCCACGTCGCCGGCAATTTCGACCGCGACGACATCATCCGCTCGCTCGTCGGCAACACCGCCGCCGGTCACGTCCGCTATTCGACCAGCGGCGACACGGCGCTGCGCAACGTGCAGCCGCTTTACGCCGAACTGGCATCGGGCGGCTTCGCGGTCGCCCACAACGGCAACCTGTCCAACGCCGGCCGTCTGCGGCGCGAATTGGTCCGCCGCGGCGCGATCTTCCAGTCGACCTCGGACACAGAGGTCATCATCCACCTCGTCGCGACGTCCAGCTACCGCACGTTGCTGGACCGCTTCATCGACGCACTGCGCCAGGTAGAGGGGGCTTATTCGCTGGTGGTGATGACGCCGGAGGGGATGATCGCTTGCCGCGACCCCTTGGGCATCCGCCCGCTGGTGATGGGGCGGCTGGACGACGCGATCATCTTCGCCTCCGAGACGGTGGCGCTCGACGTGGTGGGCGCGACCTTTGAGCGATCGGTCGATCCCGGGGAACTGGTGATCGTCCAGAACGGTCAGGTCCGTTCGATCAAGCCCTTCGCCCCCGTGTCGCCGCGACCGTGCATCTTCGAATGGGTGTATTTCAGCCGCCCCGACTCGATCGCCGGCGACCAGTCCGTTTACACTGTCCGCAAGGAGATCGGCGCGCAGCTGGCGCACGAATCGCCCGTCGAAGCCGACCTGGTCATTCCCGTCCCCGACTCCGGCGTGCCGGCCGCGATCGGCTACGCCCAGGCGTCCGGCATCCCGTTCGAGCTGGGCATCATCCGCTCCCACTATGTCGGGCGCACCTTCATCCAGCCGGGCGACAAGGTGCGGCACCTCGGCGTCAAGCTGAAGCACAACGCCAACCGCGCACTGATCCAGGGCAAGCGCGTCGTGCTGGTCGACGATTCGATCGTGCGCGGCACCACCAGCCTGAAAATCGTCCAGATGATGCGCGACGCGGGCGCGGCCGAGGTTCACATGCGCATCGCCTCCCCGCCCACGCGCCACAGCTGCTTCTACGGCGTCGACACGCCCGAACGCGCCAAGCTGCTGGCGGCCAAGCTCGACCTGGGCGGCATGACCGACTTCATCCATGCCGACAGCTTGGCCTTCGTGTCGCTCGACGGCCTCTACAAGGCGCTGGGCGAGGCGAAGCGCGCCGACATCCGCCCGCGCTATTGCGACGCCTGTTTCACCGGGGACTATCCGACCACGCTGACCGACCATGACGAGGTGGCGCACGTCGACCAGTTCGCCATGTTGGCGGAGCGCGTGAATTGAGCGCCGCGCCCTCCGATCTTCCCCTGGCTGACCGGTTGGCGCTGGTGACGGGCGCCAGCCGCGGCATCGGTGCCGCCACCGCGCGCGCCTTGGCCGCGCAGGGTGCGCACGTCGTCCTCACCGCGCGCACCGCCGACGGGCTGGAAGCGGTGGAGCAGGCGATCTTCGACGCCGGCGGCTCGGCCACCATCGCGCCGCTAGACCTGACCGAAACCGACTCGATCGCCCGGCTCGCCGCGGCGGTGGGCGGGCGGTGGGAGGCGCTGGACGTGCTGGTCCTCAACGCCGCCACGCTGGGCTCGCTGTCGGCCGTCCCCTCGATCGACCCCAAGGAGATGGCGCGCGTGCTGACGCTGAACGTCAGCGCGCAGGCCGCGATGCTGACCGCGTTCGACCCCATGCTGCGCCGGTCCGACGCGGGCCGCGTCATCGGCGTCACCTCCTCGGTCGGTCGCGCCCCGCGCGCCTATTGGGGGCTCTACGGCGCGTCGAAAGCGGCGTTCGAGACGCTGCTCGGCGCGTACGGTGAGGAGGTCGAGCGCATCACCCCCGTCCGCGTCGCGCTTCTCGATCCCGGCGCCACGCGCACCGACATGCGCGCGCGCGCCTTTCCGGGCGAAGACCCCGCCTCCGTCAAGCCGCCAGAGACGGTGGCCGACCGCATCGCCGCGCTCGCCGTCCAGGGCTTCGAGGCCAACCATTTCGAGCGCGTGGCGGCCTGAGGATCACACCCGCGCCCCCGGGGCTCATTCCCGCACCAGCGTGACCTGCATCACGTCGATGCCGCCGCCGCGAAATCCACCCTCGCAATAGCGCAGGTAATAGCGCCACAGATCGACGAACCCCAGTTCTAGCCCCGCCAGCCGACCGTCCGCCAGCGCCGCGTCGAACCGCTCGCGCCACAGCCGCAGCGTCTCGGCATAGTCCGGCCCGAACCGATGCGGTGCATCCCACCGCAACCCCCGGGCCTCCGCCAGCGTCCGGAACCGCGCTTCCGACACCAACATCCCGCCCGGGAACACATACGCCTGGATGAAGTCAACACCCGCGGCATAGGCCGGGAAGATGTCCTCGGCCACAGTGATGACCTGCAACGCCGCCCGCCCGCCGGGTTTCAGCAATCGCCGGATCGCGTCCAGATAATCCGGCCAATAGCGTTGCCCCACCGCCTCGGCCATTTCGATGCTGGCCAGCCCGTCATAGGTACCGCGCGCGTCGCGATAATCGGTCAGCGCCACCGTCACGCCCGACAAGGCCAGCCGCTCGACATGCTCCTTCTGCGCCGCCGACAGCGTCAGCGCGTCGACGGCCACGCCCCGCGCGCTCGCCAGCGCGGCGAACGATCCCCAGCCGCAGCCGATCTCCACCAGCCGCCCGCCGGCTCCCACCGTCGTCCGGTCCAGCACCGCCGCCAGCTTCCGCGCCTGTCCCGCGGCCAGGTCGTCGCCGTCGGCGAAGATCGCGCTGGAATAGGTCATGCCGGTGTCTAGCCACGCGGCGTAGAAATCGTTGCCCAGGTCGTAATGCGCCGCGATGTTGCGCCGCGATCCTCGTCGGTCGTTGCGCCGCCGACCGTGCGCCAGCCGCGCCAACAGCCGTACCGCACCCCCCGCCCGCGCCGAATTGCCCAGCGTCGCCCGATTGCGGACGAACAGGTCGAACAACGGCACCGGATCGTCGCTGTGCCAGTCGCCGTCGCGCCACGCCTCGTACCAGCCGACCGACCCGCCCCGCGCCAGCCGCACCAACGCCCGCCAGCGCCGGACCTGCACCAACGCCACCGGCCCCGGTTCGCGCCCGCCCAGCAGGCGCCACGTCCCGTCCGGCAGTCGCGCCTCGATCGCGCCAGCTTCCAGTCCGGCGTCGATGCGGTCGAGCAGCCGATGGAACGGCCACGCCACCGCCCGCGCGATCCGCGACGAGCGCCGCTCTTTTCCGATGGTCGCCCCCGCGTTCACCGCGCGCCGATGGACCCGCCTGCCCGCGCTAGGCAAGCCCCCCGTTACGCCTTGGGAACGGCGCGCCCAGCCTCCAGCGCCCGCTCTCGCGCTTCGCGGTGCTCGACGATCTTGGCCGGATAGTCGTCTGGTCGGCACCCCGCCGCGTCCGGATCGTGAATGTCCTCATCTGACAGGTGCGCAAGCTCGGGCACCCAGCGGCGAATATAGTCGGCTGCCTCGTACCGTTCAGACTGGGTGATCGGCGCCAGAATACGGCTGAACTGGTTGGCATCGACGCCGGTGCCCGCCACCCATTGCCAGTTGACCGCGTTGTTACCGTAGTCTGCGCAGACCAGGCAGTCCCAGTACCAGCGCTCCCCCTCGCGCCAGTCGAGCAGCAGGTGCTTGGCCAGGAACGATCCCGTCACCAGCCGAGCGCGATTGTGCAGCCACCCCGTCTGCCACAATTGACGCATCCCGGCGTCGACCAGGGGATAGCCGGTCCGTCCCCGCTGCCACGCGCGCAGATCCTTGTTCGCCGCGGCCCCCGTCCGCCATTTCAATTTCTCGTAGCGCGGAACCCCGTCCTTGTCGGCATAATCGGGCAGCTTCAACAACAGGGCGGAGGTGAAGTCGCGCCAAGCCAATTCCTGCCGAAACTTGGCGCCCCGATCGTTCTTCGCGGCGGCGTGCCACACCGCTCGCGCGGATACCTCGCCGTGATGCAGATGGGGCGATAGCCGG
>Ga0325400_1005400_pt1 | contig 12024 bp, 3 predicted proteins | sample PopdelMetagenome_2_FD_205662 | JGI IMG/M metagenome (GOLD analysis project Ga0325400, IMG submission 205662) | Populus deltoides microbial communities from Bellville, Georgia, United States - Xylem-PdKOR-R1 | ecosystem: Host-associated > Plants > Phyllosphere > Stem > Wood/Secondary xylem...
TATGCACGCACCATTTATTTATCAATTCATTGTTCATTTAAAATTATTAAATCCCACATAATCTTATTCATAAATCTCAGTATGTATAAATTTTAAATACCGTTATCTCTACAATATATGCTCTTTAATTTTCCCTTTACAATTTTAACGTCGGTTCATGCCGGGAAGATGGAAAACCCAATCAGAAAATTGTTTTCCTTTGGGAACTAAATCGATAAACGGCCGTGTTTATGGAGGCCATGATTTGTTTTTCTTTCTTTTTGTTTCGTGTATAGATCTGGGCTGTTGGAATGCGGATGTGTCAAAACTACAGTCTGAACCCATGGGCTTCCAAATGGGCCCATCCTTGCCCTAAAATGAACAGTAGCGGTGTGGTGTATCTTTGTGTCAATCAAATCTTTTTATCCTTTGTCTCAAATCTGACTATTAATTTTGAAGGTTTATAGAGTTTTAGTGAATGGATACAACTATAAAAGATAAATAAAATTACCTCCACTTCAACTCGTAGAAGTTGCAGGAAGCCTCAGATTCTTATTACTTCATGTGTTTAAGGTAAGTGTACAACTACATGATTCTATTTGTTTTTTTTTTCATGATTGACGTGGATATTTGACTCAGCGTGTACATTAATTAATCCTACTATTTAAAAGATTTTTTTTATGTAACCGCATTTCGTTTTCTTGATAAAAGACTACGAATTTTTCAAACTTTCTCGTTTATTTATCATTAAAAAATAATTAATAAAAACATATTTTCTAATTAAAAAGGTATAATTTTTTTTTCAGGAATTTTTTTATATTGGCTAGAATATATATTTTAAAATTTATAAAAAAAATTAAAAATATCATATTATTTTTTGATTATATCAAATTTGATTCTCAATCTTTTAAATCTTTTTTTATTTTTGTTCAATTATGTCCCTTAGAATTTGATTTAAATTAAATTTTTCTTATCAACCCTGGTCTTATTTTTTTATTGTTATTTTTTTTCTCTAATTGTTTTTTAATTGTATTTTTTTTAATTTATTAGATTTGGTCCCCATTCTTTTGATTGTTATTTATTTTATTTGAAATAATTTATTAAATTAATTTTTATTTCAATTTTATCATCTTTCAACTTTTTTATATGTCAAATTTGATCCTCGTTTTTTTTATTGCTATTCATTTTATTTAAAATAATTTATGAAATTATATTTTTTTCAATTTTACCTTCCTTTAACTTTTTTATCCTTCATTTTTTGGTCTTCATTATTTTGATTGTTATTTGTTTTATTTAAAATAATTTATAAAATTAAAAAAAATATTTAATTTCATCCTCTTTCAACTTTTTTATATGTCAGTTTTAATTCTTATTCTTTAAATAAACTTAAAAAAAAATTAATAAGTTATTTTTCAACTTATTTTTCATGACATAACCAAACAATGGAATGCGTTTTTAAATTCATTTTCCATAACACTATCAAATATCATAAAATAATATACTTTTTATGAATTTACTTTCCATAAAAACCACTTTCTAATTTAAAAAAAAAAAAAACTAATTTTCAGCCCTCATGTTCTCTGTAGGTTTATTCATTGCTTTAATCAACTCTTGAATTGTTTTCTTTAATTTAAACAGTGATTGGAACGGAGATGTTTGTTCTTTCAAAATTTAAGATTTTAGATTGGGCTTGCAAATTATGGGTAGCCCATCGGTTATCCATTATCCGTCAGTCCATCAAAATATCAGTGGCCAGCGCCTTATCCAATTTCAAGCCCAGGTCCACCCCAATCTTCAAGAGTTAATTTTTCAAGATTTACAGTATTTTTGGAAGGAGATTCAAACCTGGTTTTACCTATAAATGGAGGGGCGGGGGGAAGGAAACAGAAGAGGACAGAGCAAAAGGAATTAGGGAAAACTTTCAAGCTGAAAAACAAAAACTTAGCAAGTTTGAGAGTAGTAGCAAAGGAAAGGTTTAGTAGGGAAGGCATCAGGAGATCAGTACATCCTGATTTTCGAGGAATGATTCTAGTTTCACAGTTGCTATGTTATGACAACATCGTATGTTGATTGGCCTGAGGTTATAGCAGAAACATGGTGAAATTTCTTTGAATCCATATCCACGACACTGTTATTGTATTCTTAGCAATCAATACAAGTTTTTCACGTCTTGCTAGGTCTATGTAATGTATACTTTCTTTCTTAGATTTGGGTTTTTAAAAAGGTTGATTTCAATTTTATTTGTCTTGAAGTGTGAACACACGAAAAGAAAATTGGTTTTTTTACGCATTGTGTTTTAGCCCTAGTTGACTGAGTTGCTCAATTTTAAGGCTTCGTCAGAGCAATTCTGATGTCATTGTCGCCTAAGATCACCTGAAGTTGGTAGATGGGATGTACACCTTTCATTTGAATCCAAAGTTACTCAATTTGGAGGTTTAACTTCATATTTATTTGTTTGAAATTGCTAACTCGATCATCCAAAACTGTCAAATCTAACTGGGTTGCCTAATTTTGAGGCCTCGTAGGAGTAATTCTGATGTCAACATCACCTGAGATCACCTGCAGTTGGTAGAAGGGATGCACATCTTTCATTTGAATCCAATCTTACTCAATTTGAAGGTCTGTAGCTTCACATTCATTCGTTTGAAGTTGTCACCTCGATCAGCCAAAACTACCGAAAACAGATGCCAAGTTGACCGAACGACATGTCATTCACCTTCTCTTCTTTAAGTATTGAACGGCGCATTGTCTAGATGGGATTAGGGATTTTAATTTGAGATTTAGTAAATTTCAATTAAGTCATTGTTCTTCCAATTGTGGCACAAACACAATTGCCTCTAAACTTTGAATTTCTTGTAATTTCACCCCCGCTAAACTCAATTGTCATCCCCTAAGTTGGCCGTCTTTTTTATTTTGGTCATTGGTTCTGAATTTGTGCATTTTAACCCTTAATTGATCAAAAAACTTTCAATTTCTTTAATTTAGCCCCTGAATTGGTCAATTTCAGCCCCTACATTCACACACCTTTTTCAGTTTGGTCCTTAATTTTTGATCTCTTCAATCAAGTCCTAATTGTCCATCAAACTTCAATATTATGCAATTAAGCCTCTAATTTGACCAAATTAACTCTTAAAAAATAGAATTTGACTCCTAGACTTTAATTTCTTTCGATTAAAGCCTAAATTGACTTTAAAAATCAATGTTTCTTGCAATTGAGCCCTTGATAAATTCAATTAAACATTAGAAAATTCTAATTGAGTCCTTAAACATCAAAAATTGAATTTCTCTCCTCAAATTAAATTTTATTTGCCAATAAGACCTTCATCAGTAAAAAATATTTTGTCAAATTTTTAAATCTTGTATATTTGATCTTCCTCAACCAATCTTCGATGATTTTCTAGATGTTTTGGTATACTCCTCTTACTTATATATTTTTTTATTCTCTTCCAACTTTTTTCTGATTTTTTTTTTGTATTTACTCTATCCCTTTTTTTATGTTTTTGTTTACGTGGGACCTCAGAAAAAATAGATAACAACAAAACTCATTATCACCTTATAAATAGACCACTATTATAGCACAACATATCATTAACAATTTAAAATAAAACCAGCAATACAACTTACCTTACGTAGAATGCTTTAGGGGTAATAACACATTTTCTTTAACATAAATAATCCCTTAAAAACTAGATAACATGTTCTTTAATTTTAGGTTGTTGCAATGTTAGGTTGCGATAACTATGAATAAAAAGGTTGAATAGTCTTTTTCCCCAAAAAAAATTTATTTTTAAAGGAAAACATTTGGTTTTTAAGATAAAAAACTATCATGTTTTTATTCTTTTTTATGGCGGGTAATTAAGAAAATTTTGTTCTTTTTACGGCATATAATTAAGAAAAAATGACAGTGATTAATTCTACATCATTTTTTGTTTCAAGAATCAGTATAAATATGGGTTGAGTGGGAGTTTTCTCTTCTACCAACAATAACTCATTTGTTTTTTTTTTCTATTAGTCTTCTCAACTTATTTTGTCTTTTCCCCTCTATTTTATAGTTTAAGTTCAGGTCCTACATAGAGAGATATTGAGTTTCTAATTTCTTTAGGTCGTAGATGTTAAAGGAAATGCATCCTATTAAAGTGGTGTTGTTAAAATCTTAGAAGATTGATTGCATTCTGTTTATTTACACCAAGCAATAAAACTTTAAAAACAAAAAATTAATTCTTCACAATAAAAAATTTTCATCTTGATCAAATTAAGTGCTTCAACAAGTATGTAACACTATTTTAATTCAAGTATAACTTTCCATATAAGCATAATATGCATGCTAGTTTTTTTCCTTTTTTATCCTTATTACATCTTAACCCGAATTATATAAAATACGAGCTATATATAAAAACTAAACATTTGTGACGTCTGATATGTACTATAGATCTAAAATCAACTGTAACATCACAACTAAATTGGTACAAAGATTAGTGCAATTATTTTTGCCCTGAACCAAATCAACAAGTGATGTCAAAGTTTCATTGAGACTTGGAAGGAAGGCGTAAAGCAATTGATATTACAAGAAACAAACGCCCCCTGAATTTCACAATCTTAACGTTCAGTAACTAAAAATTCTGGATGAATGGGACGTCATCTAGACAGTAAAAAGTTGGCAACTTAGACTACAGCCATTAATTATCAAATATCATATGATTAAATTTCCTACAAAAGAATGAAAAACAAAAATATATGTGAAGCCCACGATCCAACAAACTAGAATAATCCACATATAATAGCATTCGAATGAAAGAAAAAACCGCAGACCAATTACATTTCATTGATGGTCACTTACGCAATTACAATCATCATCATTCATGATTGCACCATCTACTTGAACTTGGACTAACATTTTTGAGATAGAACAGCCTTACCTGCTCCTAAGGAGCTTACCTTGAAAGTACAAACAACATTGATTTCCTTACTCCATAACTTAAACCCCCAAGAACGTTCATTTTGATAGGAATATCAATTTTTATTGATAAAGAGACATGTTTTTTTTTCCCTTTATATCCTGATCAATTCTCATTTCAACATCTTCGGGTAATGCTTTCTTTGTGCCCTTTAAACCTAACTTAAAGTTTTTCAAACTATCATCATCTTGATCCAACTTCGGGAATTTGCCTGTTCCAATCGTGTGATTCTTGTATGCTCATGTAGCATCTCCTTTGCTACCATAAGAAATACCTATTCTTCCATTCGGGTTCTTTATTTCGAATGTGATTTGGTACCCACGATTTGTTTTGTTTCGAGTAGAAGGTGGATTTTTGACAATAACATTCACAACGGTGAAGAGAGGAACTTTAGGGGTAAAAAGAAAGTGACATGTCAATGATTATGCCAATAATAAAATTAAGTTTAAGTTATTGGGTTGAGATAATTTGTTGACATGGTATCAAAGTATTTATGATCAAACGGTTACGAGTTCAAATCTCATCATCCTTATTTATTTGATAAAAATTAAACATGAGGTAATATAAGTCTATATAAATTTCAAGTTTAAAGCATTTTTACTTAAGAAGATATGTTAGAAAATAATATAAGTCATTTCATAAAATTATTAAATTAAAATGAATCTTTAAAATGATGAGATTGAATTCATTCTTCCCGTGGTAAATTTTGTCACCCAGCACAAAATGTGGAGGTTTAGCTTAGCAGAGAAGCCAGGCCAGACCTAGATCTTGATAAATCAATGTATAGCTCTTACAGTTTGTTATTCATTAGGACTCCATTACTGCACCAACTTGTATTCCTAAAGGATTAGTCTTCCTGCAACGTAGAGAACTCTGTTAGGTTTGTATCTATATATATGTCATCTATTAATAATATAACTAAGCAATTCTTTTCCAAAAGCTTCAGTTCTATCATGTTATCAGAGTGTCTCTGATCCTTTATGTTTTTCTTTTTCTCTTTTTCTTTCAATTCCTCTTCGGTTCTGTTTCTTCCTTCTTCCCATCACCATGTCAACTTCCATTCCTTCAAACACAGAAAACCATCTTATCACCATAAACACAGCTGCTCAAGCTCCTCTCAAACTCACCTCTTCCAACTATGCTTCTTGGAAAATTCAATTTGAAACACTATTTATTGGTTATGATCTCTTTGGTTACATCGATGGCTCCAAGCCGTGTCCCTCATCAATCCTTGTAACAGATGATATCACTGTTCCTAATCCTGCCTATAGTCTCTGGGTAAGGCAAGATCAACTTCTCTTGAATGCCATTGTTGGCAACCTTTCTCCTCTGCTTATTTCCTTTGTAGCCCACACCACTTCTTCCCATGATGTTTGGCATGTTCTTGCCACAACATATGCCAAACCATCACATGGACGTATTCGCCAGGTGAAAAACTAGTTAAAGAATCTTACAAAAGGTTCTATGAGTATCACAGATTTTGTCTACTTTATTAAAGCAAGATCTGACGAACTTGTTGTTCTTGGTGCTCCTATGGATACTGATGATCTTACTGAACAGATCCTTGTTGGCTTAGATGAAGATTACACAGAACTTGTTCAGGCTGTCCAAGCTCGCGAAGCTGCTATCTGCTTTGATGAACTCTATGAGAAACTTCTCTTGTTTGAAGCATCACTTCAAACATGGTCACAATCCTCTTGTCTTGGTCCTATTACTGCCAACTCTTTCACCAAGAACTCAAGCAATAATAATTGGCAACCCTCAAAAACCAATTGGCGACCATTTTCTTCTCCTACTAGGAACAATCTTCGTTCCTCATCTACTGCAAACTTTCGCCCTGCTATGTTTCCCAATCAAGGTCACAATAATCGTTTGCCTGCACATCCTTATTTGGGCCATTGCCAGATGTGTGGCACTCAAGGGCACACCGCTAAACGTTGTCCTTCTTTTCAATTAGTTCCTGTTCATGGTCCTAACTCTGCCAGCTCTTCCAATGGTATGCTATCCCCCTGGAATCCTCAAGCCAATTGTTCTTCTTCCTCACCATCCATCGCTACGTCATGGTTACTGGATAGTGGTGCTTCCCATCACGTTACTACCGACCTCAATAATCTTTCCCTCTATACACCATATACTAGTCATGATGATGTTATGCTAGGCGATGGTACCAACCTTCCCATCAGTTACACTGGTTCAGTATCCCTTCCCACATCCAACTCTTCTTTCCACTTACAAGATGTTTTTTGTGTTCTAAAAATGCAAAAAAATTTAATATCTATTGCATTATTCTGTATCACCAACAATGTGTCGATTGAACTTTTTCCTTATTGTTTTCATGTGAAGGACCTACAAACGGGGGACATTCTTCTGCAGGGCGACACTAAGGATGGTATTTATGAATGGCCAGTTGCGACCTCTTCTACTCCTCCCATTCTAGCCTTCTCTACTGTCAAAACAACAATGTCCATTTGGCACCAGCGCCTTGGTCATCCAGCCTCCACAATTCTTAAACATATCATGTCCTTCTATCATTTAAATTTTTCTTCTCAAAAGAATTTTTGCTGCGATGCTTGCATAAGTAATAAAAGTCATAAACAACCATTTTCTGTGTCTACTTTGCACACTACGCGTCCTCTTCAAGTTGTATTTTCAGATGTTTGGACTTCTCCTATTATTTCACACGATGGTTATAAATACTATGTTATTTTTGTTGATCATTTTACAAAATACATTTGGTTTTATCCATTAAAACACAAATCTGATGTTCAAATAGTGTTTCGACGCTACAAAGCAATTGTTGAAAAATATTTTCAACAAACCATTATTTCTCTTTATTCTGATAATGGTGGTGAATACATTGCTCTCAAACCATTTCTTTCCGAACATGGAATTAGTCATCTCACGTCCCCACCACATACACCTGAACATAATGGTTATTCTAAACGAAAACATCTTCACATTGTCGAAACTGGTCTTGCCCTTCTTTCTCATGCCTCAATTCCTACTACTTTTTGGACTTATGCCTTCACCACTATCGTTTACCTAATTAACAGGATGCCTACTCCCACATTAAACATGTCTTCACCATATAAGTCCATTTTTCACAAGAGTCCCAATTTTTCTAAACTTAAAGTCGAAATCTCAACCCTGTGTTTTTCTTGGATACTCCCTTTCTCAAAGTGCATATCTATGCCTTGACAAATCCAATAACAAACTACATGTTTCACGGCATGTGCAATTTGTTGAGTTAGTTTTTCCTTATAAATCTTATCCTACTGCACCCTTAAATCTTCCTTCCCCCGTTTCTAACTGGATGCCTTCACCTATTTTTGCCTCATCTCAAACCCCACAGCAACTGGCTCTTTCTGCTCCTTCCTCACAATGCCACGCAGATGCATCTCCTCCTATGGTCTCTTCATCAAGTCCTTCAACCCATGTCGGAGCAATCCCTTCCATCATATCTACTTCACAGGTAATTGCTTCATCCTCTCACCATAATCCTTCATTACAAGATCCATCTCTACCTGTTCCACCACCACCACAACATTCCCTACACCCCATGATCACTCGGTCCCGGAATAATATTCACAAACCAATCCAGAAACTTAGTCTTCACACTACTAAACCGGTCATCTCTCCAACAGAACCTTCCACCCCCTCTCAGGCACTTAAAGATCCAAACTGGAGAGCTGCTATGTCTGAGGAATATGATGCTTTAGTATGCAATGGCACATGGGAACTTGTTCCTCCTGATGGTATCACTAACGTTGTTGGTTGCAGGTGGGTTTACCGCATTAAAAGACTTTCTGATGGATTCATAAACAGATTTAAAGCACGGCTTGTTGCAAAAGGTTTCCACCAGCGTCCCGATGTAGACTATCATGAGACTTTCAGCCCCGTTGTGAAGCCAACCACTGTCCGCTTGGTACTTAGTCTTGCTGTCAGCCACAGATGGTCACTTAAACAACTGGATATCAACAATGCTTTCCTTCAAGGTCATCTCTCTGAAACCGTTTACATGGTGCAACCTCCTGGATTTGTTGATCGTGACAAACCGTCATTTGTCTGCAAACTTCACAAGGCCATTTATGGACTCTAACAGGTGCCCCGAGTTTGGTATCATGAATTGCGCACATTTCTGTTGGCTTCTGGTTTCTGCAATTCCCACTCTGATCCTTCTCTGTTCACATTTTACAGTGCTCAGCATGTTCTCTTTTTGCTGGTTTACGTGGATGACATTATTGTCACTGGCAACAGTGATAACATTCTATCAGTTTTTGTTTCCAGCCTTGCCAAACGGTTTTCTCTTAATGATCTTGGCAATCTGTCCTACTTCTTAGGTGTTGAGGTTGTTCCTCACAAACATGGTATTCTACTCTCTCAACGCAGGTACATTACTGACCTGCTCACTCGTCTCAACATGTTGGACGCAAAACCAGTGCTCACTCCGATTCCAAGCTCTGCCTCTGCTATCTCATTGCTGTATGGCTCACCGTTACATAATCCCACAGTTTATCGTGAAGTGGTAGGGAGTCTTCAGTATCTTTCCCTTACAAGACCAGATGTGTCCTTTGCTATGAACAAACTGTCTCAATTCATGCACAGCCTAACCGATGATCACTGGATTCTTGTTAAACGAATTCTGCGATACCTTGTTGGTACACTAAACAAAGGCCTTCTTCTGCACCGTGACTCGCCCTCCAATCTTCATGCCTTCACTGATCAACTTCATGCATTTTCAGATGCCGATTGGGCTGGCAATAAAGATGATTATTCATCCACTAGTGCTTATCTAGTTTATCTTGGGAGTAATTTAATTTCTTGGAGTTCAACAAAACAAAAGACCATTGCCAGGTCTTCAACAGAGGCTGAGTATCGCTCCGTTGCTGCCACTGCTGCTGAACTCTGTTGGGTACAATCTCTACTTCATGAACTTGGCGTTGCTCTATCTTCCTCACCTGTGATATACTGTGATAACATAGGCGCAACTCAATTAAGTTCCAATCCTATTTTTCATTCTCGCATGAAACATGTTGCAGTCGACTACCATTTCATTCGCGATCAAGTTCAATCTGGTCAGTTACGTGTAACTCATGTTTCATCTACTGATCAACTTACGGACCTTCTGACCAAACCCCTATCAACGTCTACATTTCAATTGTTTCGTGACAAGATTGGCCTCTTCGATCGTGGTCCATCTTGAGGGGGCATGATAAATCAATGTATAGCTCTTAGAGTTTGTCTCCATTACTGCAATAACTTGTATTTCTAAAGGATTAGTCTTTCTGCAACATAGAGAACTCTGTTAGGTTTATATATATATATATGTCGTCTATTAATAATATAAATAAGCAATTCTCTTCAAAAGCTTCAGCTCTATCAGATCTACATGACCAGCAGATTTGTTTTTGACTTTATTTATGCAAGATTACAGATTAATCTCATTTTAGTTACGATATTGCCCATCTAAATTTGATATCAGATGACCTAGTTTGGGCATCTAATCATTTCTTACTCTCACGCATGTCGATGAGGGTCCTAAAACACCTTGACTCTTTCGAAAGTTTTTTTTTTTTATTCTTGTTCTTTAAAAAAAAAGTTACAAGGGACGGCCATTAAACCTTTTTGGTTTTTATATTACATATTAAAAATGATTTTAAAAATAAAACTAATAGAATAATAATATATTTTAAGCAAGCAAAATGATATAAAGATTAATCTTTTTATTGACCTAATCTACAAATGAGTTTTAAGTTTCGTTTGGGGTCCCTGTAGCTGCAACGTCTGGAACAGTTGGAGTGTGGAGGAGATACACGGCCACACCCTAATGTCAAAAGCCAAGAAGTTGGAGCTTCCTGGGTTTTCCTTTGATAATTTATAATTTTAGTGCAGGAAGAATATATATAAAAAATACTGAATAATTTCTTAACATATAAATTTCAAGTTTTGACATAATATATATGTATTTTTTTTTATTAATTTTAATACAAACGGTCTTGATGAAATCATATAATTCTCCATTCATTAGCTTAAATTAAGGATCAAGAGGCACTGTGATAGTGACCAGTTTGCCACCTAAACTACTTGTTTCTTTCACTAAGCACCATTTTGCTTCCAATTTGCCACTCTTCTCTGTCAGATCTCAAATCTCTCTCTCTCTCTGCTAGAAAATTAAAGAAGATAAAACCAAAACAATAATAGCACGAGTTACTTTTCATCGTTGTTTTGATAGACACTTGGCAAGGCTAATCTAGTAATTTCAAATGAGCAGACGGCTTGACTTTGAGAGAGCGGAGGGGACAGATGGCTTGTTAGATGATGTAAAACGTTTCCCATACCTATACTTTAATGTTGATGATAATATGTGTGCAATTATAGTTTTTTATACTTAAAATATTCTTACCTACCCCCTTCTTATTTTGTTAAATAAATTAATTGTTATTTATGATCACATATATTACTGTATTATATGAATTAAAAGAACATGATGGTGAACATTCTTGTAACTAATTAATCATCCGGATCATGTTTACCAAACTTGGTTAGTTACGACAAGTCTCGAGTGATACAAGTTAACTTGAGTTATATCGGTTAATTTGAGTTAATTTAAAAAATTAAAAAAAAACAAAATTGTAATATCTCATATAAAAAAAATTAAGAAATATTTTTTGAATATAAGTTATATATAATTATCTAACAAGAAAGAAGTTAGAAAATTTTATATACATATATATACACATACAGTCTCAAACTTGGGTTTTCAATTTTATTTCTCAATTAATTTTTATATTGAATAATAAAATTAAAAAAATACTATTAAAAATAAGATTTAAAAAATAACTTGAGTCTACTTAAATTAATCCTTTAAAAATTATTTTTAAGTCATAAAGCCGAAATAACATAATATAAAATGAACAAATTAAATTATAAAATCTAATTTTTAACTAATTAAATATTAAAAAAATAATTTAAAAAATAAAATATTATTTCAATAAATAATACTTAAAATCTAATAATAATAATATTCACATCTGACGAGACAACTACAGAGCAACACACCGCAAAATTAGACAGAAATAATAAATAGACA
>Ga0325400_1005402_pt1 | contig 12024 bp, 8 predicted proteins | sample PopdelMetagenome_2_FD_205662 | JGI IMG/M metagenome (GOLD analysis project Ga0325400, IMG submission 205662) | Populus deltoides microbial communities from Bellville, Georgia, United States - Xylem-PdKOR-R1 | ecosystem: Host-associated > Plants > Phyllosphere > Stem > Wood/Secondary xylem...
TCCCGCGGGCAGGTGGACCCCGGCACAAGGCCGGGGTGACGGTAGTGTCATGGTCTGACGTAACCCCTACGATCGCGAACCACGCATTTCTCCCTCTCCCCTTGTGGGAGAGGAGCGGCGGGTGAACAGCGCCCCGCGCTGTTCAGGCCATGCCGGGGGCATGGCCGACCCGCCGCTGGGCCCGCCCGGCGCAGCCGGGTGGGAAGGGTGAGGGCGATCCCGGGCGACGACACCAAAAACTTCCTCCCACCAGGGCTGTCCTACACGCCCCCACCCGCATAAGCTCCCCCCATGCCCGCGCCGCGACCCGCCCCCGCCGACCACCTCCACATCACGCCCGAACCCCAGATCCACGCCACGCCAAAGCGCCTCGACGCCGCACCTGCGCGCCACGACGCGACACCCACGCGCCTCGATCGCATCCCGCCCGCGACCCCGACGCCACGCGATCGCCTCGCCACGCTCCGCCTGATCTCAGGCATCCCCCTCCATTCCCTGCGAAAGACCGCCCGGACTATGCGTTATCGCCTCCACTTCCTCCACTTGATCCCGGCCGCGCTCCTGCTCGCCCCCGCCGCGGAGGCCGCCGAATCGCCGAAAAAGGGCGAGCCCGCGCTCACCGCCCAGACCATGCGCTCGGGCGGAGAGCGCCCGCCCGAACAGCGCAGCGTGCGCTTCGACTCGGCCGACCTCCAGTTCGAGCTGCTGCCCGACCGCTATCGCCTCAACGGCATCGCCACGCTCAACTTCACCGCCACCGCGCCGGTGTCGCGGCTTGTCATCGACCTCGACCGGAACCTCCCGGTTTCCGCGCTCGCGATCGACGGCCGCACCCTGCCCCGCTCGGCCTATGCCAACCGCGAAGGCCAGCTGACCGTCACTCTCCCCCGCCCCTTGCGCGCGGGCGAAAAGGTCACCGCCCGGATCACCTACGGCGGCACGCCCCATGTGGCGGTCAACGCCCCCTGGGACGACGGCGTGGTCTGGTCGAAGATTCCGGACGGCAAGCTCTGGTTCGCCACCACCGCGGAGGGCTATGGCTGCGACCTGTTCTGGCCCTGCCTCGACTTCCCCGAAGGCGAGCCGGGCGTCGTCGACCTCCACATCACCGTCCCCGCCGGGCTGAAGGCGCCCTCGAACGGCAGGCTGATCGGTGTCGATACCCTCGCCGACGGCCGCACCCGCTGGAACTGGCGCACCCGCAATCCCAACACCTACGCCCTCGCGCTCAACGTCGGCCCGTACGAGGAGGTCTCGGGCAGCTACAAGAGCCGGTACGGCAACACGATCCCGATGCATTACTGGTACCTGCCCGGCGAGCGCGCCAAGGCCGAGAAGCTCTTCGCCGAGTTCGCTCCGACGCTCGACTTCTTCGAGAGCGTCGTCGGCCCCTACCCCTTCGGCGACGAAAAGCTCGGCGTTGTCGAGACCCCGCACAAGGGCATGGAGCACCAGACGATCAACGCCTACGGCAACGATTATGCCAAGGCGATCGAGGGCTTCGACTGGCTGTTCCAGCACGAATTCACCCACGAATGGTTCGCCAACCAGCTCACCGCCGCCAATTGGGACGATTACTGGCTGCACGAAGGCTATGGCAGCTACATGCAGCCCGCCTATGGCGAATGGCGCGAGGGCCGCGCGCGCTATGCCGCGATGATGAACGGCCAGCGCGGCACGATCCAGAACAAGGTCCCCATCGTCCAGGGCCGCGTCGTCACCGAGGAGGAGGTGTACGAGGCGGACAAGGGCGGCGCGGGCCAGGACATCTACGTCAAAGGCTCGTGGATGCTCCACACCCTGCGTTACCTGATCGGCGACACCGACTTCTGGAACGTCACCCGCCTCGCCGTCTATGGCCGCACCGATCCCAGGCCCGGCAACTTCCGCCCGCGCTTCGGCTCCAGCAAGGAGTATGAAGGGTTCGTCCGCCAGGTGACGGGCCACGATTACGGCTGGTTCTTCGACGTCTACCTCCGCCAGGCGGCGCTTCCGGACCTGACGATGACCCGCACCGGCAACCGCGTGGACCTCGCCTGGACGGTGCCGGGCGGCGGTGCCTTCCCGATGCCGGTCGAGGTCTCGGTCGACGGCAAGGTCCAGACAATCGCGATGCCGAACGGCCGCGGCAGCATCGGGAACGTGCCCGCGGGCGCGCATGTTGTCCTCGATCCCGACGCCCGCATCCTCCGGCGTTCGGAAGCGGTCGAGGAGATGCAGCGATGGCAGGCGGAACAGCGGGCGAAGCGCCCACCCCGGAAATGAGCTCCCTCGCGGTGAGGCGCGCGGGGGAAATGGCGGCGGTGTTCATGATCGGCGACGGACTGCTCGGGCTGCTCCAGCCCGAACGCCACGTCGACCTGTGGCGCTCGAAACTGAAGGCGGTCGACCTGCTCGTCCGCCCCTTCGCCGGCCACCCCGGCCGCCGCCGCCTCTACGGCGCGATGCAACTGGCGGCGGGGATCGCCCTCGCCGCCCGCCAGAAACCCGTGTGATGATTGAAATGGTCGGGGCGACAGGATTCGAACCTGCGACCCCCACACCCCCAGTGTGATGCGCTACCAGGCTGCGCTACGCCCCGACCGAGGACGCCGCCGAAGCCTGCGTCCGAGGCGGCGCCACTAGCCGGGCCGGCGGTGCGATGCAACCCCGCCCGTTGCCAGTGGCGACATGCGGTGGTAGCGGCACCCATCCGCGTGAGGCTTCCTCGCGCCCCTTCATCGTGGGTTCCATGTTCATCACTCCCGCCTATGCGCAGGCCGCCGGCGCCGCTCCGGAAGCAAACGGCCTCATCACCCTGCTCCCGCTGGTCCTGGTCTTCGTCGCCTTCTACTTCCTGATGATCCGCCCCCAACAGCGGCGGATGAAGACGCTGCAACGGGCGGTTGAGGCGGTGAAGAAGGGCGACAGCGTCGTCACCGCCGGCGGCATCGTCGGCCGCGTCACCAAGGTCGAGGATCGCTTCGTCGAGGTGGAGATCGCCCCCAACACCCGCGTCCGCGTCATCAAGTCGACCCTGACCGAGGTCACCAACCCGCTCGCCAAGCCGGCCAACGACTGATGCTCGACTTTCCCCGCTGGAAGGTCGCGTGGATCTGGGGCGTCCTTCTCGTCCTGTCGGCGCTCGCCATCCCCAGCCTGCTGCCCGAGCGCGTCACCGATCGCTGGCCGGTTCATCCGTCGCGCATCAACCTGGGCCTCGACCTCGCCGGCGGCAGCTACCTGCTGCTCGAAGCCGACACGAACGATCTCACCAACAGCCGCCTCGAATCGATGCGCGAGATGGTCGCGACCGAGATGCGCCGCGCGACGCCCAGGATCGGCATCGGCGACATCTCCACCCGCGGCGGCCAGCTCTCCTTCCTGCTCCGCGATCCGTCGCAGGTCGACGCCGCGCGCGAAAAGCTGCTCGCGATCACCGGCGGCGGCGCGGGCCTCACCGGCCAGCGCGAATGGGACATCCAGGTCGTCGACACCTCGCGCTTCATCCTGCGTCCGACCGCCGCCGGCCTCACCCAGGCGATCGACACCGCGATGGGGGACGCCACCGAAGTGGTCCGCCGCCGCATCGACGAGCTCGGCACCCGCGAGCCGACCATCGTCCGCCAGGGCTCGAACCGCATCGTCGTCCAGGTGCCCGGCCTCCAGAACCCGCAGGCGCTCAAGGACCTGCTCGGCAAGACCGCGCGGCTGGAGTTCAAGCTGGTCGACGAGCGCGCCGATCAGGCCGAAGCTGCCAAGGGGCGCGCGCCGATCGGCAGCGTCATCCTGCCCTACCCCACCAACCGCACCGGCGTACCGTTCGCGGTGCTGAAGCGTCCCACGGTGATCGCAGGCGATCAGGTCGCCGATGCGCGCCAAGGTTTCGAGCAGCAGACCAATGCCCCGAACGTCCAGATCACGTTCAACGCCGCGGGGGGCAACCGCTTCGCGCGCGTGACCCAGGCCAATGTCGGCAAGCCGTTCGCAATCATCGTCGACAATCAGGTGATCTCGGTCGCCAACATCAACGAACCGATCCTCGGTGGGTCGGCGGTTATCAACGGCGGCTTCACCGTCGAGAGCGCCAACCAACTCGCGATTGCGCTGCGCTCAGGCAAGCTGCCGGTCGCGCTCAAGGTCATCGAGGAGTCTACCGTTGGTCCCGATCTCGGCCGCGACTCCATCCACAAGGGCATCCTAGCCTGCGCAGTTGCCGTGGCGCTGGTCATAGCCTTCATGTTCGTGACCTACGGCCGGTTCGGTGCGTACGCCAATCTGGCGGTTGTCATCAACGTCGCGGTGATCCTGGGCGTTCTGGCTATCATGAAAGGCACGCTGACCCTGCCCGGCATTGCCGGCTTCGTGCTGACGATCGGCACCGCGGTCGATGCCAACGTGCTCATCAACGAGCGCATCCGCGAGGAGCGCCGCCGCGGGCGATCGGTCGTCCAGGCGGTCGAGCTCGGCTACAAGGAAGCCAGCCGCACCATCTTCGAGGCGAACGTCACCCACGGTATCTCGGGCGTCATCATGTTCGTGCTGGGATCCGGGCCGGTGAAGGGGTTCGCGGTGGTGCTGCTGATCGGCATCGTCACCTCCGTGTTCACCGCGGTCACCTTCACCCGCATGCTCGTCGTGCAATGGGTGCGGCGGACCAAGCCCAAGACGATGAACATATGATCGTCACTTCGTTCGTCACCCCAGCGAAGGCTGGGGTCTCCTCGCCGGAGAACGACCCCAGCCTGCGCTGGGGTGACGGGATTTGCGCATGAAACTCCTCAAGATCATCCCCGACAATACCAACGTCGACTTCGTCCGCCTGCGCGGCTTGGCGTTCGGGCTGACGCTGGCGCTGTCGATCCTTGCCTGCGTGCTGGTCGGTTATCGCGGCCTCAACTACGGCGTCGACTTCGTCGGCGGCCTCATGATCGAGCAGCGCTTCGCCTCGCCACCCAGCCAGGACAGGGTCCGCTCGGTGGTCGACGCGCAGGGTGCCGGCGAGGGGCAACTCCAGCAGTTCGGCGACGCGCGGACCCTCACCATCCGCCTGCCGGCCCAGGACGGCGCCGACGAGGGCGCGACCAACGCCGTGGTCCGCAAGGTCACGGGCGCACTCAGCCGTCAATTCCCCGGCTCGACCTTCAGCCGCTACTCCACCGTCACTGGCAAGGTGTCGGGCGAGCTGATCCGCAACGGCCTGCTCGCGGTCGCACTCGCGGTGCTGGGCATCGCGCTGTTCGCGATCTTCCGCTTCGAATGGCAGTTCGGCGTCTCGACCGTGGTCGCGATCATCCACGACTTGTTGATGACGCTCGGCTTCTTCGCGCTGACCCGGTTCGAGGTCGACATCAACATCATCGCCGCCTTCCTCACCATCATCGGCTATTCGATTAACGACAAGATCGTGATCGACGACCGCATCCGCGAGAACATGCGCCGTTATCGCAAGATGGACATGCGCGAGATCATTAACCTGTCGGTCAACGAGACGCTGCCCCGCACCGTGATGACCTCGCTGACGATCCTGCTGGCGCTCGCAGCGCTGCTGCTGCTCGGCGGGCATGTGCTGCGCGGTTTCACCGCCGCGATGATCCTTGGCATCGTGGTCGGCACCTATTCGTCGATCTACGTGTCGTCGTCGCTGCTCATCACTTTGGGGCTGCGCGCCGATCCGGATCGTGAGCGCATCGGCAAGCGCGACGCCATGGAAGGTGCCGAGCGCGTCGGCCCGCGTGCCTGACACCGGCCTGCACGTCGCGCGCGAACGGACCGCGGGCGGCGTGGTCGTCCACGGCTTCGGCCCCCGCGGGTTCAGGATCGCCGACCAACACTACCCGGCGCTGCTGCTGAACGTCGAGGCTGCGTGGGGTTGGGTGCCGCCGCCACTCGAAGTGCTCGACGCGGACGCGTTGGGGGCGGTGTTGGAACCCCGCCCCGAATTTGTGCTGCTCGGCACCGGCGCAACGATACGGCGCCCCCCGCCGTCGCTCGTGACCGGCTTGGACGCCCGTGGGATCGGAGTGGAAGCGATGGACAGCCGCGCCGCTGCGCGCGCCTGGGGCGTTCTGCGCGGCGAAGGTCGCCGGATCGCGGCGGCACTCTATCCGATCGATGCCTGACCGCCGGGCGAAGGAACAGGAAGGCAAGGATGCACATGGAACCGCAGGGGTCAGCGATCGCGGTGGCACAATGACCAGATTGTCTCGCGCTACCCTGTCGCAACTCTCCGCCGGGGTCGAGCGGCCCCGACATGATCGGGCAAGCGGCATCGGCATCGTCCACTTCGGTCCCGGCGCCTTCCATCGCGCGCACCAGGCTGCCTATGTCGATCGCCTGCTCGATCACGACCCGCGCTGGGGCATCGCCGCGATTTCGATGCGCAGCCAGGGAACGGTGCAGGCCTTGGCAGAGCAGGACGGGCTCTACACCCTCGCCATCCGCGATGCGCCACCCTCGTTCCGGGTCATCGATGCGCACCGGGCCTTCCTGTCTGCGGACGAGTCTGACGCTGTCCTGACCCTGCTTGCCGCGCCAACGACGGCTTTGGTCACCAGCACCGTGACCGAGAAGGGCTACTGCCTGAAGGCCGACGGCACGCTCGATCTGGATCATCCCGATATCGTCCGCGATCTGAGCGGAGCTTGGCCCCCGCGCAGCGTCGTCGGGTGGCTGGTCGCCGGGTTGAAACGGCGCCGTGATGCGGGGGTTGCGCCGTTCGTACCGATGCCGTGCGACAACCTCGCCGAAAACGGCGCCAAGCTGCACCGAGCGCTGGCCGCCTTTGCCCGGCGCACCGACGCCGGCCTGGCGGACTGGATCATGGGCGAGGTGCGCGTGCCCTCCACGATGGTGGACTCGATCACGCCGGCAAGCGACGAGGCGCTCGATGTGACGGTGTCGGCCGCCCTGGGGCTGGAGGACCGCGCGGCGGTGCAGCGCGAACAGTTCGCGCAGTGGGTGATCGAGGACGTGGGCGGCATCGGCCCCGATCTCGCCGCGGTCGGCGCGATCGTCACCGCCGATGTCTCGGGCTATGAGCGCGCCAAGCTCCGCATCCTCAACGGCGCGCATTCGACCCTCGCCTATGCCGGGTTGCTGCGCGGCCGCGACAGCGTTGCCGATGCGATGGCCGATCCGGCGCTGGCCCGGTTCGTCGAGTCGCTGATTGCGGAGGATGTGCAGCCGATGCTGCCGGCCGTCGCCGGGCTAGACCTCGACGCGTACCGGCAGGCGGTACTCCAGCGTTTCCGCAACCCGGCCATCCATCATCGCCTCGAACAGATCGCGCAGGACGGCTCGCAGAAGCTCCCTTACCGTTGGGGCGATACGCTGGTGGCGAACCGCCGCGCTGGTCGGGTACCCGCCCACATCGTGGCCGCCTATGGCGCGTGGATCGCGTTCCTGATCCAGCGTACGCGAGGAGGCGGCGCCATCGTCGACCCTGCCGCAGCTGCGCTCGCCGCTGCCGCCGGTAGCGGTACGCCGATGGACGTGACCGAGCACCTGACGGCAGCGGGCCTCGGCATTCCAGCCGCACTGGCAGACGATCGCCCGGTGGTGGAGGCGATCGCGACGGTTGCCGCTGCGGCGTTGGACGGAGCACCACCCCGCGCCTGACGCGCGCCGTCCCGCGGGCGACGCGGCGTCCGTCGTCAGAACGTCAGGCTGGCGCCCAGGGAGAAGGTGCGTCCCTGGATGTAGCGGTTGGCGTAGACGCGCCTGTCCTCGCCAAAGGTCTGATACTCCTGGAAGCGCGTGCGCGTCAGGTTGCGCGCCTCGAACTTCAGATCCACCTGTTGACCACCGAATGGCAGCTTAATGCCCTGACGCGCGACCACGTCCAGGCGAATACCCGGCAACTCGAAGATGTCGGGCTGGCGGATGCCGCCGATGAAGGGGCCGCGGTTGGTGACGCGCTTGCTGGCGTAGTTGAACAACACCGTCAGCGCCGACAGGCTGTCCGTGTCCTCGATCCCCAGCTGAAGGTTGACCAGGTGATCCGACTGGCCGGTCAGCGGAGCGCCGTCCTGGAACTGCTGGTTGGCGGGCGCGAATCCCACGCCGCCGACCGTCTGACAGCCGGGGGCGCTATCGCTCGATCCGTTCGCGAGCGGCGCACAGCTGCCATCGGCGGTGATCTGCGACTTGGTGTAGGTGTAGTTGACGATGGCCAGCAGACGCCGGGTCGTGAAGAAGTCGCTGTCGATGAAGTCGAGCGGGAAGTATTTCTGGACTTCCACTTCGCCGCCGTACAGCGTCCCGCGCGGCAGATAGGTGAAGCCGGTGTTGACCCGGCTATCCTCGCTGAAGAAGAATCCGACCTGTTCGATCGGATTCTTGATCTCCTTGTAGAAGCCTGCGAGCGTGAAACGCTGGTCGCGGCGAAAGAACCACTCGTAGCGCGCTTCGAGGTTGTACAGCTTGGAGTCCTGCAGTGCCGGATTACCGAAGAACAACCGGTCCGAATCAGGATCACGGAACTGCTGAGGCGCGAGCTCGCGAAATTGCGGACGCGACAGTGTCTTGGAGGCGCTGACCCGGAGCTGCTGGTTCTCCGCAAAGTTCCAGGTAATGGTCGACGCGGGGAGGAAATAGTCGTTGGACAGCGTCGCTGTCGCCGCGCCGATCGGCGTAACGCGCTCGCGCCCGTTCTCGTAGCGGACGCCGATCACCGCACGGAGCCCGCCGGTGGCCTCAGCCTCGGCCTGGACGTAGCCGGCGTGGACACGAAGGGATGCATCGTAGGCGTAGGCGCCCAGCGGCGTGTTGAACAACAGCTGGATGCTGGTGCGCTGGCCCGGAACCAGGGGCGTCGCGTTGTTCACGATGTCAGGCGACAACAGGTAATCGGGCCGGTACAGATTGTACGGGTACCCAGGCACCGAGTTCGGTCCGTTGCTGGTCTGATAGCTGAAGTTGAGGCGCGTCGAACTGCGCTGCGTGTCCGTGTAGAAGTACCCCGTGGACAAGGTCAGCGGCCGCTCGGTCGACGCCTTGTAGGTCAGGTCGGCCTGACCGGTGTAGAGATCTTCGTTCAGGTCGGAAAAGATGATCGACGCGAACGGCGTGAAGCGCGAGGTGACGGCGTAGACACCGGGGGTCACCGCGTTCGGATTGGTCCGGGTGTCGCAAGCGATTTCGCCATTGGCCCCCGGCTGGACCGTGGCGCGTGGGTTCGCCTGATCCGGCGTCGCGGTGCACAGATAGTCGAACTGCCGCTCATAGGGCGCCTTGCGCTTGGAGTTGGCGTAGGCGAACCGTCCATCGAGCGAGATGGAGTCGGTCAGCTTGAACTCGCCGACCACCTGCGATTCGATCAGCTGGCGCTCGAACCAGGAGGTGTTCTGCTGAAGCCGCGTCCCACTGAAGTTGGTGTAGTTCAATCCCAGGGCGCTTCGGGCCTGCTTCAACGTGTCGTGGATGTAGACGTTGGTCCAGCGGACGGTGTTGTCGCCGAACTCATAGCCGATCCCGAGCAGCGCGTTCGCGACCACCCGATTGTCGGTGATGAGCGTCCGAAAGTCGTTGCGGAGCGCGCCGCTCTCGTCCGTGCTGTCCTGCTGGGTGGTCAGGCGCGTGCGAAAGGTGTTGCTGGCGCTGACCGACGCGATCACGCCGAGCCGGTCCGATCCGAAGTCGAACACCGAACCGCCGCTCAGCTCGCCCGACCAGTTGGCCGGAATGTGGTTGTTGCGCTGGAGCAGCGTGGTGGAAGCGTTCGACAGTCGCAGCACCTGATCGGACGCAATCAGGCCTGAGCCTTCGGGCGCGTTGCGGATGAAGGCCGGGGTGTCGCGCGTGCCGTCGTCGAACCCGATCCAGTCGGCGTCGCCACCATAATAGGTCACGCCGCGCTCGCTGGTGGTGTAGTCGTCGCCAGCGATCGTGCCGCCGATCGACACGAAGTTCTTCTCGGGGATCGCCTTGGTGGTCAGGTTGATGACGCCACCGCCGAATTCGCCGGGGTAGTTCACCGAATACGTCTTCTGGACCAGCGCCGAGCCGACAATAGTCGTCGGAAAGATATCCAGCGGCACCGAGCGGCGCAGCGGCTCGGGGCTGGGCAGCGGCGAACCGTTGAGCAGCGAGGACGAGTAGCGATCGCCCAGGCCGCGCACGTACACGAAACCGCCGCCGACGACCGACAGGCCGGTGACACGGGTCAGCGCACCGGCGATATCGCCCTCGCCGGACCGGGCTATGTCGGCGGAGGACAGCACGGACACGACCTGCTGCGTGGCGCGGACCACGTTAGGGATGTTGCGTCCGACCACGACGATGTCGCCGCCGCTGTCGTTGCCGCCGGGAGTCGAGATCTCCACCTCCTCCTGGGCCGTGTCGCCTGCATCGGTGCCGGACTGTCCGGCGGCCGGCTGCCCTGCCGCGGGCGTGCTGGTCTGCGCGGGGGGCGTCCCCTGCACACCGCCGGTTGCGCCGGAGCTGGAAGGGGCAGGCGACGAGGTGCCGCCCGACTGCGCCAGCGCCGCCGGCGCGACCAGCGTCGATGTCAGGAGCAGAAGGGTGGAAAGGCCCAGGCGTTGGGTCATGGCCATGTTCCGAACTGGTGTGCGGTGCGACGCCGGGGCAGCTGGTGCAGCCACCCCGGCGCCATGCTCAGACTTCGCGGACGGGCTCAACGGCCCGAGCAGGCGAAGTAGACCGAGTTGAACGTCGGCGCGCCGGCATCCTGGAGCGCCGCATTGGCCGGGCGTACGGTGCTGCGGTCGTTCCCGGTCGCGCCGTTACCGGCGATGATGTTGAGGCAGGGCACGACCGACTTGATGATGCCGTTGACGAACTGTCCGTCCGCGCCGCCACGCAGACGCAACGCACCGAAGGGTGCTGTGTTCGCCGTCTGGATGAAGGTGAAGTTGGCATAGCGCGCATAGGTACGCGGCAGCAGATCCTCGTTGTTATTCGAGTCGATCTCGGTGGAGAACGAGTCGATAGTCGCGCCGTTCAGCCGCTGGGCGGCGATGATGAACTGCATGAACCCGCGGTAGCCGAAGTCGATGTCGAAGCCGTCGTCGTCGGCACCTGTCACTGCAAAGTAGCGGATGTTGGTGGCACCGCCGAAGATCTCTATCCCGTCGTCGGCCGAATTGTGGCTCTGGACGTGGTCGATGGTGGTGCCCGATCCGGTGCCGCCCAGTGTCAGGCCCTGCAGCTCATTGCCTTCGGTGATCTGGATGCCGGTATAGCGGATTTGGACATACTGCATCGTACCCGAATTGTCGGCGTAGTCAGTGCCGCCATACGTGCGGCCGGTCACGCCTTCGATCAGGTTGGTGCAGGCGGCGTTGGAGCCTTCAGCGTTATTGGTAACGCCGGAGCCGCCGCAGACGCCGATCGGCGCGCGGCCAAGCAGGATTATGCCGCCCCAGAACCCCTGGCTGGAGTCGCTGGTTCCAGTCGGATTGAGGTTCTGCTGTGCCGTGAAGATGATTGGCTCGGTGACGGTGCCAACCGCATTGATGCGGCTGCCGCGGTTCACCAGGATCAGGTCGTTGGTCGACTCTGACGAGTCAGCGGCCAGCGTTACGCCGGCGGCGATCGTCAGTGTGCCGTTAACGCCGCTGGTGACGTCGCCCACCTCCGTCTGGCCGCGGAAGCGGTACACCACGCCCGCGATGCGGGGTAGTGACAGCGTACCAGTAATGACGGTCGGCAGGCGGCATACGCGGAAGGTCTGGACGGTGCCATCGTCGGTGGTGCCGGTCGGGCAGGTCGCGGTTGCGCCGCCGGTGCCGATTGCGGGCACTGCGGTGCAGGCAGCACCCGACCCGCCAAACTGCGCGGTGGTGGAATTGCAGGTCCAGCCCTGAAAGGAGGTGTCGGTGGGACCATTTAAGGCGCCGACGAAGTTGGCCGACTGGAAGAAGGGGTTGATCGTCGCCGGGTTGGCCGCAGCGGTCAGCGAGGTGGCGGTGGTCGGGTAGATCCCGTTCACGGTCGCGCCGACGCCGTTGACGTTGTTGTTCGTGCCGGCATTCACCAAAGCCAGCTGTTCGTCGACAGTGACGGTGGTGCCGTTCTGGGTCG
>Ga0325400_1005403_pt1 | contig 12023 bp, 6 predicted proteins | sample PopdelMetagenome_2_FD_205662 | JGI IMG/M metagenome (GOLD analysis project Ga0325400, IMG submission 205662) | Populus deltoides microbial communities from Bellville, Georgia, United States - Xylem-PdKOR-R1 | ecosystem: Host-associated > Plants > Phyllosphere > Stem > Wood/Secondary xylem...
AAAAAAATACTATAAAAATCAATTCACTACTTTTTCAAGTCAAACACTTTTAAAATGCAATTTTAAACATAAAAACAGTCTCCAGGGTGAAAATTTTTGGAAAACAGATGTTTTCCAACTTCAGGCATTATAGTGGAAAAAGCCAAAAAAAATTTCCTTTTTCTAACTTGTAAAAATAGATCATTTGAACACAAATTTCTTTTTCCATATTTCGTTTTCTATTTTTCTTGAAAATATGGAGTATTACTCCATTACTGAACACACCGATAAATTCTGTCATTCACGGCTTTCTGAACTAAGTACAAAATGAGTACCAAACAATACACATAACCCTGGATTTTTTTTTCCCAGCAGAAACTCTTTACCCAATAGAACTTATCACCTTAGCTACCAACTTGCTTGTTAATGCCACGCAGCTTTATTGCAGAACATGTAAAGAATAGATCACCTCTGACCTCATTTTAGATTTCACATCATACAAGAAGTCTTAAACACTCTGCCCATCTTAACTTGCTTGCTTTATTCTCCTTATTTCATATCCAAATTATAATTATTTCTTACATCATTTCGAACCAGACACCAAGACAAGTCGGATTTTGAAATATTTGACGGAAAAGTCAAGTATTTCCTCTCAAGGCCAAATTTTTATCATTTTGCCGACCACTTATTAACAAACTTGGTACCCAGTCTCGTAAAAGTTGTTAACACCTTCTCCTTTCATATAGTCAAATTAGAACAGTATCAGTAAGAGCAAAAACAACCAACCTCGTTGCCAGGAATCTCTGTTTATGGAAAATGGATGACGAATGAGATCTGTGATATATTTGCCTTCAGAATGGTTCACAAGAAGCAAGTATTTGATAGGCCCCAATAAACTGTAATTAGCCCTGAGAGGAATTTGGCTCTACTTTGTGGATTCTAGTTAGCCAGGTGCTGAATAAGTCTGGAGACTACTTGTTTCAAAAATACTGTTTTGGAAATGAGAAACTAATTCTCCGAACCTGCACCGTTATCTCAAAACTCCAAAAACGAGACCAGTCAAGTAATTTACCAGATGCATCTGATCACTTCTATGAATTGCTTTAATGGAAATCTTCCACGTGGAAATAGAATAATGGAAAAGCCAGACCTGAGAGTGGTGCACTTTCTGAGTCTTCTTGATGAATAACAGTCTGCTCTTTGATCAAAATCAAGAAGTTCAAACCACCCCTTTTCTGCTCTAATTTGTAGTTAAGTGGCAATTTCATGCAACATCTAACCAGCTACTACCTAAGACTTTAGTCAGTCCTTTCTTCCTCATATTGTTTCTCAAGCTCTCCACAACATCCCACCTATCAATGGATGCATAGAACTTTGAAACCAGCACATGAATGCCATCATTATTTGGTTCTAATTCCAAGAGATGCTTTGCAGCAAACTCACCCCTAGATACATCCAGGTTAAGACAACAAGCATTCACTAGTGCTGCCCACACTGCAGCTGTAGGCCCTATACCCTTTTTAACCATATCATGAAAAAGGCACCATGCATCTTCTATTTGGCCAGCACGGCCTAAGATATCTATGACGCAGGAATAATGCTCCTGACTTGGATCCAGACCATATTTCTCCCTTGCAGAATTAAAAAGTTCTTGGCCTTCTGTGACTAGTCCTGAATGCCCACATGCTGATAGAACAGCAAGAAGTGTCAAAGAATTTGGCAAGACTCTACTTCCTTCTTGCCCCATCTCTTTAAACAGCTTGAGTGCTTCATCCCCATGACCATGCCTTCCATATGCATCTATCATGCTAGTCCAAGAAACAACAGTTTTATGACAGATCCCGTCAAATATTGATCTGGATTTCAAAATTCTCCCACATTTTGCATACATATCTAATAACACATTGCACACTTGAGTGTTTGCAATAAATCCAAATCGCAGTGCCACGCAATGAATCTGCATCCCAATCCACAAATCTGAATTATCAGAGCAAGCAGCAAGAGCGGTAGTAAGTGCAACCGCATTTGGTCTCATAGTACTCATCACTAAAAACGCCTCCTCGTATCTCCTATGCTTGACACACCCAGCAATCAAAGAATTGCGCAAAACCTCATCTTTCCTGCAACTCAAACAAGAAAAAACTTTCATAGCTTCGCTAATATACCCCACATTAGAGTAAAAATCAATAAGAGCAGTGCCTAAAACCACCAAATCTCGACCCATCACAATGACCAAGCCATGAACTTGCTTACCTTGTCGAAAAGCCTTAATAAAGGCACAAGCCTTAAGCACAGAACACAGTGTAAACTCAGTTATCTCCACACTCTCCCTCCTCATTGCTCTAAAAACACCAAGCGCTTCATTAGCAAGACCATGCCTAAGAAAACTCGAAACCAAAGCATTCCAAGTCACAACGTCCCGGAATTCCATTTCTTCAAAGACCTTAACTGACTCACCCAAGCACCCATATTTTGAATACATATCCATTACTGCAGTTTTTGTTATAGTTCCCAAATTCGTGCCTGTCTTAATCATTAAAGCATGGACTTGTCTGCCACACTTCGTGTCAGGCAAAGCCGAGCATGCACGGAGAACCGGCGTAAAGGTGTAAGCATCAAGGTCAAGAAATGCAGAATGAATGCGAGAGAAGAGATCCCATGTGGCAAGAAAGTTTCCATCGCGAGAATAGGAGGCGAGTTGAGAGTTGAGGGAGTAGAGGTCTCTGTGAGGTAATTCATCGAACAGGTTGCCGGTATGAACATAACGGTTCTGAAGGTAGATGGTTGCGGTTGCTTCCGAATAACCGTTAATGGGTGTTCTGGCGGAGAAGTTAGGGTAACAAAAGAAACGGTAACAAATGGACAGCGACCGGGGTTTAGGAGGCATCAAATATGAAGAGGGAGTGATTATTTCTTTATTAACAAATGAGGGGAAGAAATGGCTTGTGAAAGTGGACGGCGCCTATTAAATCAAAATTGTTTTGGAAAAAAAAAAAAGAAAAAAAAGGGGTTAATTGGGTAAAATTCGATCAATTTCACACTAATTTAAGCTAAATTTAATAACTATAATCATGGTTGATAAGATTAACCAACTCTAAAACTAAAATTCACATGAACCAGCACTAAAATCTAAAATTGTGAGGATGAATGGATGATAAGGATTTGAACATGGGATGCCTCCATGTTAATAAGTTGAATAATAAATAATAGTTATGGAATAAATATCCATGTAGATAACTGAAAAATGATGAATAAAATATGAATATATAATTTTTTAAATTAATAGGGGTAATAGATAATATATATATATATATATATATATATATATATATATATAAACTGATATATTCTCATCCCTGAATCAAGTTTTAATTGGATTGTGAAGGGCTGGAGGCTAATTATCAAAGTGAAAATACTCGGTAATGGTGTTAAAATCATGAATGAACTTGTAAAATCTAATAGTTTTATGAGTTAATATAAATTTATCGTATAAGATCGATTTAAAAAATCAAAAACGGAGACAAAATCCGACTAAAATCATCTTGACTCGTTAAAATAGAGTAAAATCATGATTTGAAGACTGATTTTACAAGTTCAATCGATATGCCCTCTCCTTCCTTTTTTCCATTATCGTTGACGTCCTCTCCACCAGCCACCGTGAGATCCAAACAACTTCAGCCCTCTACTGTAGATATGGGTACTAATTAACTGTTCTAGATAGAAGCTAGGAGGATTTTCCCCCTCTGTTTTGGGGTCAGTGGGGAGTTTGAGGAAGGAACAAGGATGTCAATATAAGCACCTGCACCTGGCCTTCCTTGGATCCATAAGCAGCTACTGAGACCGAGAAAGTTCTATTATCATCCCTGTCAAAGATAGAGTCTGTTTGCTTGCTTAAAGGGAGTGGCTGGTTCTTGTTAGGTGGAAATCAATCGTAAAGTTTTACTATTTCTTATTGTATTCTGTAAATTAGCTCCCTTTTGATTCTTCCTCAATTCAAGAACAAGACTTGAAGTGCCACAGATATTGTATTGACAAAAAGAAAATGTGCTTGTTCTTGTCTCTCTCTCTCACGCTTTCTTTATTGGGTGTGGGAAGGAAAAATGAAGGAATTTACTTGTGCCATCTTTTATTTGCGCTGTTATGCCATACATCCATGAATTTAACTCCCAGTTTATTGCTAATTGCTTTGGTTCAGCTGATGCCTTTTACTTTAATTCCTTTATTCCAGGACATGATTCTTAATGGCTTGTATTGGCAGCAGTCATTTGCTGCTGCAAGATTTTATTGATCAAGATTAATTTTGCTTCTGCTTTGTCAGTAAAGTACCGTTGAATATCAAGATAAGGCCACCTTGATAATTTTGTTTCTGTTTGATAGAATATCAACACAAGGCCAACTCAAATTCTCCATTTTTGTTCTGCAGATGCTTGTAACATCAAGTAATTTAGAGCAGACAATGATTCAATAAAGAATTCTCAAAAAGCAATTATGTAATCTAAGGTACTTGAACCATATATAAGAAAACATTTCTTATAATTTTACGATCTGTTTTTACTCTCCAGGTTTACATTACATTTTCAGCGTTTTTGACAACTTCACTCCCAGGTTCTTAATGCGGGATAAGCAGGTGCCATGCGATGATTAATTATTAATACAATAATTAAATAGAAGAACAGAGAAGCATCAAGTCAGGATGGCCGAGTGGTCTAAGGCGCCAGACTCAAGTTCTGGTCTTCGAGAGAGGGCGTGGGTTCAAATCCCACTTCTGACATTTTTCTACTTTCATATTATTATTCAGTAGGGAGAAATTGTATGAGCTTTATGTCAACATAACTCACCGATCTAGGATTCATCCTCTGCTGAGTTTTATGTCAACTGACTAAAAATTGATATGATTGATCTAATTAATCAAATAATCGGTAAAAACAAAGTAACACTTGTAATTTTTTACAAAATAAAATATAATTTTAATTTTTTTAAAAAAAATCTTAAAATATTATGAATTACTCCCAGTTGATCTATCTAATTTTTTTATTTTTTTATAACGTGGTGATGAGGTTGGATTTATATTTTTAAAAAAAAATTACTCCCTTCTTGACCATCATATTGGTATGTGTTTGCTTTTGCTTGAAGGTATGGTTGAATTTTTTAAACAATATAGTATAAACCATATTTTATAAAAAAAAATACATATTTTTTGTATGAATTTTTTTTTTAAAAAAAAAAATCATTACTTCACCAAACCGATCACAGCGGAAAAAGCAGAAATGCAGTTAGTGTCATGATGCGATTTTACCAACTCTTGTTGAAGGCCCGATTCATTAATAATTACATGGAAGCAACCTTGATCACTACTACACCTTTGCTGATCACTGAAATTGTTTTCCTCAAGATCCTCAGTTGCCATGCATGCCACTATCATCATGTTTTCCATCAAACATAACACGCTTACTCTCGTTTTAGTCATCGACGCCTGATCTTATGTTCCTTTTCTCAACTTTTATCCAATTATTAAGGTGGTTGCAGGAAATGATATTCATTTAGAGTGATCGAGATGAACATCTTGAAGCCTTTTTTCGTAAACATTTTAATCAGAGAAGATTATAGGAGAGTGTAATTAGGTTCCGACCAACTACCTGGTCTGGCCAGAGAATAACAACGATAAACCTCTCCCTCTGCTAATTTGTTCACCTCTGTGACTGGACATGTTACTATTAAATAGGGACAAGCCTTCAAGGCTGTCTCCTTCGTATGCAATCTTGTTACATGGAAACTTGATTGGATTGCAGGTTTGAAATACAAATTGGCCACTTTGCATTGAATAATATCTGTTTCTTACCTATTTCCCTTTGAGCATAAATTACATTCTCAAACTGCAAATAGATAATGAAGTATCTGATGGACTCAACGATATTTACCTACAAGACGAATGTATTTACAGAATGAGCTGTCATTTGCGAATAAGTAAATGGCACAGATATGACAAGCTCAGGCTACCGCTCTTCTGAGTTGAACTTGTTCCAAGCCTCCTGAAAATAAACCAGCAATAAAATGATAAGAATACAGATATTTGCAAGAATCTCCATGGTCAGACTTTGCTGCCTCAGCCTGATGGCAGAACAAAACTATGGTTTGGATGGAATGCATACTGTATCTTTGACTCTTGAAAAATAGAAAAGCTATCGACAGGTTTTTAAGCACTACAGGATACTAAACACTGATGACCATTTAGTGAGAGAGCTGAATGCAGCCTCAACAGATGGGGATGAGTGAAGCAGAGTAATTCTAACCTAATGAGAAGAGTCTAGGTATAGAACTAGAGATCTTTCTGTGAAGGCTTTTCCATAGGTGTACCAAAGGCTATTTTCCAACAATAAAAATACAAGAGATGTTGTCTTAAGAATGATTTTGTGATCTTGTAAAGCATATTTTCTAGTTTCAATAATCACTGAAGTTGTTGGAAGTAACGTGCAAAACAGTACCTTCAGAAGATCAAAGACCTTCTCACATATGTACTTCTGCTGAATACTTGCACCCCGTTGTTGTAATTTGTCAGGATGAACACAAAGCGTGGCTTTCCTGTAAGCTTTCTTTACAGCTGCTGAAGTTATTACTTCAGTCAATGGAATTGGCTGCCAGCCGCTGTCAGACCCAAGGATCTGCCACAAAAAAATATTTCAAGTAACATTGTACAGGCCAGATTGAATGAAAACTGAAGAAAGGAGGCCAGAAATCTAAACATCTAGAAAACCTAAAAAAGGAAATGAAATGAAGTAGCTGGTGGAGAGTATTAAACATGAGAAACTCAGCCCAGACACCTTAACAACACAAGAGATACACCTTCTCGTAGTAATTTGGCTATATAAAATATTCATTCAAGTTTATCTTTATATATTATCCAAAAAAGGGTGTAGCAGCAAAAACTTCAATTAATTACATTTTATAAGCATTAAAGGAAACCAGAAGACTTCTTCATTCCTAAAATGATGCAAAGAGAATACAACATACGTATTGTAAAGTTGACAGCAATGCACGCAAGTTTCCTTCTTTCCCGCTAGACCACCTCTTGACATCAGCATCCAGAGTTTCTGCTAATCTCTGCAAGAAAAATTACATTGGAATTATACGTGAGTTATGTGTGAGCAAGTTCGAAAGTTAAAAAAATTCTTCGTGAAAAATCATTACATTTCTCTCTGCTTGTTCTCTCTGAGCAAGAAGATCCCGCATATTTTTCTCCGCTAGAGCTTTTGCCTGCCATAAAGCCAAAACATTACAGAGGAACTCCTTTGATGTAAGCAATTGATTGCTATTTACACTGTAGGAAGAAAATCATACCGCACGTTCAGCTGTTCGCCTATGCCTTTCTAACCTTGCTTTACACCTTTGAGGTGACTCACCTTCCACCCCTTCAGATCTCTCCATATAGTAGGAACCTTTTTGTACATGGATACATGGTTCAGAAGCAATAAAGGATAAAACAAATATGTGCAAAGGTGTGTAAGAAGTTTTGTATAAAATTCCAGTTTAAACAGTGTACATACCATTATATACTGAGGGTGAAGAACTAGGTCCCATTCCACCATTCCTGGAAGAAGCAGAGAATTTATCTGAGACAGATCTTTCTACTCGTTCTCTTGCCTCAAAAGCAGTCCTTTCAGACATTACTTTTCCAAAAGCACGCTCGCGTGCCTCTGCAGCAGCTCTCTCTACTGCAGCACGTTCCCTGAGCCTGGCCTCTAAAGATCTGTTATCAGTTAATGACTTCTCCCTAGCCTCTGCACAGGCCTTCTCTAGCCTTTCACGGGCCTCAGTTATTGCTCTTTCCACAGCAGCCCGTTCTGCCCTATCACGAGCTTCGAAATGCACCCTTTCACGAGCATCAAGCGCTGCTCTGTCAACAGCCATTCTGTCCTTTTCTCTTTCTTTTTCCCTCTCCCTCTCTTCTTCTAGCTTTCTAAGACGTTCCATTTCCAGCTCCTTTTCTCTTCTCATCCTTTCAACTTCTTTTTCCTCTGATGATAGGGTCTTATTGAGATTCTTCACTTTTCTTTCACTTGTATTAAGCTGCTGGGTTGATCCCGGGGTACTTCCTTTTGCTTCTAAATTAGCTGGCTGAGCAGCTTCTATTTTCCTTCCAGTCTCAACCGATTTTTTCACTGCTCCAGTTGACATGAAATTTTCCTTTCTGTCTTCATGATTCATAGCAACTGCCTGGGGGATATTCTTTCTTCTGTCGCTCTTGTCCTGAGCAAATTCCTTCCCTTGATTTGCGATATCAGATTCTACTTGGGAGGCTTTCTTAGTTTTCTCTATGCTCTTTCGTCCAGTGCCATTTCCAGCTTCCCCTGCTTTCCTCGTCCTTCCATCACCATAAACTGACACAGCATCATCTTCCACAACATTATTTTCATGTTCTAAGTTGCCTTGAGCCAAACCAGACGCTTTTGTTTTTCCACCAGCCTGTGTGCTCACTGTTTCAACTGCTTCTTCCTTGTCACTGATTTTCAGCTCTTGAGGTACCTTGCCAATTTCTTCATGAGCAATCTCCTCAGTCACTTCTTGTTTTCCATTCTTCCCCTCATGTTTGCCAGCTAATCTAGTTGATCCAAGGTTCCTATTGACTTCCGTCTTACATGCCTGCTTCACTACCCTGCAGTTCTCACCCATCTCATTTAGTATCCCTGGTTTATCATTCTCAGAGCCATCCTTCAGCTTCACCTCAGTGTTTTCCAAGTTGCAGGTCTCTTTGGATGCATCCCCCATTTCTTCTGATGTGCATGTTCCTAGTTCACTTACTTCTCCCTCTGGAGTCTCTCTTAACTTGCCACTTTCATCTTGCTCATTTGTCTCTTCTAGTTGCTTTTCAGTTGTTTCCTGTTCTAGAGTGTCTCCAATCCCTTCATTTTCAAAAACCTCTTTACATTTCTTCTCATTTCCTTCTTTTTCATTAGCCTCTCTCTGTTTTTTCTTATTTTCATGCTCAATAGCTTCTTTTAATCTTTTCTCATTCTCTTCTCTTTGACGAGCTTCTTTCAATCTTTTCTCTTTCTCTTCTCTTTGATGAGCTTCTCTCAGCCTCCCCTCATTCTCTCGTATTCCCCTCTCATTCTCTTCCTTCTCAAGAGCTTTGTTTAACCTCTTCTCATTTTCTTCTCTTTCACGAATCCTTCTTTGTCTCCTCTCATTCTCCTCTCTATCAGCAGCCTCTCTTAGTCTCCTCTCATACTCTTCCTTCTCATGAATCTCTTTCAGTCTCCTCTCATTCTCCTCCTTCACCAAAGCCTCTTTCAATCTCCTCTCATTCTCTTCCTGCTCAAGAGCTTTGTTTAACCTCTTCTCATTTTCTTCTCTTTCACGAATCCTTCTTTGTCTCCTCTCATTCTCCTCTCTATCAGCAGCCTCTCTTAGTCTCCTCTCATACTCTTCCTTCTCATGAATCTCTTTCAGTCTCCTCTCATTCTCCTCCTTCACCAAAGCCTCTTTCAATCTCCTCTCATTTTCTTCCTGCTCAAGAGCTGCTCTTAATCTCTTCTCCTCTTCTTGTGTTTCATAAGCCTCTCTCTGCTTCTTCTCAGTTTCTTCCCTCACACGAGCCTCCTTTATCCTCTTCTCCTTTTCTTTCTGCTCCAATGCCTTCTTCAGCCTTCTCTCATCTTCCAATTGTTCAAGAGCTGCTTTAAGCTTCTTTTCATTTTCTTCCTTCTCAAAAGTGCTCCTTTGTCTCCTTTCACCACCTTCCTTTTTATGAATGAATAGTTTCTCATTCTCCACACTTCTAACAGCCTCTTCCAGCCATGGCTCTTTCTCCTTGTCCTCTGCAGTCCGCTTAGCTTCATGTTTACTTTGTGCTCGTGGAACCTCTCCCATGAGCTCATGTTTTTGTGACCTGTCAGCTCTAGTTCGTCTCTTATCAGTTTCCAAAGACTGCTTGTCCATTCTAAGTTTCTCCTCATCCTCCACTCTAAGAACCTCTTGAGCTACTTGTACCTTCTTCTCAAGCCCTTTCTCTCTGTGTGCCACTTTAGCAGCTTCTGATCTCCCATTGCTTCCCCCCAGGTCACGAGCTGGTTTTGATACTTTAGTGTTCTTGGCATATTCCTCCAGTTCATGATCTGCTGTAACTGCTTGTACTTTCTTGCCATTTTCTAGCTGCTGCTGCGATGCTTCCATGGCTACCTTTTTCACCTTCTGCCCTTGTTCATGGAAATTTGTGTTCTGCAGAAAAATGTTATCATTATTTGACAAGTCAATGACTTTTCTGGGTACATTTGTTCTCACCAGTTCAAAAAATTGAGTAGCTTCTTTCCATTCACTAGCTTCATCAATTTTATCGGATCCTTGAGATGACAAGGATTCCCTTCCAAGCTTCTCATCAGAAGACATTTTTGCTACGTTTTGATGCCTTTTCCCTTCTAAAGAATCTGGAATTTTAACCTTTTGCCTGTCATCCATTCCGTTCTCTTCACTTTCACAAGTGCCTTGCACCCCTTCATATTTTGTACTACCAGACACATCAACAATCTTAACCACCCTACCTTCTCTATCCTTTCTGTCATTTTTTGAACCCAATTTTGTATGGTTTTGAAAACCACCCCTCTTCCTGTCCATCAATTCTTTTGCACTTTTCAGCTTGACTTGAGCTTTCTCCATAGCTTCTTTTATAGCAGCAGCAGAGGCAGCAGCAGAGGAACTTGCATCTACCTCTACATCAAAGTAAGGTGGAGAATTGTCACCAGCACTCCCTGAGGATGCAGTGCTTTGACAGTTTGGAGTTGATTTACAAGAATCTCTCTTTTTGACATCTAATGCAGGCGGTGGTCTCGAAGGTGGTGGCAATTGAGAGGGGTGAGTTTTAAGGCTGACATGAGAAATAGTTACAAACGTCTCATTAGGAAGAGAGCCATTTCGGACATATTCCTTATGCGGTCTAACTTCATTTCCAAAAACTAGATCATCAGCGCTACCATTAGCCGGATGTGACATGGTCTTCCTAAGCTTCTTTGCCCCCAACATTTCCCCAGTGAAATCAATATTGAGATGGCCATCATCACTCACCTGCAGAGGTGGGTGCTCGTCATCTGACTTTGGCAAAGACATGGTTTTATCAACCATAAAAGCATATCCAGGAACATCAAGTGGCTGAGTCACATATGTAATTCCATTTGGCATATCTTTGTTGCTGCTTTGAGTAGCTTTATGGTATGATATGTTAAATTCCATGATCCCATCAATGGACTCGTGAGAGTCACCATTCGACAAGCATTGGTTCTTTGTATAATTATCTGAGTCTTCTGATAGATATTCAGGGTCTTCTGGTGTCCTATGAATGAGTAAACAGAAAAACCAAATTCTACTATCAGATTTTATCTTGCTGGGGGATATACCAAATAAGATGCCATCACTTTTTACTCGATGGAAACAAACATACAGAACCCACAAAACAATTCAAGAAATCAAATAAAATAAACAGCCAGCAACCACATCAGCTTGCAACCAAAGCATCAAGATTTTCATGACTAACTAATCATTTTCAAAATAAACACAACTCCTAATTTTTCAAAGGGCACAATCTCCTTCAAGAAGCTTCTAGCTATGCTTGCATACACTAAAAGTAATGCTCAATTCCATGGAAAAAAGAAACCTCGTATTTTTCAGAAAATAACACAAATTTCTCCTCGGAGCATCTGATCATCCAGCCTTAAACTTCACAAAGCACCAACATATGCGTGATCACACCACGATCTATGATCACTGAAGCTAAAATTTCAAAATTAAACCTCATATAGTTTACCTCATGCTAACTTCCCGTATACCGTAATCTCCAATATTACACTTTAAATCGACACGCGCACACACACAATATATATATATATATATATATATATATATATATATATATATATATCAACTTGGCTTCGAAAGGGCTGAAAAATACTAAAAAAAAAACAGAATTTACACTAGGAATAAGACACCTAAAAACAAAGAAAAACAATGACTACACATATTATTATTACATTTTAGATGAAAACAAAAACCCCAGAAAA
>Ga0325400_1005406_pt1 | contig 12022 bp, 4 predicted proteins | sample PopdelMetagenome_2_FD_205662 | JGI IMG/M metagenome (GOLD analysis project Ga0325400, IMG submission 205662) | Populus deltoides microbial communities from Bellville, Georgia, United States - Xylem-PdKOR-R1 | ecosystem: Host-associated > Plants > Phyllosphere > Stem > Wood/Secondary xylem...
ATTTATATAATTATTAGCTTTAGAATCTGTGAAATTAATCAAAATATGTGTAAACTGACTCGGATACCTATATTAATTAAAAAAAACCTTGCAAGGATTTCAAGCAAAATAAAATTTCAAGTGAAAAGATTTGATTTTATTTCTTTACACCCGGGCAGAGTAGGTGGTGATCTAAAATCACGATGATAGAAATAAATAAGAGACTGAATTAAGAAAAAAAATTGAAAAAATTTATTGTTATTATTATTATTATTATTATTATTATTATTATTAATAGAGTTGGATTTCACGTTGTTTTAGTTTTTCGTTTTTAAAAGATAAACGATACTGTTTTAAAGATTTTAAAAAATCAAATTTTAAATAGATGAATAAACTATAAATTTATTAGTCAAGTTAACCAGGTTATCTCCAAGTTAATTTCTATTTAAAATTTAGCTTAAATTAAGTTTTTGATCAATTAAGTTTCAGGTTGACCCATCAAATCATGTAAGGTTTAATAATTGTGATCAATTCTAGCCATGATTGGATTAAATCTTTATTAGATTATTAGAAATCATGCAATTGATCAAAACCACTCGAAGCCATCCATTATAAGGATTGAAATCTAGATGCCATGGATACGCTTACTAACTTTATCATCATGATTTTAAATCATTTTGAAAAACCACATTATGATGTAATTTTATAGAAAAATCATTCATAGTTTTTTTAAGTAGAAGAAACATTAAATTAAAAAAATGCAAACTAACAACTATTTTTTAATAACCTACATGAACCAAATTGTTTTTCACCTTTAGGAGAACTCTAGGGATAAAGATTTTGATCACAATGATTTAAAAACCAGGAACAAATAGATATCACAATTAAAAATAAAGATAAAAAAAATACAAGTGATAAAAATAAGACAAAGATATTTAAGGATGAAGATTTTCTATAACCAAAAGAAAAGGGCTTCTAACCAGAGAAGATGATATTCTCTCTACTTTGAGAGAGAGAGATAATATAGAAAAATTATTCAATATTATTGAAAATAATTTCATAATGAATTCTGTGTTTGTACGAGAAGAATGAATAGAACTTTTAATATATTTAACAATTTCTCATATAATGTATATACACATTTAAACAATTATTTTAAAACTCCTATGATTTTAGATCTTTTTTGAATTTGAAAGTTTTATGGTGCCGTAAAAGTAATATGAACCTTTATTTGAAATCTTGTATCATATGATATTTATGTTATTTTGATTTATTTAATATCTTCTTGCCTCGTGTAGATTTTTTATCATCTTAAAAATCTAAATTATTCACGTATATATAACAGTCTGTTTAGGCTTATAGATAAAAACAGAAGAAAATGACAACTAAAAATAAGGACAAAAAAGAAAGAAATTAGAAGAAGTTGGCAACCATAAGAGAGAGAGAAAAAAAAAGAGAAAAAAAGGCACGATGATGTCATATAAAGCTTTAATGTGAACAACCCTAGACTACCATTATAATGATTTCGATGAGACAAATTCATACACACATTGAAAGGCTTTCTTTCATAGTTAAATTGGGCTAAATGCACCACCTAAAAACGAGTGACCCATTTATTAGTGCGTGTATTACACGAACAAACCATAAATTTTTAAAGCAGCCCATTTGGATTATAATTTGAACAGATTATCCTTTTTATACTCTCATTCTTACTCCAGAAAATTATTCGAATCTCAACCCTGTATAACAAAAACTTTTTAACTACTAATACACACATTAATGTATTTTTTTCAGTCCTAAAAAGTCAGAGTGAGCGCACAACAAATTTTTTCATGTATAGTAGGCACCACTTTTCTCATTAATAGCCATCAATGAATTGTGAATTACCAATTTTTTCACCAATAGCACAACAAGCACAGTGACCAAGGTACCTATGACATTGCTCACCACGAGGCACCTATACCTCCACTCTCCACTCATCATGTGCATTTAGTAGCACTCTTTATGAGACGAGCAATGATTTCTCCATTCATTATAAGGCTCTTCATTAAGTTGTAACTCTATGAATTATGAACTAACTATAACTTCACGCTGAATGAGGCAATTGTGATGAAGGTTTATAAATTCCTCTAGTCATCAAGTAAGAAAAAGAACCAGCAACAATCCTAGGCACCACAAGCAGTCATACAACAATTCCAAGAACAACAAGTAACCATTTAACAAGCTTAGATAAACCATACAACCTTCACATTTACACTCTTCATGTTATTTACTTTCTTGTACATTATTTCCATCTCATGTTTTACTAATTTAAGTATTAAAAGATCCCTTGATTCAATATAAAACTTATTTTACAGGAAAGCTCAGGAAAGTCATTATCAGCCTATAGGGTCAATGACAAGCCTAGTCACATTGTAGTCCATGACAAGCCTAAATTCAATTTGAAGCTTTTCATGACTTGATCATTAGATTTTTGGATTTTAATTATTATAATGAGGTAGTGCATTATTAAATTTTAGTTTACAATTGTGGGTAATTTAATAGCATATAAATATAATCCATAGAAAAGGAATCCTCCCTCCCCCTCAATTAACCACGGGAACTGTTTATCTCTGTTTATATATATATATATATGTGTGTGTGTGTGTATTCTTATGTTTTATAAAACATATTTAAATATCCATCTTATATGACAAACATATAATCAAACCTAACGATATTAATTTTAATATTTTTGTATGTGGAGTTGGTTTTTAAGAATATATAAATGAGAGGTTCGACATATTACTGACTTCTACTTGATTCATGAACACCCCTACCATTTACCATAAGAAATCATTAAGTACTTATGTGTAGTTCTTCTTCACTTATTCTTATATTTAAATATAACACTTCCCTTTCCCTAAGTTAGAAAAGCAATAAATAATCTTAAATTTAAAACTTCTTATATTTCATAGCTTAATTTTCTCTCACTTTTTGCTTGACCTCTTTCTTTTCAAATAGATAATTTTCAATACACCTATCTCTTATTTTGCTCTGAAACTTAGTGTAAAGAATTAAGAATTTTGGAAACAATCTCATTCAATTATTCTTTTGATATTTTGCAACAAATATAATCTTTTTAAGGGTTAACATTGTTTTATAAAGTAACTAGTGATATCTTATTAGTTACTTATTAGAATTTATTTTTAAAAGAATAGATACAAGAAAGAGAAAGAAAGCCTATAATGTTTTGTGAGTCTTAACCACCTTTTGTGTTAGTCTCTTTCTTCAAAATGAATTTCATGGACCAACTAATAGGACGCTGCTAGTTATTTGAATTTTAGACAGTAATAACTAATAGAATACCATTAATTATTCTTTATGCATCATAAAATTTTTTATTTCACTTTTCTCACTCTAATATTTTTAATTGATTTAATTTGTAAACATATTTTTTTGTGTATCTTATTTATGGATTGAAAGTTTCAATTGATTTTACTTCTTTTTTTGTTTTAATGTATTTCTTTTTTTATTTCGATTTACTTTAAGTCATGGATAGAAATGCTTCTCTCTCTCACACACCATTCAGATTATAATGTTTATCATTATAATGTCAATCTTCTCCAATTTCTTTCTTTCTTTTTTAAGAATCAATTAAAATGATCTTCTCTTTTTCTTCTTTGGTTTTTACTACAATATACAATATTGATAATATCAATCTTTCAATCACTAGACTGTTTGCGTAATCACAATTACTATTTATGAGCTTAGATTAATTTAATTTCACATTAGAAATTAATTATATTTTCTTATAAAGAGCTTAGATTTCATAAAACGTTAAAAAATAGTGTAAATTAATTTAAAGTTTTTAGCGTACATTTCTTACACATTTGTTTTTTATTTATTTATTTTGTGATGTAAGTTTGTAGGTTAATTCCGAATAACTATATTTTACTAATATCTTTTTTAATGTCAATTTTTATTTTATTTTTAAAGCATTCACGTAAATTCATGTGCCAAAATCCATTATCTTATAAATGGAATAATACAAAAGCTAATGGAAGGACTTGATCTGAAATAGAAAATAGTTAAAGGAAAGTCAAATTCAAAATTGGAAGTCGAAGAACTCAATCTAATTTATTAAAACTTGAAGGATGGTGGACACATTTTAACCAATTCCCAAATATTATATATAAAAAAGCCATTTGTCTAATATTAACAAATAAAAATTATAAAAATAAATCTTTTAATAAATAATAAAAATTATAAAAATAAAAAGTTGGAATCGTGGTTATGCAAGCGCCGACAAATGTACCTTTTAAATGATGTATGCGGTGACGTCTGATGATTGAAAATACCAATCCATTTCACCTTAAAGCTAGTGTGGCGGGGCAACCAATGGGATGGAGAGTGCATTTCAATTCGTGTTGGTTCGACAGCTATTAAATTTTTTCACTACTCTTTTCTCTATCATTTCCTAGGGATCCATGCCCGACCTTCAAAACTTCAATTATGTTATTTAGTTTGTATTTATTTTAACTATAGTCTTTATTATTTTGATTGTTATTTATGTTGATTTTTATTTATTTTTTAAATTTTTTTTCAATTTCATCCTTGAGTATTTTATTTCATTTATTTTTTGTTTCTAATGTGGTCTTTATTTTTTTTTATTGCTGTTTTTTTAAATTATTTTCTTGATTGTTTTACAATGTTTTCCTTTAAAATGTTATTTCATTTATTTTTTGTATCCAATTTTAGCCGTCATTCTTTTGATTGCTAATTTTTTTTTATCATGTTCTTATTTTTTTTATTTTTCAATTTAGTCCCTAATTATATTCTTTCATTTAGTTTTTGTATTCGATTTGATTCTCATTGTTTCAATTACTATTTGTTTGATTTTTTTAATTTTTCATGATTGGTAATTTTGCTTCATTAATTTTTCATGTGTGCCTTCTATGATAATCTCAGTCTCTTGACTTGGATCACTGGCTTCGAATTTTAGCTTGGTTTAAGTTCGGTCTTTGTTTTAGTAATTTTTTTACAAATTGATTTAAAAAAACATTTTCTTGATAATTTTGTTCTTTATTTTTTTTTCCACTTTCATCTTTGACCTTAAATTATTAGCCCTTCAACTTTTTGATTTTTTCACTTTTTTTTGTGGGGTTGTTCTGGGTTTAGGTTAGTCAAGTTAACTCAGGTAGACTAAGTTTTTTTATTGATTTAACTGTGGTCTTTTTTCATATGTTTTTTTTTTAATTTAAAAGCTTGTATCTCGATCTTATTTCATGGGTAGCATATTAATCAAGTTAACCCGAGTTGATTTAAATTTTTTCTTTGATGTTTTTGGTTTTAAATTTTCTTTTCAATTTTATCATTTGACATTAGATTATTGGGTTTTGAGTTTTGTGATTTTTTTTCCACTTTTCTTTCTCTGAGGTTACTCCAATCTCTTTTACTGGATAGTGTGCTAATCAAATTAATCTAAGTTGCTTCAAGTTATCATCGACTAGATATTTTTTTATATTGTAAAAAATTTAGCCCTACTCACGGCATAGCACATACCACCTATCTAGTCATTATTAGAATGAGTGTGGGTAAATTAATTTTTTAGTCCTTTTTTTGCACAATATAATAGTAAAACATCCTTAAAAGTATATATTTGATTAACTATTGACTAGGGGTATTTTCTTTTTTTTTCCTCATGAAAAGTACAATAAAATGACTAAAGTAACCTTAGAAAAAAAAATCTTATTTAGTTTGTTTTGTATAATGCGGACGACCTATCTAGATAGCTTTAAAAAGCGCACCTGCATGAGTAGCGCAAGCACTGCTGCCAAAATGTTTGTTAAATATTTTATTTTGCACCATGTTTTTCATAAATTCATAAAAAAAACCAATGTTATTAATTCTATCAATTAACACGTGTATCCTTTTATTTTAGCAAATTAAGTATAATTTCCTAAAATTAAAAAATTATCTCACCAATTAAAAAAAATAAATTATTCCCTACATTTTATCCATTATCATTAACTTTCCTCGCATTTCTATTAACTTCATTATCTATTCCATTCTTTTTACTGAATATTTCATATTGAAATTTTAAAAAATTATACTCACTTATCTGAAATACAAAAATCCAAGTGCTTAATTGACTGAATTAATTAATTACAGAGTGATTTGTTTTATGAATAGGAGAAAACATAAAATGAATGATTTGGTCTATATTTATATTTCAAACTTATCCACCAAGTACTTTAATCTTGATATATACTACATCACAATTCAATTTTTAATTTTTTTTTTATTAATGTGAGTGTTTAAACGAGTTTATGTATATCTCGACTAATTTCACGGGTTCTAAAATTAATGATTATGTAAGTCTATAGTCACAATCATATTAACAATTATACAATTTAAACTTAAAATTATAGAGAAAATAAATTCTTTGATGTTGAATTTTTATTATTGGAACAGATTTTTTTTATTACTTTTTACCGAGGATGAGTGAGAAATCAAAATGAAACAAGAAAGGAAAAACTATTTTTGGCGGCAACAAGATTCTCAGTTGCCAAGTCAGCTTTTGGTGGAATACTAATAGAAATAAGGAGACACTACAAGACAGACAGGCCCACCGATATAATATGGGCCCCCACCTCATTTGTCTTCCACGCGAAGTTTCACCCGTTAAAAGGATTCTTACTTTTACGGGCCCACCACCACCACCTTTTTTAACGGGCGTGCCGTAATTTCTCGCCGGAAGTGTCGGTCGTTCTTTGGTTATGTAGGACAGATGGTCCGGGTTCCAAGTGTATCTGAATGTTTTTTAAAGGAATTAAAAAAATATTAATTTAATATATTTGTAAATAAAAAATACTTTAAAAAATAATATTTATTTTAATATCAAACAGAAATAATACAGGTAGGCAGAGGAGAGAGAGATGTTCCGGTAGAGCTAAACAGCAACGGTGGACAAAACAGCCGCTTGATTGAAAGGGAATGTAGAAGTGGTCCCCTATGGGAAATTGACGGATTGCCTCTTGATTGTCAATTGACTTAAATTATCAGGCAATAAAGTTTTGTGATGCGGCTTCCCAGAAACATTAAATTTAAATATTTAATTTTAACACTAGTATTTTTTTAACTTAAAAATTTATAAAAATAATATTTTATTTATTTTTTAAAAATTATTATTAATACCAACACATTAAAGCAAACTAGAACCATAAAAAAATCAAATTTATTTAAAAATATTTTTAAAATGCAAAAAGACACAAAATCTAAAAAATTTAAATATCAATCCTTATTCATTCAAAATTTCAAGAATTGCCTCATGATTAAAGGTCGAGAAGCACTCGCAAAAATGTTCATTCAAATGGAGTCCTTGTAATGGAAAGGGGGCAAGACAAGTACTAGATGGATCGAACATGAGTTGAAACAAATGTTCCATCCAGGTTGTATTGTTAAATCGGGCAAAGGAAGAAAGAAAATTTAATGTATCCCAATTTTTCTCTCGGCCATGACAAGTTAGAAGCCTAGAATATAATTAGATGATTGCACCGAGTTAGGTTGCGGGTTAAATTAATTTTTAATTTTTCAATATAAAAAAAATATTTAGGTGTTGTTAATATATTTTCTAATAAAAAAACAAATTTAAACAATATGAAAATTAACTTGATGTGATCCAGTTAACTTTATAGGTTCAGAGACAATTTAGATAATAGTTAAAAACTTAGTTTGAATAAAAATAAATTTGAAAACATCTTTTAATTAATATTGAGATGAAAACATATCGTATCAACTCAGGTTAACTTGGATTAATCTGTTAAATCCGTTATTAAAATAACCAAATAGAAGGAAAAATGAAAAAAATAACAAAGCTTAATGGCAAATAATCTTATGCAAAATGATAAAATTAAAAAAAAACTTATAAAAAATCAAGAAAAAAAATTAGACTTTCAAAAGAAGCACCTAGCAAAAAAGATCAAAGTTAAATAAAACACTTAGTAAGAAAATGCAAGCTAGCCCAGGTTAACTTGACCACTTAATATGTAAATGACATTTGGATCCCCTAAAAAACAACTTTATTCCTGTTTTCAAGATAATTGTTAAGTGCAATAAAAGATAAAATAGTCAAAATATTTTTCCTTGCAATGAATAGGAAAAAGCTAGTTAATCCGTTTTAGTTTTTTTTTCAATGAATGAATTGTATTACATTCTTAACTGTTACACCCATGTCATTGTGAATTTATGAATTCATTCTTAAAAGGTTAAAAGAAAGTATTGTAAGCTTGGTATAATTAATAACTTTTGAAATATAAAAGCAATCCAGTTAATGGTGGTAATTTAATGCAAATTGCAAGTGTTATCCCTGGTTATTAGACCTGGTCTGACCTGATAGGTTGATTCAAGATCCGGGTGAATTAAGGTTCTAGTAGGTCTGGATTTGGTGAAAACTTGACTTACAATTGGCTTGATGAATTTTACTTGGTTGGCCAAGGCAACTTGTGACCCAACAAAACTCGATAGATACATTTTTTTTTAAAATTATCTTTGATTTAACTAATATATATATATATAGCATGTCCATGAACATTTCCATGTGGAACAAAAATTACATTTTCTTAACGAACAAAAAAATTAAATCAATGTATAACGAGGCCTGAGGAGCTCTTTTCCATATTGATTACTAACTCATATCAAAATTCATTATATAAACATTAAAAGAAACTTTTTTTTTAATGTGAGATTGGAAGCTCATTAGTATATATACTATATGTTCATAAGAGAAAAAGTTATGTTTTTCCAATATGAGATAAAAAAAACTTTTTTTATTTAAATACTTCAACTTAAAATAAGAAGATAATATCCTTTCAATGTGGCATGAAAAACCTTTTGAAATAATCTTTTAAACTTTATTATTTACAACATGTATAACTTACATCCGTATGGATTGTTTCTTAATTAATTTTTTATGTGGAATATTAAAACCTCAAATGTTTTTTTTAATAAAAAATTTAGGTTGACCCAGGTCAACTCGTGTGGCTCAGGACTCATCCCCTTAACTGAGCCAACCCCCAGATCAGGTTTGATAATATGATGTTACCTCCTCTTGATTTTGTGTGAATATACGTGAGTGTATGTGTTTGGACAGGTAATCTAGACTAAAGTTTAGGTTTATTTTGATAACAATGTTCATCATACTTCAATCAATATGCCGGAAACAAATCAATCAAACTAAAGCTTACTTTCCGTACTTGCAGTAATCTTTATTGATGGAACCAGTTACACTGTATTTGGATCTGTTTATTTTTTAGGAAAATATTATTTTGAAAAATAAGTTATTTTTTATTGTTTGGATAAAAAATAAAAAAAATCATGTCAAATAAAATATTTTTCATTAATAATTTTTCATGATAATAATAAGATTGAAAAAATTTATATGCTGGTGATATAAATAGTGATGGTGTCGTAGTGATTGCGGTGATGTTAGTTATGATAATTGTAACAATGATAATAATAATAATTATAGTTATAAAATAATAGTTGTAGTGATAATTATTTCAATAATTAGATAATGGTAGTGGAGGAGGCAATGAATAGTTGTGATTATTGTTGATCTGGTAGTGATGGTGTTAAAATGATGGTGGTGGCGGTGAAAATAATGATAAAGTCATGATTACATTAATGAATTACGGGTTGTTGACATTGTGGCCCAACCATATTTTTTAATTTTTTAATTTTTTTAGTTTCAAATTAATATTTTTTAAGTGTTTTTTATTCTTTTAATATGCTGATGTAGATAAAAAACAATATTTTGATATATTTTCAAGTGAAAAACACTTTGAAAAGCAATCTCAACTATACTCCCAAACATGCTCTTAATCAAGTAGTGTTCATGATTGTGGTTGAGGTGTTAGTGGTTAAGTGGTAGTGTTAATAGAGGGTTATTGATGGATGATATTAAAATAGTAATTATATTAATAATAAAATGAATGTTGTAATATAAAACTGATTAAATTGAGAAAAATAAGAAAACAAATTAACTAAAAAAATCAAATTGAGAAAAGACATGAAAAAAGCGATTAGAAAACAAAAAAAAAATCAGTTTAGTTTAGTTTTAGTTTCAAAAGCCTAAAACCAATTGAACAAGACCAAACCAACCCGATTCAACTAAAAATTAAAAATATTGTTAACTGAACATGGGTATAAATAGAAAATTATCTTCAAAAGACTAAAACCCTAAAATTCACTCTCACAACCGCACACCACATTCCCCCCTCTCCCCTTAACCCTTATCTCTCAATCTCCTTCATAACTTAACTCGCAGATCACCCTTTTCTTTGCCTCTCTAGTTTTACTATAATCGTCTTTTCTCATTTTTTAGGTAAGTCTCTATTTCTCAAGCATGTTCTTCAAGTATTGTGTCAAAATTTACTATATCGAACCATTATAATTGTGTTTAGCTAACTTGGATTAATTCTTCAAGTAAATGGAGAAAAAAATGTTAAGTGTAAACATTTATTGTCTCGTGTTAGCATCTTCAATATTAACCAAAGAGAATCAACTAGAGGTTTTCTAATTTCCTTTGTTTTAGAATAGAGTGTTTCCTAGCTAAACTTAGGTAGAAGCAAAATTACTAGTGATGGCATAAACTTGTGGTTTTTAGCCAATTATAGCCTCAACTTTTGAAAGAGATGCTTAATCTTTTTCAATGCTCTATATTTAAATTGTGTTAATCTAGATATTAGCCCACTAAAGTATATGAACTTTGTCCAGTTTCTGTAAATTTTAGCTAAGGCAATAACTAGTTAGCCACGATATTCTGATCCTATATTTAATTTTTTAGATGTTGGTAACATGTTATTTCTTAAAATTTTAATTCAACTTTGTTGACATCAATGATTTTTTATAGCCTTTCCTTTTAGTTTTTGTTATTTCATTGTTTGATAACATGTAATTGCTAAGAACTATTTCCTCATACCATGTTAGTAGTTGTAAAATTTTGCATAAGTTAAAAACTCAAGATCCCAATTTATGTTTATAATGGGTTCTCCTATTGAGTCTTGATGCTGATTTTTTGCAACATTTCCTTTTATTTTTTGTCATTTCATTGTTTCATTCATTCGACATTTGTTTGTTGTCAAAATTGGTTGAATTATGGATTTGACATCTGAACCTTGATGGATGATATTGAAACTTACCAAAACATCGAGTCAAATAATTTTTCTTATAAACTTACACCTTTTATTTTATAATTTATTAATTAATGCATTTTAAATATAACATGTTTAATTTTTTTTATTTTGTTGAATTTGGTGACAAGTTGCATATAATAGCGAATGATAGTTAGTACAAAAATTAAGGGCATTTGAAGGTAACTAACTTTGATTTTTTTTAGTGTTTAATCATTAATGCTTGACAAATCATTATATAGTTAGTTTATTTACAATTTAAAGATCTAGAAAGATGATTTATGTATGCATCATGTGTGCATGTGTATTGGTGTTTTTGGTAAACTTGAATTTTAAACATCGAGTTCCACACTGATCTTGGGTGTTGTGTTAAGGTTTTCATTTTTGGAACAATATTTGAGAAAGATATTTATATCTTTTTATTTGTGAGCTCTTAATGACTTAAAATTAAGATTTGTACTTTCTATGTACTTTGCTTAATTCTCTTTTGCTTTAATAGTTGTCATTATCCTTTACATATGGATTGGATTTTATTTTTTGTTTGGTTGCATTAAAGGAGCTTCCTATGATCTTTACGAACATAGAATGAACTAAAATATATTCAAGATTAAGTTTACGATATACTACTATATTAATATAACCAGATTGATTGAAGGTTTGTAATGGTATGAATTTCAATATTTAAAGTCAACAAATCTGAATATAGTATCTATGGTTTTAGATTGTTGTATAATTTTTTCTTTTGTTTGAGATTGAAATTGGTGGCTTTTTCATGATAACATGTTAACTATTTGACCTAGCTGGTAGTTCACATAAACCTAATAAATAGATATTATAGGTTTGGATTTTTGAAATTCTTTCGACTCGAC
>Ga0325400_1005407_pt1 | contig 12022 bp, 11 predicted proteins | sample PopdelMetagenome_2_FD_205662 | JGI IMG/M metagenome (GOLD analysis project Ga0325400, IMG submission 205662) | Populus deltoides microbial communities from Bellville, Georgia, United States - Xylem-PdKOR-R1 | ecosystem: Host-associated > Plants > Phyllosphere > Stem > Wood/Secondary xylem...
CATGTACTTCTTAGCTGGGTGTCACTTAATTAAGGTAATAATCAAAGCTTAATCCAGCTTTTAGACAAAGTTTATTGCACATCCGTCCAATAAACAAAGGGGAGAAACACCTCTACAGTATCACAATGGAGTCCGTGAACTTTAATCTCTATTAGATAAGTATTGTCAAACTTAAAACTTAAAAATATAATAAATGAAGGACGTGTCTTTTTGTCTGTGTTATTGCAAATTCAATCTCAGCCCTTGAACTTGTTAAGGATTAATATATGTTATGTCTTATATACAAGTCGGTAACAGAGTATACAGTCAACTGTCAGTGAGTGCATTAATGGCCAGCACGTTGAAATTCTTAATCCGTCAATAATTCCGTTAAAAACAATAACACCATTAATTCATATCAACACCTTGGAACACGGACGCTGATAGATTATGTTTTTTTTTAAAATAAATAAAAAACAGTAAATTTACTCATTTAGATAGATAATCCTCGGTAAAATTTAAATCAGAATATAAATACTAATAAATTAAATATTATGATGATTAAATTTATTATGAGAGGTTGAATTGTGTTGAGATTAAAAAAGAAAAGTTACAGAAAAAATACATAAGAAATAAGTAAAAATAAAAAAGGATGGAGTGTCAAATCATAAATTAAATATTATCAATGGATTAATTGAAGAAATTATTTTGATGGTAACTCCGTCGATAATTCTGTTGGTAGAAATGTCACATTACTGTACAATTTATCTTCTTAAATCCCACTATAATACCCTTTATAATGTCATCGACGCATACTGATGAAAGTTTTTTGTCGACATATTCACAGATAAATTTTACCGTTAGGTTAATTTCATTGATAATATCGTCTGTAAAACTTACACATTATCAAATTGTTTGGTTTTTTTTATTTTTTTTTCACACTGTGATTCTCTCGGTGTGTACCGTGAGAATATTTCTGTCGGTGTTTGCCAACAGATTTAACAATGAAAAATTCAGTTGGTAAATGTTACCGTAATATACAGATGAAAAAAATTCATCGATATTTTTATTTGTATTTGTGAATTTTCTAATATTTATATTAATAGTTAATAAAAATATAACTAATTAAACTCTAAAGCATAAGAAACGAATAAGTATTTCCGTTCATCATGGTGTCTAAGAGGAACGAGAATTCTTGGTTCAGATAGCAAGATGGAAAAGAAACGAATAAGAACTCAAACTTCGTGATCATAGATGGAAAAACTATTAGAGAAGCTGAAAGACACTTGGAAGGCTTTACCGTAATGGAGAAATTAATTAGTAATTAAACTGAAAGAAAAAAAAATCTGATCGTTGCTAAAATGAGAGCTCGAGAAAGTATGTTGCAAGCAGAAGTTGAAGAACATGAAAACTCCACATAGAAGGATGCTTATTTGAAATTGAAAGTCAAGGAAAAACTTCATCTAATTATAGTTACGATGAAGAAGAAATGACAATATTAAAAAAGAGGGAAAGTTAGGAAAAAGAAAAAACATTGTATTATAATTCACAGTAAATTATGTATGGAAGAACAGTGATTCCTCACATGATTTAAATATTATTATAATATAATAATAGGGGCCATCAATGCAATTCTACTTGGAGATGCATATGCATGAAAATATATATAAAAGGACTCCAGTGGGAAGTTCAAAGACGTGGAATGGGTCAATCGCCCCCTTCTCCTGTTCTCAATCACAAAGGTTCGCCCTTCAATATAGTTGATAGGTCCACAAGCCACTGGAGCTCCTTTTCGTTCCCAAATACAGGTTTACCGCCTGACGTCATTCTAAAGAAGCTGTCCTTCAAAGACAGACAAATTAGCAGAGGAACAATCATTGTTCCTTATCGTCTTCTTTGTAAGCAAGCCAACGAAAGTAGAAATCACACTTTCTTTGATTGCCATTTTGTCAAGGAAAAATGGATTGAGGTGTTATCTACAAGCACGTTGGAGGATGTGATCAAGAATTTCGGTGGGCTTAACAAAAGCGACTGGATAGTTCTTTCATTTCAGGTATCGTGAGAATATCTTGGTGTGCCCTGCCTTTATTTTCTTGGATGGAACAAAAATGCTATACTGTATAATAATCAGTGGTGTTCTCCATGTAGTATTGTCTTGTCTGTCAGAAATATATTTCATTATTTTCTTTTGCGTAAGGTTGCTATTAGACAGCTTATTCTGCTCTAGATTGGCTATCATGAGGGTCTATTTTGATTCAAGATTGCATTGAATCTTGTGTTTCAGTTATGCAGCTGGGATTAGCTCCTGTTTTTTTTTTCCCTGAATTAATTCATCAATGGAAAAAACAAATCCTGATCATGTAGTAAGCTTAATAAGTGATAGAAAACTTGCTTATAGATTGTTTGAATTTTTTCGATGAAAATGGATCCATTGACAATCATATAGCACTCCCATCCTCTTTGTCTCATCACAAGTTTCTAAATGAATTCTCTAAGAACCCAATTTAACCAAGTAACATCCAATGTCTCGAGAAAAAGAAATGGTTGAAAGGGTTTTATACTTTGAATTTCTTTTTTACTATGAGGATATATACTGGAATTTCATAGCAACTTGATGAGAACAGAAACTGCAACAGCAGCAGATGAAATTGGGCAACCATCTTCTACCTTGTTACTCTATATTTTTCCTATACCAAACTTTCAATATATAGTTGCTGTATATGGTATGGACTCGGGTTCAAGGAAGAATTTGATTAATCTGGTAAGTGCATCAGGGAACAATTTGGATGAGTTACCCACTCTGCAAAAAAAATGCTTCTGGCATTTTCCATAGCAGCAGCAAGGACAACTCCCTCCTTGCGCAAACCATAACAAACACTTTCAAGAATGATTTTCCCAAGTCGAGGATCTATACCCAATTTAACTAAGTAGTGCCCATTGCCAATTAGTCCAAAAGCATCATGTTTGCAGACAACAGCACCTAACTAAACAAGGTTCCTGATGTTGTTGATGGCGTCCGCACTGGGAGCATCAATAAAATCAAACCCTAGCACATTCTTAATACCTGAGGCAGGGATCCTCAAAACTGCAATGCCAAGGTGAGCTTTACAAATTTCAGGTTCCTAATGCAAATCCATTAACTGATAATCAGAATCCGAGTACAGCCGATAACACTTCCCAGGTGTTGTTCTACCACCATGGCCAGCTCGTTGATTAGAGTATAACTTTGGCTGACCTTGGAAACTCTGAGTGCATTCATACCTGAAGAAGATTCAAACCTGTCATGTTTAACCAATTCAGAATCAACCACATACTTGACACCTGGAATTGTTAAGGATGTTTCTGCTAGATTTGTAGCAAAAACAAGTTTTCTCTTTCCTGGGTAGTTTTGGAAAACACGGCTTTGCTCTTCATGGGAAAGCTTGCCATGTAATGGGAGCGCAATTGCAGAGGTAGACTGAAACTTTTCACACGCCCACTCTACTTCTGCCTGCGAATTCAAAAATTAAGCATGTACTGCCCCATCCTCGACTACCGCATGAATTTCCATTCCCATCTCAATAACATCAGAAACATATGGAGCTGCAATATTGGAGCTTGGCAAGGAATCAGGGGACTCTCTGGATGCAGCAGGAACACATTTGATTTAATAGGAAAGCTTCTCCCCAACACTTGAAATGTTCCACAACCAAAGAAATACGTGGATGATTTGCTCGCATCAACTGGTGCAGACCATGAGTCAGGCCTTCGCTGGGGAATTATTTTAGCAAGCCCAATAGAAGATCAGTATTCAAGCTTCTTTCATGAGCCTCATCTACAATAATGCATGAAACTCCAAACAATTTTTTTTTATCTTTCATTAGGTTTTGCAGAGACAGTGATCAATCATTTATATTACCTTCGAACCACACTCCTGGGTAAATGAATAATATGGACAACAGACAATTGAATTATCTTTATAGCATCCATTGCATTCCTCGCTTACTCTTTTGCCCAGGGATATTGAATCGATTTTACGGGGTTGAGTGCACAAAATTGAACCGCTCGATGCAACTCCCGAATCAACCATAAATTGTGTCACTGCGTTCTCTTTCCTGAACCTGCCTCTCAAATCAAGACCATCACTGGATTCTTTTTCTAGAGTTGGAAAGCTAATAGCCCGATAAACAGTCCAGATGAGCAAATTATTGAGTGGGTTCCCAGGCAAACTATGAGATTCCCTGAACATAGAACTGCTGGGGGCTGCAATGTCCATCTCCACTACTTCTTTTTCAGAAGATACAACCAAAAAGGATATCTCCATGAGTAATAGATTCCAACTCCTCGGGTCCACAGGAGTTCTCCTTTACTGCATTTTCTTCAGAAGTACTTGCAACGTCATCAACTCCCAGAGCTAACTCAGATTCTACCCCTTCATGGGGTTTCTTCAGAATTGCTAGTGCTAGTAAATTGTTTTGCAACCTGAAGTTCCCATAAGTCCTCGCCTAGCTGCTGTTTCTGCTTATTCCTTCGCCTTGTAGCACTCTGTTTTATACTATAAAAATATATGAGAAATAAATAAATAAACATTATATTATAAGAGAAAATTATAAGATAATGGTTATTATCACATATAGAAGAAACAATGTGCACACATGAAGCAGGTGTAACAAACCAACAAGTGTAACTAGCCATGTAATTTATAAGATACCAACAACTCTTGTAAACAAGAGATTCTGAAAAGAACCCTAAAAGATATGAGATTATCAATAGTTGACATACAGTTAATAGAAGCATCATACAACTAATTACATAAGACAAATTATAAAAAAGATTAAAGACATCAATAATCAATAACAACTGAAACTCATATCATTACTTTGTAGTTTTATCAAGTTCTTTTAAGACCTTTGAAATCCGAAACTAATAGGTGATAATTTGAAGGTGATAGTCAAGCAAGCTTGTAATTTTCTTTGTAATTAGTAAGCCTGTAGTTTCAATTTTACAAACCAAAAATACTAAAAAATGTTTCATTATCCAGGAGTTTCAATTCGTGGATATAATTAGTGTATAAATCACTTCATAAATGCAAGTATTTCTTTTCTAAGTTATTGAGTTTACTTTACATTCAAGTTATTTTAATTATTTGATTATTTTTTCAATTGAATTACTGTTTGTGTGACAAAGAATTTAATCATATTAAACTCGTGTAACTCTATGATATAAATTTGAAATTGTGTGAGTAGATCTATGAATAAATCCAGAGTTTAAACCAATTAATTTAAAACTTTAATATTAAGTTGCAAAGTCCTTTTAATTGAAGTAGACATAAGAAAACCTACATCAAATAATTGGTGACCACAATGAGAGTATCAAATTAATTCTTAAAAATTATGACACCAAAGAAATCAAAATTACCAGGAAGTTTAGAAAATAAACACGAGTTAGTCGACGTTCCTGTTGGAACAAATAATGAAGTACTAACTTTCAGGAAATAGAGTTAGAAAAGAAAGATGAAAGAGACTGTGTGTGTGTGTGTTATGGACATCTTGGTGAAGATTAGAGGAAACTCTAATAGAATCATTGATGAAAAATATTGATGCCTTACTAAAAAAATAAAGGAAAAACATAAGATAAATAAAAATTTATGATGATTATTATAATGGGATTGCACGATAAATGATAGGTCACATATGTTGTGATAAAGTGAAGAAGACAAACTTGTGACAGGAATTTAGAAAAAAGCTTTAAACGGTTTAAAAGGAACTTAGTAGGAAGTTTTGAAAAATTATGTAACTGCAATAAAGTTTCTTGCTAAAAAGTTGTTAAACCAATGGAAGACATTAATCTTAAGATATGTGCCAAAATAAAGAGTGAAAATAATGAAATAATATATGGCTTTAACCATGTGATGGTGAAAACAGTTAATAAGATATCTAAACAGGTAACAGTTGAAGTAAAAAACTACATAGTTGAAAAAAAAGCTAAAGAACCAAATTTTAAGAAAACAGATCCTAAGCTAATTGGCAAAAAACTAGTTTAGCCAAAACAGTTCAACTGAAATAGTAGTTTCTCACCAGAACCTAAAGTAAGTTCAGGAAAATTTATAGTCATGGAAGAAACTGGAAGCAATTCAAAAGAAAGGATTATAAATTATAAAGATTTGTGGAGTACGTAGTTGAATAGGTTTATGCTCTAAGGGTTCAACAAGTCCATAAGTCAACCTATAGGAGACCCTATCCATACTATATAGATATAATGTATCCTTATTCCATCAATATTAAATTCCTAAATTTATGTTTTTCAATTATTAAGGGTCAATATATGCTCTGAAACACATAATTGGATTCATTTGTCAATATAGAGAAGCTGTTAATTTTAAATTTCTAAAAGTTAAGGTTGTTTTCAAATTCATTAACAAGAAATGCATTCACTTGGTATATAAATTTATTACCAAACTCTCTTTAAAGTTGGAACGACATGCAAATTATATTTTAGACACACTTTCCTTGGACAGAACTAGAGTTTGTGTTGACAAACTTAGTAAAATTAAAACAATACCCTAGAGACACTATGAAATAGTATTTAGATAGATTTATAGAGGTTAGAGGAAAGTGTTGGTCTAGGATTCCTGAAAAGGAATTTGTAATAATTACACAATAAGATTTGGAATGGAAATTGAGAAACAAGTTTGAAAAGATGGAGTTCAATGATATATATGAGTTAGGAGTAAAAGCTTCCAGGTACAAGATTTTATTAAGAAATGAAGTAGAGAAAAAGGTTGCAATTTATGGAACTTATAATAAAAAAAAACTGTAGATGTAGATGTTGTTAAGTTCATAAATAACGATCCAATAGTTTACGATGCATAACAAAGAAGAATGTTAAATCTTTAAGATCCATGAGGTCAAATGAAGAAAGACATTATTTATTTGACATAAATCAAACTAATGTTATTTTTTATTGATTTTTAACAAATAAAAGGATTAAAATTAAAGGGAAACATAAACAAGTGATTGATGAAGAATTGAAAAGGAAAAATTATTGTAAGTGGTATGAGGTGATTAGCTATTCCACAAAGAGTTGTGTAATATTTAGAAATGTGATTTAAGATTTGATAAATTCAAAGTATGTGAGGTTTCCTGACAAAAATAAAACAATAAGAATTGAAGAGACCTATTTTTCCTTCAGTTAATACGTTGTCAGTTAATATAATAACGATTGTTGATGATATTTTATTGTCCTAGGGTGTCACCTTTATAATTGTTGCAACATATGAGTTATTTGATGCCCTAATAGCAGATCAAATATTTAGATTCACGATAATAGACAAATCATAAGACATTGAATGATTGTGTAGAAGTCATATGACTACAAGTCATATTATTGACAAATGTGTAAACTTGAGGAGATTTGGTGGTGGAAAAAGAGATAAGCCTCAATGAGAAATAGATGCAGATTCTAATGTTGACAAATTTGAGTTGACTCTTAAGATATATAATGATGCAAGGAAAATAACCAATACTAGCGTAAAGGTTGAACATGGATGAGATGATTTATCCAAAAGGAAATCTAGGAAGCAATATGGTTACACAATTACTAGAAGTAGAGGTGTTATTCAAAAACATGCAATTCATTGCAAAACCTAAGTTTAATGATTATAGTGCAACTATGAAAGAAGAATTAGCGTCTTGGTGTATAGATATTAAAAGAGACCTACAAAGGGGCATGCTTAGTTCACACATACAGTTCAACGATTTATTTTGATTTCAAATGCGGGGTTGAAGATCCTTCAACAATGTGTTGGGAACTTGAATCAGTAATCTTATTACTTTTTGAAATGACAATAATGATCATGTTCTTCCTAGTTGTCATTAAGAAGTTATTGGAAATTATTTCTTGAATGGAAGACATGAGAGGTAGAGATGCTCTTAGTAGAGTCGCCATAAATTTATAGACACGATTTTGAGTGCTTGAAGATTAAACAAGCATGCGTGTATAAATATTTGCTTTTATTAAAATATATAACTGAATACAATATCTATTTAAAATATTCTTACAAAAGAATAAACTATCCTTTTATTCTACCTTTAAATTTGATTTATGGTAACTTGATTTATTTGTAAAATCAAACCAAGATTTGTACTCTACAAGAACGAGAATTTAGGAATGTATTGCAAAGCGATATTTGGTGATTTGATAATTTGAAATGTACCTTTGATTTGTCTTCGAAGTGTTGTTGAAGAACTTTTTGGAGGCATTTAGGCTTAATCCTACCAAGCTTTATTGCTTGTAGACTTCAAACGTGGATGAAAGAGACTTAAGAGTTTTCTTATTTGAAGAACTTGTCTTGAGAAAGATTTTTTTGTTGAAGAACTTTTATGAAGCGTTTAAGTTTGACCCAACATGGCTTCGTTCTTTGTAGACTCCAAGCGTAGATGAATGATGCTTAAGAGCTTTTAAAATAGCTTCTTACTTGAAGAGCTTGTCTTGAATCAAATTTTGTATCTCTAAAAATTTTCCTCCCCCATATCTAAGGTGAGACCTTCTATTTATAAGGATTTGTAGGGGCACTCAGGTCTTTTGCTAATGCCACATCACATTATTTTATTGGTTGATTTTTATTTATGTGATCTTGTAGTTATGATAAAATATTTTAATTATATCATCTCATGTGTCAATCTTCCATTGACCAAGAAATATATAAAGGTCATTTATTTTTCATGTCATTTATTTCAATTTTATTTTACTTTTTTATGTAAAATAAAATAAAAATGACACATAGTAAAATTTGATTGGTAGAATTTTTTTTCTCTATTTTATTAGTTACATGAGTTTTGAAAGCGTACTTATGTAGTGCATGGTTTAAAAAAAAAGCTTAAATGGATCAAGTTGATGTTCATATACATTACATATTGCTTTCCAAGGATTTGTTTGCTATCTGTAGCAAGGAGTGGGCAACAATAATAGCTAGTAGGGGTGAGCAAAAAAACAATAAACCAAGAAAATCGAAAAAAAAATAATTGGAAAAAAAAACCGAACCATGAAAAAAATTGATTAAACCGATTAGAATTTTTACAAAAACCAATTGGTTCAATTCGATTTCGGTTTTATAAGCCTGAAACTGAAAAAACTGAATCGAACCCAAACAAAAAAAACCGAGCCAAACCAGAAAAAAATCGAGCCAAACAAGAACAAACCGAGCCAAACCGAAACCAAACCCATTAGAAATTACAAAAATAACCCAAAAAATATAGTTTTTGGTTTTTAATATAAAATAAACGAACTAGAACCGGTTAGTTTGAACTGGTTTTTGTTCTAAAATAACCGAACCAAAACCAGTTGATTTGAACCGGTTTTGGTTCAGTTTTGATTTAAAAAAAACGGTTTGGTTACTTTTTTTTTATGAAAACTGAATTGAACTGAAAATGATCATCTATACTATCTAGTTCCTTAAATATAGCATAATAGAGGTAAAGTTGTCATGTCTTGCAAGCATTAACCATTTCCCTCCTCTTATTTGGATATTTATTGAAAAAAAGAAGATAAACACATCAATTGTTACTCATAAAAAAATACCACTTGAAATTTAAAAGAAAGAAACTTGATTTTTTTAAAAAAAAAAAATAGCACTATAATCTAAATATTTTGGTAGAGTAACACCATTTGAAATTTTTTTAGCAAAATAATTCACTTTCACTTTGTCGCGCTTTTAAAGCATGACATTTATCAAATGTCATTATTCTCAAACCTGACAAGATGGTATTCACGTTTCAAAAGAGTGACAATCAAACATGTTGCTTTATAGAAGCGCGACATGTCGTGAAATTTAAACCCTTTCTGAATTGAAGAACATAGCAGACGTAACAACTCTCTCTCTTAAAACCGACATTCTCTCCCCTTATCTCTTTAAGAATTCCATCAATCACTTGTTTTCTTTACCCTTAAAACACCCAAAAATCAAACTCATCTTAGTCTCCAAGTATCCTAGAATGTTTTCCTCTTCGGAATTTTCCACTTTTGTCGTTGTTGTTGCCATTGCCGTTAGGATGCAAGTATTGTAATGTTATTTTTCAATTAGATGCATTTATATTGTCTACTTGTAACTTCAAAAATAAAATGAAACTAAAATATTTGTAATGCTAGATGGTGTACTAGTTGAGTATTTAATAATAATCGAATGCATGTGTTGTCATTTTATTGGAACGAGCTAGATAGACAACAACCTATCCATGTATTTTTTGAATCATTTGTTAAAGAAAAAACTTAACTTCATTGAATATTGTTGTTTAATATTTAATATACTTATCTTCTACAAGTCATGTAGATGCCTTACAAGGATGAAAGATTGGCAATTGCTCTAGCTATTTGGACTAACGGGATGGACATATAGATATCAATGGTCCCATTTATATTTGTTTTAGATGGTAAGTTATATTGCCCAGATCGATAATGTGACATTTCGACTATAAATAACACATTCTAGTCGATATTGACACGAGTGATGCGTTGCAAGACATAAATTATCAGGGTAAAGATGATGATTATGACTGGTTAAGCCATCATGGAGTTTATATATTACAGTGGGATTTATGAAGGAATATATGATTTGATACATGTGTATCACACACTAGGTCATTACACCTTATTCAAAATATCACAAGTAATCAAGTTTTTTAAAATTAATATATGTTAAACGTTGCCTTTTATTTATTAATATTTTAAATTTATTATTAATATTTGGTTGGCTTATTGCTGCTAGAGGGTCGAGAGGTCGTATCTGTGCTTTATAATATTTACAAAGAAATTGAAAGATACACCCATGCGTCTCGGTGGTTCAATATCTGTTGCAATGGACTTGATATCTTTAGAAAGAGGTCGTTTCTTGATGATGTCATGACAAAGAACGAGATCACTCAAGCAAGAGCAGGAGTTGGATGTAGTATTTAGTTATTGATGAGTTTGGATCATCCAGTAGACGATGTAAATATAAATTGATAGATAAGTTATGTTGACATATTTTAAGATTTCAATTACTAGAATGTTATGATATTTAAGTATTTGAGATCCTCTTTGCATGTATATATATTTATTTACTTGCATTTTTTAGTTTACTTGTGATTATAAAATATGAGAATTTGTAATGTTTAGTTATTGTGGTTTTTATAGGTATTTTTAAACGAGATAAAATTTTAATTATAGTTTCTAAATAAAAGAAACTATGTCCTTCTACTCCCTAAAATTATTAGCTAAATTAAATATAAAATTAACAAATTAAATAATAAATCTTATAAGAATTATTTTTTTATTAGATTTAGATGCAAAGAGAATTTGTTATTTGAATTTTCATGGAATGATCTAATAGAATTTAATTAATGTCCAGATTATCATGACATTAATTAAATTAATATCATAATTTTAAACAACAATATTTAAAAGTATATTCTTTGGCCAAAACTTTTTTTTTCCTATATTAATTCACCATTTCATTTTAATTTCTATGATAATTGCCGAATTCATCGGAGAAACTTTAGCCATGAAAATCTACGAAGACAAGAACCATCACAATCATAAACATCAATATATCCCTGATGACAGCAATGTCAAGGTTTCTTCTTCCCCGTTGGCTACAATAAAGATGAGCCGTCTATAAAGCTCTGGTAATCTGGTTCTGGTTATTTTTTAAATAGTTTTTTGTATTTAAATATATATTAATGATATTTTTTTATTTTTTAAAAATTATTTTTAACATCAACATATTAAAATAATTTGAAAACACTAAAAACATATTAATTTAAAATTAATAAAAAAAATAAAAAAAATTAAATTTTATTAAAAATACTTTTAAAACATAAAAATAAACAGGTATATTCTAACATAAGACGACAAACAAAAGTGACCTCCACCACACAGCTCTACAGATAGACGTTTCAACTTCATCCCTGCAAATCCACCAGGCTCTTACTTCAATTACCGAAGCCTAGGCCTTCCCTACAACCCTTCCGGCTGTCATTTTGTTCTCAATGACATTTATATCCTTCCTTTCCTTCAATGCGTAAACCTA
>Ga0325400_1005408_pt1 | contig 12022 bp, 11 predicted proteins | sample PopdelMetagenome_2_FD_205662 | JGI IMG/M metagenome (GOLD analysis project Ga0325400, IMG submission 205662) | Populus deltoides microbial communities from Bellville, Georgia, United States - Xylem-PdKOR-R1 | ecosystem: Host-associated > Plants > Phyllosphere > Stem > Wood/Secondary xylem...
CGAACTCGAGCTTGAAGTCGACCAGCCGGATGCCGACCCCGGCGAACAGGCCGCTGAGGAAGTCGTTCACCCGGATCGCCAAGTCGGCGATGTCGTGCATCTCGTCCTGGCTGGCCCAGCCGAACGCGGCGATATGCTCGTCCGAGATCATCGGGTCGCCGAGCGCATCGTCCTTGTAATAATATTCGAGAATCGTGCGGGGCAGCTTGACGCCTTCCTCGATCCCGAGCCGCTTCGACAGCGAACCCGCGGCGACGTTGCGCACCACGACCTCGATCGGGACGATCTCGACCTGGCGGATCAGCTGCTCGCGCATGTTGAGGCGGCGGATGAAGTGGGTCGGCACGCCGATATGGTCGAGCAGCGTGAAGATATGCTCGCTGATGCGGTTGTTGAGCACGCCCTTGCCGTTGATCGTGCCCTTTTTCTGGGCGTTGAAGGCGGTGGCGTCGTCCTTGAAATATTGGATCAGCGTGCCGGGCTCGGGACCCTCGTAGAGGATCTTCGCCTTGCCCTCGTAGATCTGCCGCCGCCGTGCCATCGCTCACCCTCGGAAAAGGAGCGCCCCGGCGGAGCAGGTCGCGCGGCCGGGGCGGGAATCATGCGGCCTATAGGGGAAGGGCGGGGTGGCTGCAAATCGCCTTAGCGGGCGAAGGCGCGCGCGAGCAGTCGCTTGGTCTCGGCCCAGGCGGGGGTGTCAGGCGCGACCAGTTCGACATGACCCGTCGCGGGTACGGTGTGGAGCGTGACGTCGTCTCCCGCTGCCTCGGCGCGGGCGACATAGTCGGTGGCGAGGCGATAGGGGATGATACGATCCTCGCGGCCATTGACGAGGTCCTGCGCTACACCGAGCGGCAGCAGCCGCGGCACCGACGTGTCGGCAAAAGGATCGCCGCGGCCACTGCCGACCAACCGCGCGATCACCTCGGTGCCGCAGCCATTGTCGGGGCTGGCGGCGGTCGCCTCCAGGTCGGGCAGGCCGCCGAGGCTGATGACATGCGCGATCGGCAGCGGGGCCGCGCGGCGCAGCGGGCTGTTCGCGGGAAGGCGGGTTCGTCCCGCCAGCCACAGCGCGAGATGGCCGCCGGCGGAATGACCGACCGCGACGATGCGGCGCAGGTCGAGCCCGAGCGCCGGTCCTTCGGCACGCAGCAGGTCGGCCGCCGCGGCGGCGTCGGCGAACGTGCCGGGATAGCCGCCGCCGGCGCGATCGACGCCGCGATAGTCGATGTTCCACACCGCATAGCCGGCGCGGCGCAGGTCGTCGGCGACCCAGTCCATCAGGCGCCGGTCGGCGATCCCGGTCTGCCAGCAGCCGCCGTGGACCATCAGCACGGTGCGATACGGCCGCGCGCCGCCGCTGGGCAGCCACACGTCCACCTTCTGCATCGCGTCTTCGCCATAGGAGAGCGTCCGGTCGGGCGACGGGCGCGAGCGCCCGGTCAGGTCGGCCCAGGTGAGCGGTCGGTGCGGCGCGATCGGGGCGGTCATCGGCGCGGAGCATGACGCGAGCAGCAGCGCGGCGGCAAGCGCCGCGCGCGTCACGACGAGGCCTCGCTCGGGGTGCGGGTCGGCGCGGGGGCGGGGCGCTTGCCGCGCTCGCGCCACAGCGCGGGCAAGGTCAGCAGCGCCACGCCCGCCACCGCGCAGAGCGTCCGCGCCCAGACCGGGAAGGGGCCGTAGCGCTGGTCGACGTAGTACACGCCGTAGACGATCGCGACGTGCCACACATAGACGTAGAGCGAGTGCCGGCCGAGCAGCCGCAGGAAGGGCATCGAGAACAGCCCGCGCACGACTCCGGCGACCTGCCGCACCCAGGCACGCGCGTGCTGCGGGCCGGCGATCATCAGCCACGCCAGCCCGATCGCTACCGCGGCGAAATTGATGAGATAGACCAGGCTGAAGTCGGCGCGCACCTCGAGCAGCTCAATCCGCTTGATCACCGTGTCGGACAGGATGCCGCGGGCGGTGAGCAGCCGAATCGGCAGGAAGAACAGGCACACCGCCAGCGCGATCTTGGCGACGCCGCTGGCGTCCGGGCGGAACAGCCGGTGCCACTCGATCCGGCCCGAGGCGGTCAGTGCGCCCGCGATCATCCCGGAGAAGAATACGATCTGCCAGCCAAGCAGGTTGAAGCCGGCGCGCAGCCCCTGACCGTCCGAGGCGGTGAACCACCGGCCGAGCGGATCCGTCAGCGCGTGCTGGAAGCCGAGCTGCCCGGCCAGCCACAGCAATCCCGAGACGGTCGCCACCAGCGCGACCCGCCCATCGAGGCACAATTTCAGGATCGGCGGTGCCACCAGCATGTAGAGGACATATTGCGGTAGGATGTCCATCACCGTCGGTTGGAACACGAAGGTGGCGATCGCGAACAGCCGCAACGGCTCGCCGGTGAGGCTGGTATGGCCAAGCCAATTGCCCCACAGCCGCGCCGCGTCGGGCAGCACCAGCCGCGCGAGCAGCACCGCGATAACGATCCCCATGGCGTAGCGATACAGCTCGAAGGCACGCGCCCAGACCAGCCGGCTCGCCGCGGGCGCGCCGAGCTTGAGCATCTTGCGGCCATACACCAGCCCGATCATCAGCCCGGACAGGAAGACGAAGCCCTGTGCGTCCTCGACATAGGCGAATTGATTGTGATTGATCCGCTGCAACCACAGCTCGCCCTGGAAGACGAGATGGTTGATCAGCATGAAGACGAGGAAGAAACCGCGCAGACCATCGATCAATCCGTAACGTGGCAAACAGCGGCTCCCGTGCGTGGCGTGGGTGCGCGGCGGCGCGAGGCGCACCGGCGCACCCGCGTGTAGCGCACGATCCGCGCCGATCGATCCCGCCGCGGCTCCGCTCGTCCCGGAAAGCGCGGCGGTGGTCGATCAATGCGCGCCGCGACGGGCCTTTCGCCACGGTGCGGCAAAGCGTCGGCGTTGCAGTGCGGCGATGCCCGCGATCAGTGATTCGACGAACGCGTGGACACCGCCTGACAGCGTCTCGTGATGGCGGGCAAAGGCTTCGCTCTCGAAATCCATGTTCATGACCGTCCTCCATCGCTGGAGCCTCTCGTATACACTTCGCAGGTGCAGCATGCCAACAAAGAGCTGGCCCGCGTTGATAAGTGACGCTTATGCTACAAACATGCGCCAGCTCCCGCCGCTCGCCGCCGTCCGCGTGTTCGAGGCCGCGGCGCGTCACGAGAATTTCACCGCCGCCGCGGGCGAGCTGGGGATGACCCAGGCAGCCGTGAGCTATCAGATCCGGCTGCTCGAGCAGCGACTCGGGGTGCCCCTGTTCCGCCGCGAGCGCCGCCGCGTCACGCTCACCGAGGCGGGGCGTCGTGCCGGCGCGCAGCTCGCCGCGGCGTTCGATTCGATCGACGCCGCCTTCGCCGGGCTGCGCGCCGAGGACGAGGCGGTGCTGACCGTCTCGGTCACCAACACCTTCGCCAACACCTGGCTGGCGTGGCGGCTCGGCGGCTTCCACCTCGCGCATCCGTCGACCGCGGTGCGGCTGTGGACCAGCAACGCGCTCGCCGACTTCGCGGCCGACGAGGTGGACGTCGCGATCCGCTCCGGGCCGGGCGGCTGGCCGGGGCTGGCGCAGCACGAACTGCTGCCGCTCGACTTCACGCCGATGTGCTCGCCCGGCTTCCTCGCCGAGCAGGGCGGGCGGCTCGATCCCGTCGACCTGCTCCAGCTGCCGCTGATCAGCGCGCAGGATCCGTGGTGGGCGCAGTGGCTGCGCGAGGCCGGGCTCGACGTGGTCCAGGCGCGGCGGACCGGCATGCGACTCGACTCGCAGGCGCATGAGGGGCACGCCGCGATCGCTGGGCAGGGGGTGGCGATGCTGACGCCCTTCTTCTGGCACAACGACCTCGTCGCCGGGCGGTTGGTGCGACCCTTCGCGCAGCTCTCGTCGATGGGGGAGGCCTATTGGCTGGTCTACCCGGAGGCGCGCGCGAAAGTGCTCAAGATCCGGCGGTTCCGCGAGTGGCTGATCGAGGCGCTGGACCGCGACCGTGCCGCCGCTGGCGGCTGAGCCGACCCGCCACGGCCGCGGAACGGTTGTGGAACAGGGGCGTGCGCTGCTAGCAGCCTGAGCCATGGCGACCGACGCGACCGCTCTTCCCCCCGACAACCCGCCCGTCGGCGTGCTCGACGCGCCTTTCGACAGCGCGCTGTCCGAACGATACCTCGTCTACGCGCTCTCGACGATCACCGCGCGCTCGCTGCCCGACGTGCGCGACGGGCTCAAGCCGGTCCACCGCCGGTTGCTGTGGGCGATGCGGCTGCTGCGGCTCGATCCCGCGGCCGGCTACAAGAAGTGCGCGCGCGTCGTCGGCGACGTGATCGGCAAGTACCATCCGCACGGCGACCAGTCGGTCTATGACGCGATGGTGCGGCTCGCGCAGGATTTCGCGCTGCGCTATCCGCTGGTCGACGGCCAGGGCAATTTCGGCAACATCGACGGCGATAACGCCGCGGCCTATCGCTACACCGAGGCGCGGCTGACCCAGGTCGCGATCGACCTGATGGACGGGCTCGACGAGGACGCCGCCGAGTTCCGCCCGACCTACAACGGCGAGGAGCAGGAGCCCGAGCTCTTCCCCGGCGCCTTCCCCAATCTGCTCGCCAACGGCGCGGCCGGGATCGCGGTCGGCATGGCGACCAGCGTGCCGCCGCACAACGCCGCCGAGCTGCTCGAGGCCGCCATCCTGCTGGTCGACAAGCCGGATGCCGACGATGCCGCGATCCTGCAGCATGTCAGTGGCCCCGACTTTCCCACCGGCGGCCTGCTCGTCGACGCGCCCGCGATCATCGCCGAGGCCTATGCCACCGGACGCGGTGCGTTCCGCGTGCGCGCACGCTGGGCGGTCGAGCGCGAGAAGGGCGGCGGCTGGACGATCGTCGTCAGCGAGATCCCGTACGGCGTGCAGAAGGGCAAGCTGATCGAGCAGATCGCCGCGCTGATCAACGACCGCAAGCTGCCGATCCTCGCCGACGTGCGCGACGAGAGCGACGCCGAGATCCGGCTGGTGCTCGAGCCGCGCAGCCGCACCGTCGATCCGCAGGTGCTGATGGACGGGCTGTTCCGCCTCTCCGACCTGGAGACGCGCATCCCGCTCAACCTCAACGTGCTCGATAAGGACCGCACGCCGCGCGTGATGTCGCTGCGCGAGGCGCTGGCAGCCTGGGTCGAGCATCAATTCGTGGTGCTGCGCCGGCGTACGGAGCACCGGCTCGGCAAGATCGCCGACCGGCTCGAGCTGCTCGGCGGCTATATCATCGCCTTCCTCAACCTCGACCGCGTCATCGAGATCATTCGCACCGAGGACGAGCCCAAGGCGGTGATGATGGCCGAGTTCGCGCTCACCGATCGCCAGGCCGAGGCGATCCTCAACATGCGGCTGCGCTCGCTGCGCCGGCTGGAGGAGATGGAGCTGCGCCGCGAGCGCGACGCGCTGACCAAGGAGCAGGACACGCTCACCCAGCTGCTCGGCTCGGAGGCGCGCCAGCGGACCCGGCTCAAGCGCGACTTCGCCAAGGTACGCGACCGCTACGGCAGCGAGACCAAGCTCGGCGCGCGCCGCACCACGATCGAGGAACAGGCCGCCGCGCGCGAGATCCCGCTGGAGGCGATGATCGAGCGCGAACCGATCTCGGTCATCCTGTCAGAGCGCGGCTGGATCCGCGCGATGAAGGGACATGTCGACCTCTCCGCACCCGAGACGATGAAGTTCAAGGAAGGCGACGGCCCCGCCTTCGCCTTCCACGCGCACACCACCGACAAGCTGCTGCTGGCCGCGGGCAACGGGCGCTTCTTCACGCTGGCGGCGGATAAATTGCCCGGCGGCCGCGGCTTCGGCGAGCCGGTGCGCGCCTCGATCGACCTCGACGGCAGCGTGCCGATCGTGGCGCTGCTGCGCGCCGGCGCGGCCGAGCGGCTGCTGGTGGCGGCGAGCGACGGGCGCGGCTTCCTCGTGCCGAGCGCCGAGGTGATCGCCGAGACCCGCAAGGGCAAGACGGTGATGACTCCCAAGCCTGGGGCCCGGCTGATCGTGGTCCGTCCCGTGGCGCCGGGGGACGACTTCGTCGCGGTGATCGGCGACAATCGCAAGCTCGCGCTGTTCCCGATGGTCGACCTGCCCGAGATGACGCGCGGGCAGGGGGTTCAGCTGCAGCGCTACCGCGAGGGTGGGCTCGCCGACGCGCGCACCCTGGTGTTCGCCGAGGGCCTGAGCTGGGCGATGGGCGGGGGCAGCGGGCGCGTGCGCACCGAGCCCGACCTGTCGGCGTGGCGGACCGCGCGCGGCGCGGCCGGCCGGATGCCGCCCAACGGCTTTCCGCGCGACAATCGCTTCTGACCTCCGCCCTCGGCGGGTCGGCGAAGCGTCCCATCCCGGCACGCTGACGGATGACAGCTAAATACAACCGATACGGCCCAACTTGCTTTCCGTAAGCCGGCCTTAACCGTTGCGATCTAGGACAGATCGTGATGGCAACGCGCTCTCCCCTGCTGGTGACGGCATCGGCCGACTCGAATCCCGCCGTGCACGGCCGCGCCGCGGTTGCACCCGGCTTGGGCCTGTCCGCGGCGCACGGCTCGCTCGAGCTCGTGCCGATCCCGCTGGTGATCGCGCGCCTGCGCGCCGGGCGAGTCGATTATGAGAACAGCAACCCCGCCTTCGTGCGCGCGGGTCTGCAACAGGAACGCGCGATCGACCCGCTGATCGCCTCGTTCCTGCGGACGGGCCATGACCAGGCCGAGATCAACTGGTCGACCGGCGAGACGGTGGAACGGCGCCATTATCGCCTCAGCTTCGCGCTGATCCCTGATCGGCCCGAGCCCACCGCGGTGGTCTCCTTCGTCGACCAGACCGCCGAGGTGCGCACCGAGGAGACGCTGCGTCGCGAGATGGCGACCGACAGTCTCACTGGCCTGCCTAACCGCGGCGGCTTCACCGACTCGCTTGAGGCGATGATCGAGGAAGGCGCGGCGCGCTGGGCGGTGCTGATGATCGACCTGGCGCGATTCAGCCGCTTCAACGCCTGCCTCGGCTCGCTCACCGGCGACGAGCTGCTGATCACGGTGGCGCGGCGGATCAAGGGCGCGCTGCGCAGCCGCGACGTGCTGGCGCGCACCGGTGGCGACGAGTTCGGCGTGCTGCTCACGATCGACCAGGACGATTACGAGGCCGACCATGTCGCGCGCCGCATCCGCGAGGCACTGGCCACGCCGTTCCGGCTGAGCGACTTCGAGCTGCGCGTCTCCTGCGCCATCGGCATTGCCTTCGGCGACTCGGCCACCGACGACGCCGAGGACGTGATCCGCCACGCGCAGGTGGCGATGAAACGATCCAAGGCGACGAAGAGCGCCGAGGCCTATCAGACCCGCGCGCTCGACAGCGCGCGCGAGGAGTTCGCGATGGAGACCGCGCTGCGTCGCGCGATCGAGAACGAGCAGCTCCATCTCGTCTATCAGCCCATCCTCGATCTCACCTCGGGCAAGGTCAGCGGATTCGAGGCGCTGGCGCGCTGGACCGACGAACAGGGCACCAACGTGCCGCCGGTGCGCTTCATCCCCGTGGCCGAGGAATCGGGGCTGATCATCCCGCTGGGCCGCTGGGCCGTCGACACCGCGATGCAGACGCTCGCCGGCTGGGACCGGCGCTGGGGCGGCGAGTGCGGCGCGGCAGTGGCGGTCAACGTCTCGCCGATCCAGCTGCAGCGCGATTCGATCCCCGGCATGGTCGAGCGCGCGCTCGGCGGGGCGGGGCTCGGCGGTGGGCGGCTGAAGCTCGAGCTGACCGAGAGCGCGATCATCGCCGATCCCGATCGGATCGCGGGCGTGCTGATGGCGCTCAAGGAGCTCGGCACCGTGATCGCGATGGACGATTTCGGTACCGGCTTCTCCAACCTCGCGTCGCTCCACACGCTGCCGATCGACCTGCTGAAGATCGATCGCAGCTTCGTCACCGGCATGCTGACCGACCGGGACCAGCTCGCCATCGTGCGCGCGATCCTCGGTCTGTCCAAGGCGCTGGGGATGGACACGGTGGCGGAGGGGATCGAGACGGTGGAGCTGGGGCAGACGCTCGGCGCGCTCGGCTGCACCTTCGGCCAGGGCTATGCCTATGCCCGTCCGCTCGACGCCGAGGCGGCCTATGCTTTCCTGGTCGCGCGCAACACCTGAGCGACTTCCTCGTCGGCGATCGCCTCGGCGCGGGCGGCGTCGGGGAAGCCCTCGGCGACCCAACGATCCTCGACCCGTCTGAGCACGCGCGCCACCTCGGGCCCGCGCGTCAGCCCGCGTGCTACCAACGCGCCGCCGCCGATCGGCAGGGTGGGGGGCGTCCAGTCGCGGAGCGGGGCGGGGTCCGCCCCGGCGAGCAGCAGCCGGTCGAGCGCGCTCGCGGTGCCGACGCGGTAGCCGAGCGCGCGCGCACCCTCGTCACCGGCACCCGCGCTCGCCTGCACCAGCCGCTTGCGGTCGGCGTTCGAGAGCTTCAGCCGCGCACCCACTCCCTCGGCGGCGTCGGACGGGAGCAGCGCGGCGAGGCGGCGGATCGGATCGGGCGCGACCCCGGCGGCATGCTCGCGCTCGGCCACGGCGCCGAGCCGCGCCACGCCGTCGCGGTCGATCTCGGGCAGGACCGGCCGGAAGATGCCGCTGTCGTGCATCAGCCGCACCGCCGCGACCGCGCCGGGAGCGACGAGCAGCTTGAGCAGCTCGGCGGCGACGCGCTCGCGGCTCAGTGCCATCAGGTCGTTGGCGCGCGCGACGCAGGCGGCGAGTCCGTCGGCGTCGATCGTATCGCCGAAGCGCGCGTGGAAACGGAAGAAGCGCAGGATGCGCAGATGATCCTCGGCGATCCGGCGGTGCGGGTCACCGATGAAGCGGACCCGCCGCGCGGCAAGGTCGTCGAGCCCACCGAAATAGTCGTGGACCGCGCCGCTGACCGGGTCGGCGTAGAGCGCGTTGATCGTGAAGTCGCGCCGCGCCGCGTCCTCACGCCAGTCGTTGGCGAAGGCGACGACCGCGTGGCGCCCGTCGGTGGCGACGTCGCGCCGCAGCGTCGTCACCTCGACGACCGAGCCCTCGCTGACCGCGGTGATCGTGCCGTGCGCGATCCCGGTCGGCACCGAGCGGATCCCGGCGCCCTCGAGCCGGCGCACCACCTCTCCCGGTACGAAGGGAGTGGCGAGGTCGATGTCGGCGACGTCGAGCCCCAGCAAGGTATCGCGCACCGCCCCGCCGACGTAGCGCGCGTGACCGCCGGCGGCGTCGAGCGCGCGCTCCAGCGCCGCGAGACCCGGGCGGGTGCGCCACGGCGCGTCCGGCAGCGTCACGCCGCCCATCGCAGCCGCCGCGACAGGTTGACGATCATCCCCGCGGTGGCGCCCCAGATGCGGCGCTCGCCCCATAACAGCTCGACGTAGGCGCGCTCGCGTCCCTGGAAGGTGGCGGTGCGCGCGTTGTGATTCGCGGCATCGAGCAGGAAGTCGAGAGGCACCTCGAACACCGCCGCTACCTCGGCCTCGCTCGCCACCAGCGGCAGATCGGGTGGTACCACCCCGACCACCGGCGTGACGCAGAAGCCGGTGCCGGTTCGATAGCGGTCGGACGCGCCGATCACTTCTACCGCTTCCCGCGGCAGCGCGATCTCCTCCTCGGCCTCGCGCAGCGCGGCGGTGACCGCATCCTCGCCGGGATCCAGCCGGCCGCCCGGGAAGGCGACCTGGCCGGCGTGACGGCGCAACGTCTCGGTCCGCTGTGTCAGGATCACGCCAGGGCGCGCACGGTCGGTCACCGCGACCAGCACCGCCGCCTCGGTCAGCGCGGCGACGCCCGAGAGGTCACCGTCGTCGCCCGCGATCAGCGCGGTCGCCTCGTTCGACACCAGGGCAGCGGCGAGCTTCTCGGCCAGCGTCATCGGGGCTGGAGCGCGAAGAAGGCGCCCGCGCTCCACACACCCGGCGGCGTGTCGTCCGCCGCGAGCGCGCGCTCGGCGAGCTCATAGTAGAGCGGCCGCGCCACCAGCGCCTCCAGCCCACCGCGCACCAGCAGATAGGGGCGAGGGCCGTCGTCGCGCTCGACGAAGCGCAGCGGGTGATCGGCCGAGGCGGTGACCACGTCGCCGGTGTTGAGCCGGAAGGCGAGGGTCGAGCCGCGGCCCTCGCCCTCAGCCTTGAGCTCGACCGCGACGAACGCCGCGTCCTCCACCGCGATGTCGAGCTTCTCGACGGGGGTGACCAGCACGTGAGCGCCGTCGGGCTCGCGGCGCAGGATGCGGCTGAAGGCGCGCACCATCGCGGCGCGCGTGATCGGGCTGCCCTGATGGTACCAGGTGCCGTCGCGCGCGATGCGCATCTCGCTGTCGCCGCAATGGGTCGGGTTCCAGCGCTCGACCGGGGGCAGCTGGTCGCTCTCGGCCAGACGCGCGATATCGGCGACGGACAAGGAGCTGAAATCGGGCGGGGGTGCCATCGGCATGCGCGCCAGTTAGGGCGCGCGGAGCCGGCGGTAAAGGTTCAGGCGGCGGCGGTGACGCGTGGCGCGATCGCGCCCGCGCCGTGCGGCACCCCGGCACCGCGGGCGAGCAGCCGATGGCGCTCGACCGGCCCCGGCAGCCGCCAGTCGGCGGTGGCCGCCGCGCTGAAGCCGAAGAAGCGGCCGTAATATTCCGGGTCCCCGATCAGCATGAGGTCGAGCCCGCGCGAGTCGGCGGCGGCGAGCGCGGCGGCGGTCAGCCGCCGCCCGAGGCCGCCCTGCTGCCGCTCGGGAGCGACGGCGACGGGACCGACCAGCACCAGCGGTATCTCGCTGCCGTCGTCGCCGAGGAAGCGCACCGGCCAGCACTGGATCGTGCCGAGCAGCGCCCTGTCCTCGATGAGCGCGAAACTCAGCTCCGGGAGCGGTGCGGTGCCGGCACGCAGCCGATAGGCGGTGCGGGCGTGCCGATCGGGGCCGAAGGCGCGGTCGAGCAGCGACTCGACCGCCGCCGCTGTCACCGTCTCGATCGCCACCAGCTCGGCCACAGCATGTTCCCTCGCACCCGGCGGGGGACGCGGGGCGCGCGCGCTTTAGCGGGACCGTGCCCGAACGCAACCGCGATCGCCCCCGAATCGCCACGATCGTGCCATCGCCGCGCCGCGCTGGACTCGGAGAGCGACCGCGTCCACCTGCGCCCGCTGGCATGAGCGGCCGCGGCGCGGCCGAGCGCGGGAGCCCGAAGATGGACGACGACACGCTGGAGCTGGAGGTCCATGACCTGGTGGTGCAGGTGCTCACCGGCATCTACTCGGAAGAGACTCACCTGCCGCAGCCGCTGCGGATCTCGCTCAACGTGCTGCTCGATGCACCGGCGCGCTATGCTCCCGACACACCGCTGAGCGCCTCCAAGAACTACCTCGATCTGCGCCACGCCGCGACCGACGCACTCGCCACGGCGGGTCACTTCACTCTAATCGAGGCGGTGGCGGACCATATCGCCGAGACGCTGTTTCTACAGGATCGACGCGTCCGCCGAGTCACGGTCAAGATCGTCAAACTCGCCATCGCCGAGGCGGGCGAGTCGATCGGCATCACCCTCGTGCGGCATCGCCGCTGATCGAGGTCGTGTTCGTCCCATTTCGGCACGGCCCGAGCTGCTCGATCACGTAGCGATAATCGGCTTGCGCCTGGGCCGAATCGTCCGGCTCGAGCGAGGCGGTGGCGCGCTCGGGCAGCGTCGGCGGCAACGCGCAGGCGAGCCGATACCACAGCAAGGTGTCGCGGCCCGGCGCCGCCGCGGCATCGTCGATGATCTCGGTGAGCGCGACCGACCAGCGCGGTTGCTCGCGGGGCCGCCGAAGGATCGACAGCGCGGCGGGGCGATTGTCCTCGGTAACGAGGAAGATCTGCGTCTCGCCCTCGCCGGGCAGCGCGCCGGGCACGTGGAAGGCGCTGCGGATGTCGGTGATGATCGGCGGCGCGTCGGGCGCGCTGGCCTCCTTGGCAATCCGTCGGGCGAGCGAATCGGTCG
>Ga0325400_1005409_pt1 | contig 12022 bp, 10 predicted proteins | sample PopdelMetagenome_2_FD_205662 | JGI IMG/M metagenome (GOLD analysis project Ga0325400, IMG submission 205662) | Populus deltoides microbial communities from Bellville, Georgia, United States - Xylem-PdKOR-R1 | ecosystem: Host-associated > Plants > Phyllosphere > Stem > Wood/Secondary xylem...
CCCATCGGCAGCAGCACGGCGCCCAGCCGCCGCGCCGCGCGCTCGGCCATCTCGGGACAGCGCGTGCGGCTCACCGTCATCCTCAGCGGTCCGGCCGGCGCCTCGGTGACGACCGGCGGGCGATCGGTGGCATAGACCCGGTCGAGCATCGGGAGCGCGACCGCACCCGCCACGGGCAAGCCGTCGACCGCCAGACCGACATGCACCGCCCAATCGTCCAGCCCGTCGGCATAGTCGCGCGTCCCGTCCAGCGGATCGACGATCCACACCCGCGACGCCCCGCATCGTCGCGGATCGTCGGCCGACTCTTCCGAGAGCACGAAATCCCCCGGGCGCTCCGTCGCCAGCCGCGACAGGATCAAGGTGTTGGCATCATGATCGCCGCGATCCCCCAACGCCGGGCCGGTCGCGGATGCTGCGCGAATGCTGCGCAGCAAAACCCCCGCTTCCTCGGCAATGACACGGGCCAGGGCAGCGTCGCTCATAGATCGTGGCTCCAAACGCCGATCACCCGCTCGACGATCCGCTCCGCCGCGGCCTCGGCGGTTTCGCGGGTCGTGTCCACGCGGATTTCCGGTGCTGTGGGTTCCTCGTACGGGCTGGATATACCGGTGAAATCGGCGATCTCGCCACGGCGCGCCTTGGCGTAGAGCCCCTTGGTGTCGCGAGCCTCCGCGTCGGACAGGCTGGTATTGACGAACACCTCCAGGAACTCGCCGTGCGGGATCAGCGCTCGCACGGCGTCGCGATCGGCGCGAAACGGGGAGATAAAGGCGCTGAGCACGATCAACCCGGCATCGGCCATCAGCCGCGCGACCTCGCCGACGCGGCGGATATTCTCCGCCCGGTCGGCGGCCGAGAAGCCGAGGTCGCGGTTGAGCCCGTGGCGGATATTGTCGCCGTCCAGCAGAAAGCTGTGCCGGCCGATCGCGTGCAGCTTGCGCTCCACCAGGTTGGCGATCGTCGACTTGCCCGCGCCTGACAGGCCGGTGAACCACAGGACGCGCGGGCTCTGCCCCTTTTGGCGCGCGCGCGCGTCGCGGCCGATCTCGATCGACTGCCAATGGACGTTCTCCGCCCGGCGCAGCGCGCCCGTGATCATCCCCGCCGCCACCGTCGCATTGGTCGTCCGGTCGATCAGGATGAATCCGCCCAGGTCGACATTGTCGGCATAGGCCTCGAATGCCAGCGCACGGTCCAGCGCGATCTCGACCGCGCCGATGTCGTTCAGGGCCAGGGTCGCGGCGGCATGTTGGGTGCCGGTGTTGACGTCCACCACATGATCGGGCGGCCGGACGCTCGCCCCCGCGGTCGCGGTCCCCAGCTTCACCAGATAGCCGCGTCCGGGCACCAGCGGCGCGTCGGCCAACCACACCAATGTCGCGGCGAACCGGTCGGCCACTGCGGACGGATCGCCCGCCGCCGCGATCACGTCGCCCCGCGAACAATCGACCGCATCGGCCAGCACCAGCGTCACCGCCGCGCCGGCCGTCGCCCGGGGCAGATCGCCGTCCGCCGTCACGATCCGGGCGACGCGGCTCGCGCGTCCGGACGGCATCACCCGCACCGGGTCGCCGGGATGTATGGTGCCGGCGACCACCGTTCCCGCGAACCCGCGGAAATCCTGGTCGGGGCGGTTCACCCATTGCACCGGCATGCGGAACGCGGTGGTGGCGTGGTCGGTCGCGACCACGGGTACCTGGTCCAGATGCTCCAGCAGCGTCGGCCCGCTATACCAGCTCATCGCCTCGGACCGGTGCACCACGTTGGCCCCGGTCAGCCCGGACAGCGGGATCGCCACGACCGCATCCAGCTCCAGCGGCGCGGCGAGCGTCCGGTATTCGGCGACGATCCGCTCGAACACGGTCCGGTCGTACCCGATCAGATCCATCTTGTTGACCGCCAGCACGATCCGGCGGATGCCGATCAGGCTGACGAGGCGGGAATGGCGTCGGGTTTGCGTCAGCACGCCCTTGCGCGCGTCGACCAGGATGACCGCCAGGTCGGCGGTGGAGGCGCCGGTCACCATGTTGCGGGTATATTGTTCGTGGCCGGGCGTGTCGGCGACGACGAACTTGCGTCGCTCGGTCGCGAAATACCGGTAGGCGACGTCGATGGTGATGCCTTGCTCGCGCTCTGCGGTCAGGCCGTCGACCAGCGAGGCGAAGTCGAGCCCGGCGGCCGTTCCCGCCTCCGCCTCCAGTTCCGCGGCCTGGTCCGCGAACAGCGCGCCCGCGTCGTACAGCATTCGGCCGATCAGCGTCGATTTGCCGTCGTCCACCGAACCGCAGGTGATGAAACGCAGCATCGTCTTGTCGGCGCCGTCGTGATCGGGCCGGGATCGCCCGGCGTCGGACCGATCCGGCCTGGATACCGCGTCGTCCTCGTACAGCGCGGATCTCGTCCGGGCGCCGTCCCCTGCCGGCGCGCCGCCGCGGTGCGATGCGGTCGCCATCAGAAATACCCCTCCCGCTTCTTCCGCTCCATGCTGCCTACCGCGTCGCGGTCGATCGTGCGGCCCTGTCGTTCGGAGGTGGTGGTCACCTGCATTTCCGCCACCACCGCCGCCAGCGTGTCGGCGCGGCTCTCCACCGCCCCGGTCAGCGGATAGCAGCCGAGCGTGCGGAAGCGGATGTGCCGCTCCACCGGCGTCTCGCCCGGCCCCAGCCGGAAGCGCGCGTCGTCGACCATCAGGATGGTGCCGTCCCGCACCACCGTCGGACGCGGTGCCGCGAGGTACAGCGGGACCACCTCGATCGACTCGGCCGCGATATATTGCCAGATGTCCAGTTCGGTCCAGTTCGACAGCGGAAAGACGCGGATGCTCTCGCCCGGCGCGTGGCGCGCATTGTAGAGCCGCCAGAGTTCCGGCCGCTGCGCGCGCGGGTCCCACCCGTGCTTTGCCGACCGGAAGGAGAAGACCCGTTCCTTGGCACGGCTCTTCTCCTCGTCGCGGCGCGCGCCGCCGAACGCGGCATCGAAACCATGCTGGTCAAGCGCCTGCTTCAACCCTTCCGTCTTCCACAGGTCGGTGTGGCGCGCGCCGTGATCGAACGGGTTGATGCCCGCGGCGAGCGCATCCGGGTTGCGGTGTACGATCAGCGGCATGCCCGCCTCCGCCGCGGCGCGGTCGCGCAGGGCATACATGTCGCGGAACTTCCAGGTCGTATCGACATGCAGCAGCGGAAAGGGCGGCACGGCCGGATAGAACGCCTTGCGGGCGAGGTGCAGCATCACCGCCGAGTCTTTGCCCACCGAATAGAGCATGACCGGGCGCTCGGCTTCCGCCACCACCTCGCGCAGGATGTGGATGCTCTCGGCCTCTAGCCGCTGGAAGTGAGGGGAGACGGGCACGCCGCCGCCATAATGACGCACGCGGCGGCCGCGACCAACTTATCCTGTCAGCCGCCCAAGCGCTCGCGTTCGATCGAGTCCAGGATGCGCGCCCCAGCCATGAACACCGCCGTCGGACATAGCAGGAACAGCGCGCGCCCGCCCCAGCCGGGGTATAGATCGAGATAGCGGACGCCGCGCTCCGCCGCGCCCACCCCAAGCCCGTAGATGACCAGAAACGCCTCGAACTTGGTCTTGATGGTGAAAAGGCGAAGGATGCGGTGCCACATGCCCGCGCCGCAGCAAGGATCGGGCCAGTGGCGGATCGCCGTCGATTTCGCGCCGGCCACCGTGGTTACCTGTCAATTAACCCGACGCTTGTTCGGGCTCCCGATCGAACAGGCCGTCCAGCTCCATCGCAACCAGCAGCGCCGCGTGTGCCGCCTCGACCGCCTCGACTAGCGCGGGATCGCCGATGGCGGCCGGATCGATCGCCTCGGGCCACCACCGCTCCACCACCGCCGCGATCCGGTCCAGTGCCGCGTCGTCGACCAGGAAGCGCGGGTCGACCGTTGCGGGGTCGCATACCACCCTGAGGCGCAGGCATGCCGGCCCGCCGCCATTGGCCATCGATTCGCGCACGTCGACGATCCCGACGCGCCGGATCGGGCCGTTCCCCGCCACCAGCCGCTTCAGATAGGCGGCGACCGCGGGGACGCCGCGCACCTCGCTGGGCACCACCAGCACGCTGCCATCGGCGGTGGACACCAGCTGCGCGTTGAACAGGTAGGATGCGATCGCATCGTCCAGCGCGACCTCGTCGGCGGGCACCTCGACGATCTCGACCGACGGCATGCGCGCGCGCAGCGCGGCATAGAAGGCGGCGGGGTCTGCGAAGGCGTGCTGGTGCGCGAACAACACGCCCCGGTCAGCGACCGCGACCACGTCGTTGTGGAAGGCACCTGCGGCGATCGCGCCGGGCGACTGCTCGGCGAACAGCGTGCGCGCAGGGTCCAGCCCGTGGCGTCGTGCCACCGCTTCCGACGCCTCGCGGTGCTGACGCGCGGGGAAGCCGCCGCCTGCGCGACCATAGACGAAGATCTCGATCCCCGGCGCGCCGTGCTCCGGCGCCAGGCGCAGATGGTTGGCGGCGCCCTCGTCGCCGAAAGGAAGCGGGACGGGGGCATGAACCGCGAAGCCGGGATGCGCGAAGGCAGTCCGCAGCTGCCGCAGCGTCCACCACGCCTCATGGCTGCGATGCGCCATGGTGCCGAGATTGGCTACGGTGAGGTGGCAGCGCCCGTCCTGCGTATCCGGTGCGGGGGACACGGTGGCGGCGTTGGCGGCCCACATCGCGGACGCGGACAGGGCTTGGGCCTGGAGGTGGGTTGGGGCACGATCGTAATCGGTGGCGAGGCTCGCCAGCCAATGCCGATCCGGCCTCGGCTGCGGCAACAGCACGCCCTGGACCAGCCCCAGCGACAGGTTGGCGCGCATCTTGGCGATGCCCTGCAGCGCGGCGGCGCGGGGGTTGGAGACGCGACCGGCGTTTCGGGTGGCGGCGATGTTGCCCGGGCTCAGCCCCGCGTAATTGTGGCTGGGTCCGACGATCCCATCGAAGTTGATCTCGAGGAGCATCACCGCCGTCTCACCACCGGGCCACGTGGAGGACGGTGTCGTCTTCCTCCACGCCCAGCGCGGTGGCACAATCGGCGGACAGGATCACCCCGTCCTCTCCGCACGGCCTGACCCGCCCGATCGCGCAGCGGAAGCGTGCCAGCCGTCCCACGGCTACCAGCGCCTCTTCCCCGCCGTCGCGATCGATCGCCACCACGCGTGCCTCGCGCGCGCCCTCGACCGATCGGACGGCATCGGTGCGCGCGGTCATGGTCGGTCCGCCGTCGAAGATGTCGAGGTAGTTCTCGTACCGGAAGCCCTCGCGCTCCAGCATCCGCATCGCCGCGCGGCCGGACGGGTGCGGCAGGCCGATCACCGCGCGCGCGCCGTCGGGCAGCATCGCGACGTAGATCGGGTGCTTGGGGAACAGGTCGGCTATGAACTGGTGGCCGTGGACGCCGTTGAACTGGTCCGCGTCCTGGAAGTTCATGCCGAAGAAGCGTCCGGCCAACCCGTCCCAGAAGGGCGAGCCACCCGCCTCGTCGATGATGCCGCGCAGTTCGGCGAGGATGCGGTCGGCGAAGCGGGCGCGATGCCGGCGGATGAACAGGTACCGGCTCCGCGCCAGCAGCATGCCGAGCCCGCCCGCACGCTCGCCCGGACGGAGGAACAGCCCGCCCACCTCCGACGATCCTTCCAGGTCGGTGGTCAGCGCCAGCATCTCCGCGCGGAAGGTGCGATCGAGTTCCCGGCTGTGCTGCGTCAGCGCGCCCAGGCGATAGCTGTAGAAGGGATGCCGCTGGCCCACTTGGGTGAACAGCTGGCAGGTGCCGCGCACCTCGCCGGTGGCGGCATCCTCCAGCATCAGCACGAACAGGTCGTCGCCGACTTCGTCCCCGTCGCGCTTCAGCGCCGCGCCGCTGCGGTCCAGCTTGGCGGCGAGCGCGCGTCGGTCGGGCGGCAGGTTGGTGAAGCCGCCCCCGGTCAGCTTCGCCATCTCGTACAGGTGGGGCAGGTCGGCGTCGGTCGCCGGGCGGATGATGTGGGTCACCAGCGCCCCTCCGCCAGTCGCGCCAGCGTGACGGCCGACAGCGCCGCGCGCTCGGCCAGGCTGTCGATCACCAGGAACTCGTCGGCGGAATGGATCGCGCCGCCGCGCGCGCCCATGGTGTCGACCACCGGTATGCCGGCCGCGGCGATCAGGTTGCCGTCGCACACGCCGCCGGTCGGATGCCGCGAAAGGGCGACCCCCAGGTCGCGCCCCGCGCCCTCCACCGCCCGGAACAGGCGCTCGGCGCCGGCATCGACCGGCTTGGGCGGCCGGTTGAAGCCGCCATGCACCGTCACCGCCACGTCCCGCGCGGCGGCGACCGCGGCGACCGCGGCGTCCAGCGCCGCCTGCGCCATCAACCGCGCGGCGTCGTCGGCCGGGCGGAAGTTGACGCGCACCACCGCCAGGTCGGGGACGACGTTACCCGGTCCGCCGCCGTCGATGCGAGACGGATTGACGCCAAGCCCGTCCGCCTTAGCGTCGGCGAGCCGCACCGCGAGGTCCGCCGCCGCGACCACCGCGTTGCGGCCATCGGCGGGGTTGCGCCCAGCATGGGCGGCGCGACCGCGCACCACTAGCGCGAAGTTGCCCGATCCCCCCCGCGCGCCCGCCAGCCCGCCCTCGGCGAGCGCCGGCTCGAAGGTCAGCGCGGCGTGCTTGCCGCGCGCCATCTCCGCGATCAGCGCCGCCGACGACAGCGACCCGGTCTCCTCGTCCGAGTTGATCAGCACCTCGTAACCGAGCCGCTGCGGCGCCGGTCCGGCCTCCCACGCCTCCAGCGCGGCCAGCATCACCGCCAAACCGCCTTTCATGTCGGCGGTGCCCGGCCCGTGCAGCGTTCCGTCCGCGCGTTCCACCACGCGCTGGAAGGGGTGGTCGGCGGGGTATACGGTGTCCATGTGCCCGGTCAGCAATATCCGGACCGGCGCGTCTGGCCGTACGCCGATCCGCAGGTGCCGGCCGTGCTCCACGGCGACGATCCGGCCGGCGCGGTCGACCGCCTCGACCGGCGCGGGCTCCACCAGCGCCGCCTCGCCGGGCAGCGCCGCGAACGCATCGGCCAGATCGCCGGCCAGCGCCGACAAGCCCGCCAGGTTGCCGGTCCCGCTGTTCCGTTCCGCCCAGGCGATCGTCCGTGCGAGCATCGGCGACGCACCCGCCCGCGCGGCCAGGTCGCGCTCCTCTCCGGTCATCTGCCCCATTGGGACCATCCTAGACCGATCAAAAGGTGTAGACCAGCGACGCCCGGCTGATGGTGCCCGTCGTCACCGATCCGGCCGGCGGCGTACTTTCATATTGGACGTTGTACGACAGCTGCGCCGCCAGCGGGCCCACCAGCTTGGCCGACAGCCCGGTGCTGGTGCTGACCGTCGAGTTCTCGCGCTCCAGATAGGCGGCGGCGGCCTGGTTGAGCGACAGGCCGGGAAACAGCTGCCACTTGAAGGTCATGGACCCGCGCGCGGCGGCGTTGTTCTGCGTGGTGTCGTCCGTGAAGGCGGTGTAGCGGTAGGCGGGCCCCAGTTCGAGGTCAAGGCTGACGCCCGGACGCCGCAGCGCGCTGTAGCCGATGCCGGTCGACACGGCGACACGGTGGTCATAGCCGAGCAGCCGGTCGCTCTCATATTGCGCCGCGCCGTACAGGTACGCGCGGTCGTTGAGCTTGCGGTTGGGCTCCCACGCGGCGACGTAGCGTTCGCGCGCGACCACCCCGTCGCTTTCCTGATAGTCGGCCGATGCGCGGAACCGGTGGCGCCAGCGCAGGCCCTCGCGGGTCAGGTCCACCAGCCCCGATATGCCGGTCGTGTCGACGTTGCCGGTGGTCATGAAGCCGCCAAGCTCCGCCCGGCCGCGCCACAGGTCGAAGATGTCGGCCTCCGCCAACCGCACGTCGCGCGCGCGGGCGCGTTCGGCCCGCCACTTCTGCGCCATCGCGAGCACCTGGTCCGCGCTGGCGGGATCGGCCAACCGCGCATATTTGACGATGGTCGACACCTCGCCCTCGTTCCCGGAGGCGAGCGCCGCATCCAGCATCGACCGGATCGCGGCGGGGATCGGCACGGGGTCGGACGCGGCCGCCGGCTCGGCCGCGGCGAGGAGGATCAACGCGAACACGCCGCGTGCCGTAGCGGCCGGGACGGCCTCGTCCAACCCCGCCGAGTCGGTTCGCCGCCGCCGCGGCACGGCTCGGCCAACCGCCTCAGCCCAGATGGGCGGAAAAGGCGCTCAGCACGTCCTCGTACAGGGCGCGCTTGAACGGCACCACCAGTCGGGGCAGGTCGGCGGGATCGACCCAGCGCCATGCGCGGAACTCGGGATGCGCGGTGGCGATGTCGATCGCGGTGTCGTCGGCGAGGAGGCGGAACAGGAACCAGCGCTGCCGCTGCCCGCGCCATTTCCCCTTCCAGACCTTGCCGACCAGCTCATCGGGAAGATCGTAGCGGAACTCGCCCGGCGCCTCGGCGACCAGCTCCACGTCCTCCGGCGCGACCCCCGTCTCCTCGCCAAGCTCGCGCAGCGCGGCCGCCCGCGCGTCCTCGCCGGGATCGATCCCCCCTTGCGGCATCTGCCACGCCTCCAGCGTCGTATCGAGCCGTTGGCCCACGAACACCCGTCCGTCCTGGTGGAGCAGCATGACCCCCGCGCACGGCCGGTAGGGCAGGTCATCGGGCGAGGAACCGTCCGGTGCCGACATGCGCATCTCCTTGGGGTCGCGGCGTTGCGCGCCTAACTAAGGGCGGTGATCGCGATCGTCCACCATCCCGACTATGTGACACCGGCGCCCGCGCGGTCCACCTATCGCTGGGGCAAGAACGGCGCCATCCGCGACCTGCTTCTTGCCGAGGGCGATCGGATCGCCTGGCACGCGCCGCAGCCGATCGCACAGGCGGCATTAGAGCTGGTCCACGAATCGGGCTACGTGGCGGAGGTGCTCGCCGCCGACGTGCCGGCCGCCAAGGCGCGGCGGATCGGCTTCCCGGTGACGCCGGCGGTGGCGCGGCGGGCGCGGGTCGTGCCGGCGGGTACGCTGCTCGCCGCGCGACTCGCGCTGCGGCACGGTTTCGCGGCCAACACGGCGGGCGGCAGCCATCACGCGCTCGCCGACACCGGCGCGGGCTATTGCGTGTTCAACGACCTGGCGGTCGCGGCGGCGGCGCTGGCGGGGGAGGGGATGCGCGTCGCGGTGGTGGACGTCGACGTCCACCAGGGCGACGGCACCGCCTCGCTCCTGGCCGGATTGCCGGGCACCGCCACCTACTCGATCCATGCGGACAAGAACTTCCCGGTGCGCAAGGCGCGCTCAACGGTGGACGTGCCGCTGCCGGACGGGATCGGCGATGCGGACTATCTCGCGACGCTCGGGGACACGCTGGCGCCGTTCCTCGACGCCGCCGCACCCGACCTCGTTCTCTACCAGGCCGGCGTTGATCCGTTCGAGGGCGACCGGCTGGGACGGCTGGCGCTCAGCGACGCGGGGCTGGTCGCGCGCGAGCGGCTGGTCGCCGACCTCGTCAGGGCGCGCGGGATCCCGCTGGCGAGCACGGTGGGCGGGGGTTACGGCGACGACACGCTGGCGATTGCCCGCCGCCACGTCGCCGCCATCCTGACCCTGGGCGACGCACTCGCCCGCACCTGACGATGCGCCGGTCACGGTCGGGCCAACGTCCGATCGTGTGCTGTCATAACTTATGTGGGCCAGGTCGCGGACCCCCGGCTGGGTGTTGCGCGTATCCGCCCGCATGACCGAACCCGTGATCCTCTGGTTCCGCCAGGATCTGCGCCTGCACGATCAACCGGCGCTTCTCGCCGCCGCGAAGGACGGCCCGGTAATCCCGGTCTACGTTCTGGACGACGAGACGCCGGGCGATTGGCGGATCGGCGGCGCGCAGCGCTGGTGGCTCCACCACAGCCTGGCCTCGTTGGCGGAGGCGCTGGAAAAGAAGGGCTCGCGACTGATCCTCCGCCGCGGGCCCGCGGCGGAGGCGATCGCCGCATTGATAGAGGAGACGGGCGCCGCCCGCGTCCACGCCCTGCGCCACTACGAGCCCTGGTGGCGCGCGGCGGAGGCCGCGCTGGGCGACCGGCTCCACCTTCACGACGGCAACCATCTCGTGCCGATAGATGGTGTGACCACCGGCTCGGGCCAGCCGTTCCGCATCTTCTCGTCTTTTTGGAAAGCGATCCAAGGCCGTCTGCCACCGGACGATCCGATGCCTGCACCCCGCGCGATCGATGCGCCCGCGCGATGGCCGGCCGGCGACCGTCTGGCCGACTGGCGGCTGCTACCCACCGCGCCGGACTGGTCGGGCGGTTTCGCGCCGGACTGGACACCGGGCGAGGCGGCGGCCCTGGCCCGCGCCCGCGCCTTTGCCGGCAAGGTCGACTCCTACGAACACGACCGCAACCTGCCCGCGCTCGACGGCAGTTCGCGCCTGTCGCCGCACCTTCACCATGGCGAGGTGTCGCCGCGCACCGTCTGGCACGCGCTGGACGGCCACGCCGATCGCGACAAGGCACTGAAGGAACTCGCCTGGCGCGACTTCACCAGCGGCGTGGTCAAGGCGCTGCCCCGTTACGGCGACACCAACGGCCGGCCCAGATACGATGCGCTGACATGGCGCAAGGGCGCCGCCGCCGACCGCGACTTTAAGGCATGGCAGCATGGACGCACCGGCTATCCGATCGTCGATGCCGGGATGCGCCAGCTGTGGCTCTCCGGCTGGATGCACAACCGGGTGCGGATGATCACCGCAAGCTTCCTGGTGAAGCATCTCCTGATCGACTGGCGGGCGGGGGAGCGCTGGTTCTGGGATTGCCTCGTCGATGCCGATTACGGCAACAACTCGGTCAGTTGGCAATGGATCGCCGGCACCGGCATCGACGCCAACATGTTCGGGCGGATCATGGCGCCGCTAACCCAGTCGGAGAAGTTCGACGCGGGCGACTACATCCGCCGCTGGGTGCCCGAACTGGCGGACGTGCCCGATCCCGCGATCCACGATCCCGATGCCCATGGCTGCCGGCCGGACGCTTATCCGGTCAAGATCATCGGCCACAAGGAGGCGCGGGAGCGCGCGTTGGCCGCGAACCAGGCGCTGTACTAGCCGCCACCCCGGCCTCTGTTGAGGTCCCGTTGGAGGCTGGGTCCGCGACGCAGCCAAGGCCTTGCCTCGCGACCGCCACCCGGCGAAGAGCGCCGCCATGACAGGGGGCATCGTCACGTGGCCGTTCCACCGGCTGCTGGATCGCATCGACCGTGGACTGGAGGCGGGCGCGATCGACGCGACGCTGCCCGACGGCACCCGGCGGCTGCTCGGCGGCCGCGCACCCGGCCCGGTCCCGATCGTCACGCTCCACCGCTGGCGCGCATTGTGGCGGCTGGCGACCGCGGGGTCGATCGGCTGGTATGAGGGGTGGGAGGCGGGCGACTGGTCCAGCCCCGATCCCGTGCCGTTGTTCAACCTGTTCATGCGCAACCGCGTGCCGCTCGGCCGCGCAGCCCGCGCCGGGCCGCTGGCGCGCGCCGCTGCCCGTGCCTGGCACCGGCTCCGTGCCAACACGCCCGCGGGTTCGCGGCGCAACATCGCCGCGCACTATGATCTGGGCAATGATTTCTATCGCGAATGGCTGGACGAGGGGCTGACCTATTCCAGCGCGATCTTCGCGCCCGGCGACGCGCTTCCGGCCGCGCAGGACCGCAAGCTGCGCGCGGTTCTCGACCGCACCGCGACGGGCCCGGGCGATACGATCCTGGAGATCGGCTGCGGCTGGGGCTCGTTCGCGGCGCTGGCGTCGGGAGAGGGCAGGCGGGTGCGCGCGCTGACCCTGTCGGCCGAGCAGAAGGCGGCGGTGGACGCACGCGGTCTGCCGGGAGTGGAGGTGACGCTGACCGACTATCGCGACGTCGTCGGCCGTTACGACGCGGTCGCCTCGATCGAGATGGTGGAGGCGGTCGGCCAGCGCTTCTGGCCCGCCTATCTGGACGCGGTCGCGCGCGCGCTGAAGCCGGGCGGGCGCGCCGCG
>Ga0325400_1005412_pt1 | contig 12020 bp, 4 predicted proteins | sample PopdelMetagenome_2_FD_205662 | JGI IMG/M metagenome (GOLD analysis project Ga0325400, IMG submission 205662) | Populus deltoides microbial communities from Bellville, Georgia, United States - Xylem-PdKOR-R1 | ecosystem: Host-associated > Plants > Phyllosphere > Stem > Wood/Secondary xylem...
CGCGAACTCGTGAACCCATGAAAAGTTTTATGAAGGATCTTTCTCATTATATTACTATCCTGGATGACCAATTCTAAGCTATTTTGCACTTTTTGCATGAGTTCCCTCGAGTCAACGAGACCATCATTTTTATAGAGAAATAATCTCGAGGAATTCGAGTATTTAAAACTCGTCTGGGCAAAGGAGAGCCCCGTACTTGGTGGGGGTTATAGGCATTTTCTTGGACAAGCTCAAAGACCAATCACCTCTTGATATTTTATCTAATGGGCTTTAGAAGCTTAAGGAATTCAGTGCGGAATAACAAGATTTGTAACTTACATCCATCCCGCAATAATAAGAAGTAGCGTCTTGAGTACTCGTTCTATGTATAGGTATCACAACGATGCAAACGACCCTTTGAGGTACTTGTTGAATGATGAGGCAAAATACTCTTTTAAATGTCATTTTGCCCAAACTCCTTAGGGTAGAGCGACTCTCTTGGATGATGGGAGTGGTGGCACTGTTGGGGCACTTAGTGTTACCAATGATGCCAAAACTTGTTAAGGTGAAAAGACTTGATTTTTCCTTTAGGTTGCCACCACTGCTTTAGTAACGAGTTGCACTTGATTAATAAGTTGCTGAAAGTCTTGCTGGGCAGAAGTGCCCATGATGATGGGAGCATCCATCACACATCCCAAACTTGGTATGTCTTGATTGTCAATCGTGAAATGGCTTGGAGATGTCAAAAATAAGTTCTCAAATAAATGAGGGTTTTTTTTTATTGTGTTCCCCATAGACGAACTAATTGATGATCCAAAATCCAAATACTAAGGAATAAGGTTTTTTGATGATTGGATTATAGGTTAAGCACGTGTTCATTCAATTAAATCCACTCTATATAATAAAGGAAGTTATTCTCTTGATGTAAGAATCCTGGTACCTATAAAAAAGTCTCATGCAGATGGATTTGGGAACCCTTAGATGCTTAAGTTATAATCATTGTAAAGAGAAAATGTAATAAATATGCAAATAAGCATTAAATCCTAAGAATGAAAATGGTATATATGTGTTGAGAATAAAAATTGTAAATCCCTTACTTGAATGATTCATGAGGTATTTATACCCCATTAATCTTGTCTTTTTTGCTTGAAAGAGAGGGGTGTCGAGTCATCCCACCTTTGTAGTATTAATAAGGGATAAATATCTCTTACACATGCATTATTGACAAGAAATATCTTAAGGGTCTAGTTAAGAAATCCTAAGAAACTAGGTGTTAGGTCCAAGCCACAATTAACACAAGGCCTATGAGGCATTGAGATATGTAATAGGCCTAGGTGCATACCCTAGACTCGAGAAGTGTCAAGTGTGAGCCTAGTGTTTGGGCCTAAGCATGGTGCCTAGGCGCATAGGTGACAGGGCAGGCTTTCTCCCAGGCTCAAGTGAGGGGGGAGGGGGGGTTGAGCCCACATGCGCCAGGTATGAGCCTAGGCTCAAATATGGTGCCTGAGCCCATATGTGCCAAGCTAAATGTTTAGAGCTTGAGCCTAAAAGAAATTAGAAGACCTTTTAGGGTCTGGGTTATCATTAAAATGGGCTTTGAGCCAATCCAATTTTTTTTTAAAAAAATACTGATAAATTATGATCTATTAAAACCCTTAAAAGTTTATTCCATGAGCCTTGACAAAATTCTCAGCATAAAACAAATGTCCAAGTTAATTATTCAACATAACAAGCCACTATATAAACACTATGAAATTCTATTAAGGCTGGTAACCATGCTCAATTAATGGAGACATAATAATTCCAATGAGTCATTTAAAATGATTAGAAGGAAAAGAACATTAAAGAGATGATAAATCAAAGGAAAATTACTTAGGTGTTTATTGAAACCATATATAAACAAAAAATATAAGAGAAATAAAAGAAGAGTCCTGCTTAATAGACCATATAACAATCTTGCTTGTCATGTGGCACCTATGTTTTCATTGGAATTATTATAGATAAGACTAGTTATGGACTCATGTTATGCTTGGGATGATTTGATTTTTCGTGACTCGGGCCATAGACCAGACTGCGTCAAATAAGTTGGATTTATTTTAATTAGACAATAAAAAAAAAGACAACAATAACAAATTGATCAAATTAAAAAATAGTGCTCACAATAACCTGAGAAAAAACATTTTTCCAAAAAGAGATAAATAATCATCCCAAGCATAATCCATTAAATATCGAGCTGAGTCAACTTAAGTTAACATGACAAACTTGTAACCTCGATTATTAGGATTGAGCCACCCCGGGTTATCCTGTTAAACCAATGACCTAAGACATGAGATTAGATAACCCGGTACAAAAGAAAATGAAGAAAAATCACAAAGCCCATTAAAAAAAAAACTAATATCAACTAATGTTAACTTTTCAAACTCGTGACCCACGTCATTAGATCAGAAGCACCCTATCTGAATAAATCATGAAACTCAACTCTCAATCAATTAAACGTTGAAGAATGAAATTAAAAAAAGAATTTCAACTATACAAAAGGATTATAAACAAAAATAACAATTAAAAAAAATAAGGATCAAAATTGAAATACAAAATAAATTTTATTTTTGATTGAATGGTGAAATTAAAAGAAAAAATAATTTAACAACAGGACTCAAAAAAATCAAAACAATGACGATTAAAATTCAAATAAGAAATACAAAAAGTATTTTGATTGTAGGGTGAAATTGAAATGAAAAATCAACTTCACAAAAGGCTCAACAAAACAAAATTCAAAAAAATGAGAATCAAATTAGAAAAAATAACTATTTTTTTTTTTACAAAAGAGTCAAGACCAAAAATTAGAAATCAAAAGAATAAGAACCTAAGTGGAAATCTCTATAAATTAGAGGACAACTCTGAAAGTTTGCATGGCCAACACAAATTTTGAGGGGATAAGAGAGAAAAGAGAGGCGAAAAAAGCATTGTCGATGAAAAATCATGCCACCATTGATCACACACACTGCCCTAAAAGGAAGAGGATACATCAACATTTTTAATGACACGATGAAATGAAGATTTTGGTTACTAGGAAATGCCACATGCTCCAACCACGTTTTGTTTTTTTTAATTTTATTTTATATATATTTATTCAAATACCAAATTTCTTCTTGGCTTACCTGATAATAACAAAAAAAATCATTATGAAAATATAAAAAAGCCCTTTAAGGCTAGTTTTAATTATTTTTTTGCTTCTAATAATATTTTGGTCATTTCATTATTTTTTTCGCTATAGTTATACAAATACTAAATTGCCCTTCAACTGAACTGATAATAACAAAAAAAACCATTGTGAAAATACAAGAAGCCCTTTAAGGCCTTTTTTTTTTCTTCTAAAGGCATTTTGGTTGTTTCACTGTGCTTTTGAAATGCAAAAAAACTTATTTTCCCTTGATCAATTTGACAATGACTATTGGGCCTTATGAAAGGACATCAACACCTCTAACAACCAGTTTTAAGTATTTTGATGGGACAGGCAAAAAGATGAAAACATAGTTTTAATAAGCAGTGTTTCACTCAAAGTGATAAATCTATTTTTAACGGGCCTAAAAAACCCTTGTGACCCTTCTTCCTTGGACACATCTAAGAAAATAAGCATGCCCTAAATGAGGGCTTGATAGTGTGCCAAGTCTCGGGATTGTTAGGTCTAATGCTAGTCAGACCCAGCCATGATTGAGCTTGGCAGTATGTCAAGCCCTGGGCACACCTATTCGAATATTCATCTTTCATTGGAATGCCAAAGGAATGACCCATTCTTCCTTGGCACGCCTAATGAAATAAGGTAATGTGGGTCTGGCAAACTTACGAGACCCAAGGCACTTGGACTTGGCATTCCACTAAGTCTAATACACTTGGATATGACAATCAGCCAAGTCCACGATAATATGGGTTTGACAAACATGCTAGACTCAAGGCTTTTGGACTTGGCAGTTAGCCAAGTCCATTGCAATTGAACTCGATAGTTAGCCAAGTCCACGATAACATGGGTCTGGCAAACATGCCAGACCCAAAATACTTGGACTTGGTAGTTAGCCAAGTCCAAGTAGTTAAGTGTAAAGTAATGCGTGTCTGGAAAACATGTCAGACCTAAGGCACCTGGAATTTGTAGTTAGCCAAGTCCAATGTAATGACCATCCTCCATTGGGCACGCCTAAGAGAATGACTATCCTCATTTGGGTCTAACCTTAGGGAAGAACTCAGCCTCCATGAATTTAGCTACATTTGATGTCTTGAACTTTAATCTCCTCATACCTTTTAGGTATATTTATCCCTCAAACATTAATATAGATGTAATGAATATTTATCCCTCATTAAATACTAGCAAGGTAAGATTACATCTTTTAAGTGTATTCCAAGAACCCACTATATTTCCATCAAAAATTAATATAGATGTAAGGGATATTTATCCCTCATTAAATGCTATCAGTAAGATTACACTCCAGACCCTCCTCTTCACAAAAAAACAAGACTTATAGACTATAAATACACTATAAGACCTTTAGAACAAAGGTTCACATTCTTCATTTTATACTGCTTATATATTTTTAGAGCATCTTTCTCTAGAATATTCTTATATTTTCTCTTTCTAAAAAGATACTTATTTACGCATCGAAGAGTCCCCACCTCCACTAAAGAGGATCTTTTGCAGGTATTAGCTACAAGCTATCTTGGCTTACCAAGCACCAAGTATAAGCTATCAACTATGTTGTTATTCATTTTATAATAATATTATATATATATAATAAATAAAATAAATGCAAGGAAATATACCTAAAGCAAGCCTAAAAAGGAATGCCCCAGCCTAATGGTGGAAGATCAGAATACCAAGTGAAGTTGATAGGCCAAAATAATAATCCAAGGTTTTAATTGACAAAGCCCATTAGTAAAAATGTTTGTTTTTGGTGTTTATAGACTCAATTGGAATTTTCAAAGGTTTAATTATTTAATTAAGGGTTTAATTGCAAGGGAAATAAAGATTTAGAAGTCAATTTTGATGTCAATTGAAATAATTGAAGTAAATGAAGTTTAAGGACTCAATTAGAAGCTTAAAAAGTTTAAATTAGCCAAATTAGGGGTTTAGTTGTATAAAATTCAAAGTCTAGTTAGCAAATATGGGCTTAATTGAACTTTTTGTGAACCTAGAATCAATTTGCAAAATGCACGTATTTTTAGGGAGTAGAATCAGGAGAAATCAAGGGACAAATTGAAAAAAATTAAAATTTTAATGGTCATTTAGGGGCCTATCGAAAAAATCAGAAATCATGGACCAACTTGTAGAAGACACTTAAAATTGAGGGTGACAAATGAAGTTGACAGGGACACAATTGCATGAAATTAGAAAGATAGAGGAAAATTAAGGGTAAAATAAAACAAAATCAGAAGATTAGGGATCAAATTGAACGTAGGCAGATCCCAAATAAAAAAACCCTAATATACAAGAATTAGTCAGAACGACACCATTCAAGGTACTATGCTTTTTCTTCTTTAGTTTTTTGGCTTATCGAGGGCGCACTTTCAGACAACTGAATTTGATGTTTTCGACCACCCTAAAGGTTGCAATCACCATCATTCGAATGAGAAAAACCCCTTTTACAACCCCATGTCTTTAACATCAAATGTTTATGTCCCATTTTTTTCATGTATCTCCACAACATCTTGTCCTTAGTCAGCCAAGACCACAGTTTCAGACATCACACTGTTTGAGTAAGAATTTTCAAACATTTGATTGTGGAGATACAAACCTCCAAATCAAGTAAGAACATGTCCGATTGAAAGGCATGCACCCCCTCTACCATGTCCAGGTGGTCTCAGCTTTGACAAGAACACTCATTTGTAGAAGAACGTTCAATTTTTTCATCTGCTCCCACTTAGAAGCCTTTAGAAGGTTTACATCAAGGATTTAAAGCCCTTCTTTCTAGATCCAAAGGCAGAAAACACCTCACCTTGGTTCCCAAACTCCCTACAAAACCACCTATAACCAAAACCAGTAGCTCCATGGCAAAACCAACTAGGTTTTAGTCTATTGGAACCCTAGGAAACCATCAAGAAGACCCAAATTTTCATATAAAAGGAGTTGAAGAACATAAAAGGAGAAGAAAAAACAGAGAAAAACATAGGAAAGAAAAGGGAGAGAAGAAGAAAAGAACTTAGGTTAAGATGCAAGAGTCCTATTTAGAAGGATTTGGAAGCTTTAGCTTTGGTCTAAGGAGGTCTAAAAACAAGAAGAAAGGTATGCAATACCAAGAATCGATTCGTATTTGGATTTTCAAAGCTAAGAAAGTATACACATTCAAACTTTGAAAGTGGAGTCTATAAGGCCTACTGGATCCTTTTCTTACGTTCAATACGAAGTCTTGAATGCTTTAATATACTCTTGATTGTTTTTTGTCATTTCATTCCATGGAACCTTAGTTTAATGGATGCCAAAAGTGGCAGCAAAGGAGTAGGGGCACTTTCTATTAATGAAAGGATAGCCCCTACTTCTAGGTAGTTGGTATGACCTTTTAAAGTGAAAATGGTTAGATTTTGAAGCTTATTTTGTTAAAGATTGCCTTTTGTTTTGAGTTGGTAGCTTTTAGGATTGAAAATCAACGTACTTTTTAAGTTTTTGGGTTGTTTTGTTATTTCTTCGGCCATAATCACATTCATCACCAAACGTGTGGTTTGTGGGGATAAAGAGGACACGCTTTAGAGGCCAAAAAAGTCATTCTTAGTGCATTTTATCTCTAGGCATTTCTGGGTAGCTTTCCTGGGTTTAGGTAGATTCATCTATTGAATCTTGTCTTACGTGCTAGTCTCAAAGCTTGTTTGGTTTAATTTCCAGTTCACATAGGTTCTCCCATCATTGTTGATAAGTAATCTAGGAGTTTTTTTTTTGCATCAATAACAAGTTTTAATGGATTTAAATCCTAGGATTTTGGTTTTGAATTGAAACCTATTTTGGCAAAAATCGCATGATTTTGTTGATCATTGAAACGGATGAACCCCTCATTCTTGATCTATGTAGGATTACAAACAGAACCATTCCTTCCTTTGTTTGAAATCATTTCTGGATTAATAATTACATTTTATGGAGAGATGAAGAACATTCTTCTGTTTGTTTTGTTTTTTCTGCTTTGATCTGGTTTGATTGAAAAATCTTTAAGTTTTTGTGTTTTTGCCACTTTTGATCTGTTTTGGTCTTGGTTTATTTTGTGGGTTTGTTTCTAAGTTGACTCGGTCTAATCAACCTAACTGAGTTAACCTAACCATTTCAACTCAGTCGGGTATGTCTAACCAATCAACCCAGACCACAATAATAAGTAATGATAAATAATAAAAAAAAGGAGGACAAAGAAATAATATAAAATTAAAAAATCAGTTTTTTTTTGCCTTTTGTTTTGTTTAGTTTATTTTTTTGGTTTAAGGATATGTTCCGGAAAATTCCTTTTAACTTTCAAGCATATTTTTATTTCAAGAAACCTATAAATAAAAGAAAAATGTTTTTTTGGGTGTTGCACATGGTCAAATCTCTTAAAGATATATATAAAAAATCATATTGTTTAGTATTTTCATACGAAAACAAAAAATATGTGTGTTTTGATATGCATTTTAGGATTTAATAATAAATTTATTAAATCCATGAGAATTTGGCTAATATTTTAATAAATCATTATTTTTTAATTCATGATAATTAATGGTTAAAAATCCTAGTATAAAACACGGACCTACAAGTGAGGCTGGTATTTGAAATATCAAGATTTGACCAAAAAATTCTCATAGTTATTCTAAATATTCACCAATTTTAATCAAGAGTATTTTTCACTATAATACACAAATTAAAAAGAATCTTTTTTCTAATAATTTATTTGGGTAAACGAGTTCATAATAAATTCTTAACACCAGATTTATTCATACAAGTAAATCTCAATCCTAAACCTTTAAACCACATCAAACCACACAAAACAACTTATCTCAGGTAGGGTGCGCTAAGAGTGCTAACATCTTTCCCAGCCACAACCAATCTCTTACCCTCGAATCTCTAATAAAACCAGTACATTCGGGTTTCCTAGCGATTCTGAACCAAACAACTAGGTGACGAATCCTTCGGCCCCTACTTGCCTTTCGCACACTTACGACAAACTACCTTAACTAGGAAGAATAGATAAAATTGTTAGGACCAATTGATTAACAGATTATCTAACCTGATAGTCTTATTTCTAGACTAGTTGGATTTTTAAGACTTCATCATATAATTTCAGTAAATAGTGTTTCACTCGTAATTTAATAGTGTTTCACTCGTAATTTACAGTGAAAAAACATCATGTTTTAAGTGGTGTTAGTAATGTATGTTTCATATTACTGTACTTTAAAACATAATTGTTTTATAACTTTTATTTTATCTAAATAAAGACAGAAAAAGGGGCAGAATGAATGGTAAATATTTTCTATAGATTCACAAATATAACTCCAAATCTCATTAATTGAAGGTTAATTTCACTTGATACGAGTTGAGTATCGAGCTAACCTTCCTTCATTAATCGCCATGTAGGTTTATAAATTTTTTTTAAAAATATTTTTAAATTATTCTTACAGGGTTATTAACGTCTTAATTTCATCGGTATATTTTAGAGAGTTAAAAAAGAATTACTTCAAATAACACTACCGCTTATATGTCAAATTTGTTGAAGAAATACCGACAAAGAAAAAAATTCATCAATGAAATGACATACGGTTTTTCTTCCAGTGATATGTTATATTCATGATTGAAATACCAACAGAATGAAGCGTGTAAAAAAAATTTTGGCGTGCTTTTTCCATCAATAAATCCATCGGTAAAATTATTATCGACAGATCATAAATCACCGACAAGAGTTTTCTGACGGATTATTTATGTCCGTGAGACCATAAAAAAATTTATACTGACAGACTATGAGTATAAATATTAATAAAAAAAATTATGTCAATAAATCTAAAAATTATGGTATTGTCATCTCATGTTTCACCTATCTCTTTCATCCTAGTTGCTTTTATTACTTTTGTTCCAGGAAATATTCAAGACATTAATCTAAAGATAATTTAAAAATGGATAAGTTGGGGACCTAAATGTTATCTTTATTTATAAAATTCCTATCAGAAATTCGCTAAATAGCAACGGATTTACCGATGAAATATTTCTGTCGGTAATTTAAGGTTGAAATTACTGATGGAAACTGTTTCGTCCGTACTTCAGTCGGTAACTACCGATTGACAATGTTCGTTGGTAGTTACCGACTAAATTACAGGCGGAACAGTTTCCAAATTAAAAAAAAGATGAGTCGCTGACGTGGAGGTTTTGGCGGGGTTATTTTTACTGACGGACTCACTGATAGATTCAAAACGACAGCCCGTACAGTGACGTGATCGGTTCATCTTTTAAAATGTCGACGAAATCACCAAGGGATTTGAAATGCCAGATCCGTACGGTGACGTGTTGATTTTTTCGTCAGAATCACCGACGGCATCACCGACGACGTTTCCGTCGGTGAAACCATCGGAAAAGGTTAATATATGTCCTCTTTGCCGACCCTGTCCTCCCTTATTTCCCCTTCTTCTTTCTAATCCCAACTCTCCCCATCTGCAAACAACCAGCCCCCCAAACAAAAATCTCCCTCATCTCAACACAACAAGTTATATTTTTTAAAGTTTTGTGGTCACAGCATCCGTGTTCTGATTTACCGATGGATTTTATCAATTTTTGTAAGTAATTATATCTTTTTGAATTTTAACGTATAATTAAATGTCAATTTTATTGTTTTTTTTAGTATATGTATTTTGTTAGTAGATGTACATGTTTTATTGTTATTTCTCAAACAAACTTGTAGTATATGAATGTATATTTCTATACCTGTTATGGTTTGTTTTAGATTTTGTAAGATTGTATTTGTTTGTAAATTGTTAAAATTTTATGGAACTACCAAATTACATGTGCTGTTTTGAAATAATTAATAGCTTGCTTAATGGGTCTGTTTAAAGTTTTATCAATGGTATTGCGGAATGGTAATTTCCATAAATTTATATATATTAATTTGTATGGATGTTGATAAATGATAATGAATATTTAATATTTATGAGAAGTTGTAATTGGTTTGTTGGAGTGGTAAAGTAATATTTTTGCAAGTTTATTTACCTAACTTAGTTAATTAATACATGATGTCATCATAATTTTATAGAGGTTCGATATAAGTCATGGATGATCGTTCATAGATGTATCGAGATTCACCCCAAGGATTGTGGAGGATTGATTATTGTAACAGGGTTCAGGGTTTTATTAATTTCACAACATCTATTCCCAGAAATTTTACTAGAGGCGGTATTAGGTGTCCATGCAGGAAGTGTTAAAATAAAAAATATCTGCATCCAAATATTGTAATGATGCATCTTCTACACAAAAGGTTTATGGAGAATTACCAGTGTTGGTATGCACATGAAGAACTATTTGTTAGTAAGAGGAGAATGGGAGAAACGGTGGTTGGGTCTACTTCTAGTGCTAGCAACATGCATGAAGCAGCAAATGACAACACTAATCCTTACAGAAATATGGTTATAGATGCAATGAGAATGAATCAAGGTAATGTCAGTCAATGTCCAATCATAGAAGAAGAACTTAATGCAGATGCAGCTATGTTTTTTAATTTGTTGAAAGATTCTGATGAACTATTATGGGATGGCTGCACGAACCACAGTAAATTATCGGCTGTAGCACAGGTGTTCACCAACAAGTCAGATCACGGGTTAAGTGAGGCCGGGTATGACACGATTAATGAATGGGTGAGAAGCATTTTACCTGAAGGGAACAGGCTGAAAGAGAACTTCTATGCTGCGAAGTCCATAATGAAACCTCTCGGTTTAGGATACCAGAAAATTGACATGTGTCCTAACTTCTGTATGTTATACTACCTTGAAAATGATAAGATGACTGAGTGTTTGACATGCAGGCATTCTCGTTACAAACCTAGAACTGGCAAGGGAAAGACTCTAGTGGCATATAAAAAACTTAGATACTTCCCGATCACACCTAGATTGCAGAGGTTATTCATGTCACCAAGGACTGCTGAGCACATGACATGGCACCAAGCACATGATGTGGTTTATGAAGTGATGGTGCATCCTTCTGACGGCGAAGCGTGGAAACTCTTTAACAGTGTGCATCCTCACTTTTCAGCTGAATCAAGAAATGTGTGTCTTGGGTTGTGTACAAACAAATTCAACCTATTTGGGTAATTTGCTGCTCCTTATTCTTGTTGGCCGGTCATACTCACAGTTTATAACTTCCCACCGGGAATGTGTATGAGGCTGGGGTTCATGTTTTTATCTACTGTCATACCCGGTCCAAGCAGCCCGGGACGGAATATAGATGTTTATCTTCGACCGTTGATTGATGAGTTGACGTAGTTGTGGTCCTCCGGAGCTCTGACTTATAATATATCGAGGAAACAAAATTTCCTTATGAGGGCGGCTTTGATGTGGACTATCAATGATTTTCTAGCTTATGGAATGCTTTCTAGTTGGAGCACGCATGGAAAACTCGCATGTCCATACTGCATAGAAAACAACAAGGCATTCACGCTAGCAAACGGAGGTAAAGCTTCTTTTTTTGACTGTCACCGTCCCTTCTTGCCACTTAATCACAGGTACAGAAAGAATATAAAAGATTTTTTTATTGGCAGAGTTGAAAAAAATATTGTATCCCCGCGTCTTTCTGGTGAAGAATTGCATGATGTTGTATCAGAGTACGGTGACATTGTGTTTGACCTTTAATCAGGTAAGCAAAAGTTTCCTAGTTTTGGTTTGACCCATAATTGGGTAAAGCGAAGTATCTTTTGGGAGCTTCCTTATTAGAAGACCAATTTGCTCTGCCATAACCTTGACGTCATGCACATCGAAAAGAACATGTTTGAGAACATTTTCAACACCGTCATGGATGTGAAGGGGAAGACAAAGGACAACATCAAGGCTAGATTGGATATAGCTTTATACTGTAA
>Ga0325400_1005415_pt1 | contig 12014 bp, 6 predicted proteins | sample PopdelMetagenome_2_FD_205662 | JGI IMG/M metagenome (GOLD analysis project Ga0325400, IMG submission 205662) | Populus deltoides microbial communities from Bellville, Georgia, United States - Xylem-PdKOR-R1 | ecosystem: Host-associated > Plants > Phyllosphere > Stem > Wood/Secondary xylem...
CGCGACTTGGGCGCCTCGGCCAGGGGTTGGCCGGTATAGAGGCGATGGCCCCACCAGCCCGCGGGGCCGGGCGTGGACACGTTGTCGAACACGACCAACAGGTCGCCCACGTCGCGCTTCCACCGCGTCAGAAAGGCGCGGTACGTCGCTTCCATCCGCGGGTCGTTCTGGACCTTCATCAGCTCCGCCTGCACCGACGGCTGATAGGAGGCGTAGCCCGGCCCGCCCTCGTAAGCGACGTAGCGCAGGCCGCGCTTGGCCGCGATCGCCTTGGCCGCCAGCGCCAAGCCTATCGCCTCGTCCACCACGCGGGGTGTCGCCGCGAAGATGCCGTCGACATGGGCGGCGCCCGTGCCCGGTACCTCGCGGCCTTCCGTGCCGAAATAGGGGGCGGTGGCGACCGCGTCGACGTGGCGCCAGGCGTCCGCGTGCGCGACGGTGCGCTCGATCCGCGCGGGCCACACCGCCTGCGACGCGATGACGCGCACCAGCCGATCCTTGTGCGCGCCGAACACCCCCGTCCACAGGTCCATCAGCTCGATCACGCGGTCGGCATAGTAGAAGTCGGCCGCTTCCTGCGGGTTGGTGCCGGGATAGCGTTCCTGCCCAAGTTTCAGCGCCAGCTTGCCTTGGGGAAAGCCGTCGTTCCACACCTCGTTGGAAAGTTCGACGTACACTTTGCGGTCGGGCGACAGATTGTCGCGGACATAGGTCGCGAAGCGGCGGTAATAGTCCGTGTCCGCTTCCAGCGGCAGGGTGAACCAGGGGTCGGCGCGCAGGCGGTTCGCCAGCGCCACCATGTGTTCCACCGCCACGCCGTCCGGCTGCGCCTGCGAGAAGCTGGCGGGCGTGGTGCGCATGGCCCAGCGGCGGGGGCCGCCGTTGTTGGCGTTCATCCACTGCATGAAACGCAGCACGCCGAAGGGCCGCACGTCCGACAGGAAAGCAGGGTTGAACGTCTCGCCCGCCGGCACGCCCGCCATGCGGCATGATAGCTCGTCCAGCCGGGCTCCGTTGCGGGTGGCGACGGTGCGGAGGACGACGTTGGGGTTCTCGCCGCTCGCCTGCACCGTCATGCGGAACCGCTGGTCTGAGCCGGACTTGGTCCAGGCGCCCCAGGGAAGCGTATTCCAGCCCGGCGAGACGCGGCAGTCATAGTCGCCGGCGGGCAAGCGGCCCGCGCCCACCTGTAGGCGCACCGCCAGTTCGGTGCCTGCCGACACCGCCTGCGGCCGCCCCTGTCCGTCGAGGCCGACCGGCGAGGCGGGATTGGGCAGCTCTATCCAACCCTGGGGCGGCGTCGCGACGAGCGAGCCCGTGCTCTGGACGATGTCGGCGAACGGCAGTTCGGAACTGTAATAGGCCTGGCTGCCCAGGTTCATGCCGATCTGCATGGGCGCGACCGGTCCCGCGGCCGGCGGCGCGGCCACCGGTTTGGGCTCTCCGACACCCGGCGCCGCGGCGACCATGATGGCGGCCAATCCCGCACCGCCCAGCCCCATCGTTGCGGCCAGCAGGCCGGTTCGCACGCGCACTCAGCTTCTCCCACCGCGATACGCGGGTATATAGCAGGAACGTTTCATACGCCACGCAGCCCGGTGCCGTTTCGATCGCAGGTCCAGAAACGAGACGCCCGCTCGTCACGGCAGCAGATGTCAGCCGATGTCTTGACCATGAAATCATCGACCGGGCGATGCTACGCGACAACTTGTCAGATTCGGTCCCAGGCCATATCCAATAAGTGGGGAAACGGGGTTTCAAATATGACCTATCTCAGCATGATGGACGATCGATCGGGTTATATCCCGGCGGAAGCGGCGCGGGGCACGGGCAAGGATCTGACGGAGCGGTACAATGCCGGCGACCCGTTTCCCTGGATCTTCATCGACGACTTTCTGCCCGAGGCGGTGGCCCAGGGAATGCTGGACAATTTCGGGCCGGCGGTCGCCGATCCGGAAAACCGTGTATTCGATCGGGATCAGGAGAGGTTCAAGGCCAGCTACCATCCCGATACGCTGAACGACTATGCCCGCGGCATCTTCTACGCCTTCAATTCGCGACCCTTCATCAAGGTTATCGAGAACATCACCGGCATATCCGGCTTGATCCCCGACCCCTATTATCTGGGCGCCGGATATCACGAGATCGGCAACGGAGGGCATCTGTCCGTCCATGCCGACTTCAACCATCACAAGCCGTTGAATCTGGAACGGCGGATCAACGTCCTGATCTATTTGAACAAGGATTGGGACGAGAGCTATGGTGGCCAGTTGGAGCTATGGGATACGCCCATGACGACGCGGGTCCAATCGCTGGTGCCGTCGTTCAATCGCTACGTGATCTTCAACACCACGTCCGACTCGATGCACGGCAACCCCGAGGTGGTACGCCACCCCGACGGCGTGTCGCGCAAATCGATTGCGCTTTACTACTATACATCGACCTGGGACGCGACGCGCAAGTCGCATACCACCCAGTTCCGTGCCCGACCCAAGAGCATGGACAGCGCGGACTGGGAGGTTCGCCTGCGCGAATTGGGCGAGGACCTGTTGCCGCCGGTGCTGATGCGCAACGCCGCCCGGGCGGGGCGGCTACTCGGCCGCGCCACGGGGCGGTTGGGTCGGCGGGCCTGACGCCGTCCGGTCCGTCGGCCATTGCCGGTAACCGGGCCGAACCCTAGGACCGTTCCACCCGGGCGGGGCCCGGTATCGGCTGGGCGCGCGTCGTGGCCCGGCAACGGGCCCGATGGCCCGGATGATCGAGGACGGGAATGATCTATCTTCTCAAGAACCTGATCTTCCTCGAACTGCTGATCGGGGCGGGGCTGCTGTTGTTCCGTGCGTGCCTGACGCACGAGATGCGCAACATCGTCGGCACCAAGCCGGCGGTGCTGTCGCTCATGCTGCCGGCGGTGGCCCTGTTCGGCCGCAGCGTCTGGGTCTTCTACGCCTTTCTGTTCTGCGCGGCTGCCTTCACGTCGCGCGATCGCCGCGAACTGGCCGCCACCTACCTCCTGCTGCTACCGGCGATGCCGCTGCTGGGCACGGCCCTGGTCCTGGGCGGCGTCTATCTGTTGCCGACGACCAGCTTCATGGCGCTCAACCTGGGGGCGGTGGTAGGCCTGATGCTCACGCCGCGCCGGTCGCCGCCCATCGCCCTGTCGCTGGACGCGATGGCGGCGCTGCTGGTCATGTTGTTCGTGTTCATCGACGCGCGCGAACTGATCGGCTTTACCCCGTTGCGCGCGTTGGCGCAGAACGCGGCGACGCTGCTGCCGCCCTATCTGATCGCGTCGCGCTGCCTGCGCGACCTGGGTGAGGTGCGACGCGCGCTCCTGTCGCTGTGCCTCGCGGCGACGATCGGGTCGGTGACCGCGATCTTCGGCATGGTGCGCCACTGGGACCTGTACGCGTCCTTCTATCCCAGCCTAGGCGTTGGTTCCGGCGGCCTCAGCAGCACGCTGTCGATCCGGGGCGGGCTGATGCGGATGGGCGGGCCGATGGCCGATTACACCGCGTTCGGGCTGTTCCTGGCGGTGGTGATCGCCGTGCTGCCGTTGATCCGCGACGGGTTTCGCCGCGACCGGACGCCGCTGGTGGTGGGTGTCCTGTTGGTGGGTATCTTCTCCACCCAGTCGCGCGGGGCATGGCTGGGGCTGATCGCCGGCTATTGCGCGGCCATGCTGCTCCGGGGGCGGGGCGGGCGATCCGTGCTGTTCCTGGGCGGGTTGGGCATCGCCTACGCGCTGTTGGGCACGGTGCTGGGCTCGTCGTCGCGGCTGGGCGAGATGCTGGGGCGGAGCGGTAGCTCGACGGGAACGGCGGACTATCGGGCGCGGCTATTGGACCGCGGGCTGGACGAGGTGGCCAAGCATCCGATCCTGGGCCAGCCGATACCGCGCGTCATCGACAACATGCCCGACCTGATCCAGGGCCAGCACATCGTCGACTTCGTCAACACCCATCTCTACGTCGCGCTGGGGGCGGGTCTGGTGGGGCTGGCGGTGTGGTTCGCGATATGGGCGGTCCCCTTCGCCCGTGCTACGCGGTTGCGCCGGGTGATGCCGGATGTGGAACGCCGGTCGGGACTGGGAGTGGCGCCCGCGGTGATGATCGCCGCCGCGATGACGGCGCTGACCTTTACGTCGACCATCGACCGCAACCTGTTCTGGCCGACGCTTGGACTGGGATTCGCCGCCGTGCTGCGTCCCGCCCCGCGACGGGGGCGGGCGGCGCCCGCCCCCGTCGCGGCGGCGGACGCCCTGGCCTGAGGGGTCAGAAGACGAAGTCGGCGGTGGTCAGCGGGCTGGCCTGGTCGCCGGACACCTTCAGCACGAAGTCGGCCACCCGGTCGCCGTCCGCGTCGCCCTGGATCAGCCAGCCGCCACCCGCGGACCAGGTCGAACGGATCTCACCCGCCTGCCCGCTGAAGGCAGACGACCCCACGAAGCGGAAGGCGTCGTGCGCGGCGGTGGCGGGATTGGCGTCGAACGCCGCGAAGTCGAGCCGGTCGACGCCGACCTGATAGTCCCAGATCACGTCGCTGGTCGCTTCCGTCCGGCCCAGATCGCCCGGTGCGAAGCGGAACGTATCGGCGCCGGTCCCCCCCAGCAGCGTGTCGGCGCCCGCGCCGCCCACCAGCACGTCGTCGCCGGCGTTGCCGAACAGATAGTCGTTGCCCGCCCCGCCCAGGATCACGTCGTTGCCGTCGCCGCCACTCAGATTGTCGACGCCGTCGCCACCGTCGATCAGGTCGTCGCCCGCGCCGCCGTTGATGAGGTCGTCCCCACCCATTCCGCGCAACACGTTGTTGCCGGCATTGCCGCTGATGTTGTTCGACAGGTCGTTGCCGGTGGCGTCGATCGCGGCGCTGCCGCCCATGCGCAGATGTTCCAGAAAGGGCAGGAGCGTGTAGCTGACATAGCTCTCGACGATGTCCGTGCCGCCAGCGTCGACGATGACGTCGCCGGCATCGTCCACCACATAGGTATCGTCGCCCAACCCGCCGTCCATCAGGTCGGCGCCCGATCCGCCCTCGAGGTAATCGTTGCCGCTGCCGCCGTAGAGCCGGTCGTTGCCCGCCCCGCCGACCAGCGAGTTGCCGGCCGACGCGGCGCCGCGGATGACGTTGTCGAGCGCGTTGCCCGCCCCGTAGAACGCGGCGCTGCCGGTGTAGATCAGGTTCTCGACGTTGCCCGACAGGGTGTAGTTGGCCAGCGCGGTGCGGACCTCGTCGATGCCCTGGCCCACCTCCTCGAACACCGAGTCCTCGTAGCTGTCGACGATGTACACGTCGTCGCCGGCCCCGCCTTCCATCCGGTCGCCGCCGGTGCCGCCGTCCAGATAGTCGTTGCCCGCGCCGCCGATCAGCACGTCGTTGCCAGCCAGCCCGAGCAACCGGTCGTCGCCCCCGCCGCCGACGATGCGGTTGTTGGCCTCGTTGCCGGTGCCGACGAACGCGCCGGTGCCGACGAACGTCAGATACTCGACCTCGATGCCCAAAGTGTAGCGCGACAGGGTGGTACGGACCTGGTCCTGGCCGCCGGCGTTCGCCAGTTCCACCACCACGTCGTTCTCGTCGTCGACGAAATACACGTCGTCGCCGCCGCCGCCTTCCATTCGGTCGGCGCCCACCCCGCCGTCGAGCTGGTCGACGCCGGCCCCGCCGATCAGCACGTCGTTGCCGGCACCCCCGAACAACGACGATCCGCCGTTCCCGGCGACGATACGGTTGTTCAGGTCGTTGCCGCGCCCGGTGAAACGGCCGACGCCGATGAAGGTCAGATCCTCCACGTTCTGCGGCAGCGCGTATTCGGACAAGCCGGTGCGCACCTCGTCGCGGCCGCCGCCGGCCAGTTCGACCACCACGTCGCCCACGTCGTCGACCAGATAGACGTCGTCGCCTACGCCGCCTTCCATCCGATCGGCCCCGGCGCCGCCGTCGAGATAGTCGTTGCCTTCCTTGCCGATCAGCACGTCGTTGCCGGCCAGTCCGAACAATCGGTCGTTGCCCGTGCCCCCCAGGATGCGGTTGGCGGTGGCGTTGCCCGTGCCGACGAAATTCCCCGTGCCGCGGAAGATCATCTCCTCGACGTTGGCGCTCATCGTATAGGCGTTGATCTGGACGCGAACGATGTCGTAGCCCTGGTTCTCGTATTCGACCACCACGTCGCCGGCGTCGTCGACCACGTAGCTGTCGTCGCCCATGCCGCCGATCATCCGGTCCGCGCCCGGCCCGCCGTTCAAAATGTCGTTGCCGGCCCCGCCGATCAGCGTGTCATTGCCTGCATAGCCGATCAGCCGGTCGTCGCCGGCGCCGCCGGTCAGGACGTTGTTCTCCTTGTTGCCCTTGCCCTCGAAATTGCCGGTGCCGGTATAGGTCAGGTTCTCGATCACCCGCTTCAGGGTATAGGAGGACAGGCTGGTCCGCACCTCGTCGACGCCGCCGTCGACCGCGTGGTCGAACACCTCGTCGCGTGCATCGTCGACGATGAAGACGTCGTCGCCGCGCCCGCCGTACATCTTGTCCGCGCCGGTGCCGCCGTCGAGCAGGTCGTTGCCCGCGCCGCCGTACAGCGTGTCGTTGCCCGCCCGGCCCAGGAGGGTGTTGGCGCCCGGCCCGCCGCGGATGACGTTGTCCAGCGCGTTGCCCGTGCCGACGAAGGTCGTGCCGCCGGTATAGGTCAGCGTAGCCGCCCGACCGCCGAGCACGTAGCTGCCCAGCGGGGTCACGATGTCGGTGGTGTCGGAGTTGCCGCTGATGAGCGCTTCATAGGCGGGCGAGCTGGAATAGATGTTGGGAACCGTGGTCCAGGAACCGGTGACGTGATTCTTCTGGGCCATGTTGAATGCCATCAGCGTCGAACCGCCGCCGGCCGCGAAGCCGCCGATCATCAGCTGATACATGTCGCCCATGCGCGGGTCGGCGCGCAGCTTGTCGACAAACGCCATGACCAGGGGCTGGTCTTCGGGCGCGAACTTATCCGCCCAGCTGCCGAACCCGCCCTCGTAGGCGACGAGGTCGAGCCCCATCGAGGCGGCCAGCTTGCCGTGATAGGCGGCATCGGCCGCCATGCGGCGCAGTGAGTCGTCCTCCTCCAGCCCCGCGCCGGTGGCGATGGCGTTGAAGGCGGCGGTCAGGCCGGCCTCACCGCCGTGCGCCCAGCCCAGGATCGTCTGGCGGTCGTTCGCAGTCACGCCGGACATATGCCCGCCGAAATAGGTCGTGATCGCCCACTCGTCGAACAGGTCGCCGACATTGCCGAGGCCGGCGCGGGCGACACCGCGAACGATATAGTCCGCCACTCCGTAAAAACGGGTCTGCGTTCCTAGAACGTCCAGCAGGCGCGTGCCCGACGCATCGCCGAAGACGTCCCGCGCGATCGAGGCAACTTGGGCCGCGCGATAGCCATAATAGACGAACGCTGCGCCTTCGACATTCTCAGCCGCGTCGTTGGGGTCGATGCGGCCGTCGCCGTTGGCGTCGCGGCCGAACAGCTGGTTGGCCTTGTCGGCTGCGTAGTGCGTCTGCTCGAACATCCAGTTCCAGACCTCGTTGGAATATTCGAGGTGGACCTTCAGGCCAGGCTTCAGATTGTCGCGGACATACTCCATCGTCCGGCGGACATAGTCGTCGTCGGCATGAGCCGGGATGTTGAGCCACATGTCGTTGTTGGTCTTGTTCGACAACGCGACCATGGTTTCCAGGGGCACGTTGCCCCAATTCTGCCGCTCGGTCGTCGGGCGGTCGGACCAATCGTCGATCAACGACCCGTTGGTATGGCCCCAGTCCATGAAGCGCAGCGTGCTGAACGGCGTCACCTTGTCCAGGAACGCCGGATTGAACAACTCGCCCTGATTGAACAGGCCGACCTGATCCTGCCGCACGACGTGCATGTCACGGATGGGGTCGGACGACGTCAGGTCGCGCAGGAACACCACCTGTTCCTGAACCGATGTCTCGATCCGCACGACCACTTCGCCGGGCTTGGAGCTTATCACGGTGCCGCCGGCGACGGCCACGGTGCCCGTGCCCTTGTATGTGACGACGTAGGTGGTGCTCGTCCCGACACTGACAGGATCGACAGGTACAATGATGTATCCATCGCGTACGTCGGCGGCGATGACGGGGTTGCCTTTGGCGTCGGTCGCGGCCGCTCTATTGCCCAGCATCCACTCGCCCGCCATCCGCATGCGATCGATGAAGGGAAATTCCGGGCTCCAATAGGACACGCCCGTCAAGTTCATGCCGATGTCGGTCAAGGCTCGCTCCGCCCGTCGATTGATGCGGCGCATCTGCGGGATAAGAGCTTCGAAGCTGGTAACGGGCGGTGGTTAACGCCAGGGACACGGATGCGGGCCGTCGTCAATATAAGTCATTCTGTCCTATCGGTCGCGTGCCGCCCGGCGGGGGTGGTGCCCCGGGGGCCAGGCGCAATGCCGCCACGTCGCCGCGGCGGAAGATCGGTTGCGTATGGCGCGCGCGCCACTGCGCGAACGCGGGCGATGGGCGCCACACATAATGGTCGGCCGGCTGCATCAACAGCACGCGTTCCCCCGACGCCGCCGCCGGCTCGGTGATGCCGTACACCGTGCGCCCCGACAGGTAGGTGATGGGATAAGCGTTGGCCGGAGTGATCGTCAGCAACCGGGTGGTGGCCGGCAGGGTCCCGGCGAACCGGGCCAGCGCCTGCTGGTCGGCGGCGGCCCGCAAGCGCGCATCGCTGTCCGGTGCCAGCCGGGGGGCCAGGCCGCTCGCCTGATAGACCAGTACCAGGCTCTCGCCGTTCAGGACGATCCCGGCGCCCGTCGCGAGACTGGCCGCGGCGAGTGCTGCAACGCCGGCATGTGCCACCGTGTCCGCCGCCACGTCCCGTACCCGCCTCCAGGCTATCAGCGTTTGCAGAATACCCGACAGCCAGATGCACGCCATCGCCGGCCATAAATAGCGCAGGTGCGGCACCGGGGCACGCCACACCCAGGCGGCCCACAACGTCAGCCCGACGAACAGCAGCACCCCCGCGCGCGACGTGGCGTCGGCCGCGCCGGCCTCGTCTGTCGCCCGCAGCCGCCGTACCGCCCAGCCGCCCGCCACCGCCAGTATCAGCAGCGTTGGCAGATAGCCGTCGCCGACGACGAGATATTGCAACACTTGTGCTACCGATTTCCGCGCCGCGCCGACGCCGGTTGAGTTGGTTAGATATTGTTGCTGACCCGCCGCCGCCGCCGAACGGGCGGCAAGATACAGCGCCGAGCCGGCCACCGATGTGCCGGCCGCGACCGCCGCCGATAATGTTGCCAGGACGACGCGCCACCAAAGTAGGGGACGCGTGCCCCCGCCAAACAACGCGAAGGCCACCAGTCCAGGCAGCGCCGCCAAGCAGTTGATCCGCGTGGCGCAGGCCATCCCCAGGATAGCGCCGGCCGCCAGCGCCCATCGCCAGGAACGGCGACCATGGTCGGCCCAGACCACGCTGCCCCAGATCAGCAGCAGCGTCGCCTGTACCTCGCCCAGCGCCATGCCCGCTTGCAGCACGAAGCCCGGCACCGCCGCGAACGCCACCAGCGCCGCCAACCGCCGGTCCAGCCGTCCACCCGCGACCGGCCGCACCAGCCGGTCGACGTACCAGAGCAGCAGGGCCGCGAACGCCAGCGTCACCGCCCGGTGCGCCAGCACGTCCGTCGTCGCGCGCCCCAGCAGCCCGTGGACGAGGAGGTGGACGCCCCCGGTGGTGATGGTCGGGTTGGCGAGCGCGCTGGTGGGGGGCAGGGGCACGCCGAAGGCCTGCAGCGTGCTCATCATGGTCCAGGATTCGTCGGCCTCCAGCGTCAGGAACCAGGCGGCGGCCGCGAACAGCAGCGCGAACGCCGCCAGCGCGGCCGCGTGAACGGCGGGCGCGGCGCGTACCGCCGCGATGGCGACGCGCGATGCCCGGCGACCGGCTGATGATTTGTTGGTCACGCCTGCTCGCCCCGTTTCCCCGCTGCCCGACCTATAGGCATACTTCCCCAATGGTCGAGGTGTCGTTCGGCCATGTCGGACCCGCTTCAACCCGGTTGTCATCGGTCCTAGGGACGGCGCGTGATCGGAACGGAGATGTCGGCATGACGGAGCTGGTGGCGGGCGTCGAACTGGGTGGCACCAAGATAAACTGCATCCTGGCGTCCGGGCCCGATCGCGTCGAGGACGAGGTGCGGCTGCCCACCACCGGCCCCGACGAGGCGATGGCCGCGGTGGAGCATGTGCTGGACGGGTGGCGGGAGCGGGCGGGGGGATTCGCCGCCATCGGCGTCGCCAGCTTCGGCCCCGCGGTGGTCGAGCGGTCGTCCCCCGCCTGGGGGTCGATCGCGCTGACTCCCAAGCCCGGCTGGTCGAACGTGGACGTGGCCGGGCGCCTCGGGCGGCGGTTCGGCGTGCCGTTGGGTTTCCATACCGACGTGGTGGGCGCCGCGCTGGCGGAGGCGCGCTGGGGCGCGGCCGCGGGGCTGGCGGACGTGGCCTATGTCACGGTGGGGACGGGGGTGGGCGTTGGACTGATCGCCGGCGGCCGGCCGCTGGGCGGGCTGTCGCATCCGGAACTGGGCCATCTGCGGCCCGCGCGGCTGGCGGGCGACGACTGGATCGGCGTGTGCCCCTTCCACGGCGGATGCGTGGAGGGGCTGGCGTCCGGCCCCGCCATCCGCGCGCGCGCCGGCGTCCCGGCCGAGGATCTGCCGCCCGATCATCCGGCCTGGGGGCCGACCGTTCACGCGCTGGCGCAGCTGGCGCACGCGGTCACGCTGACGGGGGTGCCGCGGCGCATCGTCTGGGGCGGGGGGGTTATGACGTCGGGCGACATGCTGCCCCGCCTGCGCCAGGCGCTGCATCACAGCCTGGGCGGATACGTGGCCTTACCCGAGGTGAGCGAGTTCGATACTTATCTGGTGGGTGCCGCGCTGGGCGGGCGGGCGGGCCCGCTGGGCGCGATCCTGTTGGGGCAGCAGGCGCTTGAGGATGCCCGAACGCGGGAGATGGCGGTCGTGCCCGACGCTCAAAAGGTGGTGGCTGCGGGAACGGTTGACGCGTGATCGTGTCGGGGGGAAGGATCGTGCGCCGGCAACCGAACGTCCGCCCGTCCATCGCCGGCAGCGGCGCGGCGTGACGCCCCCCTCGCCCCCCGGCCTGCCCGCCATCCAGCCCGGAGCCGATGCGGGCCTGCGCGCGCGCGCGCTGGCGGCGGCGTACGACATATTGACGGAAGGGGGCGTGGGCGCGGTCAGCGTGCGCACCATCGCCAGGCGGGCGGGCATCGGCCCGTCGTCCATGTATTATTACTTCCCCAACAAGGCGGTGCTGCTGGTCCAGATCGCGCTGGGCGGGTTCGAGGCGTTGGTCCGCGAACTGGAACACCCGTCCGATCCCGATCCCGCCGCCGGCCCCTTCGCCAACGCGGCGCGCGGTTTCGTGGACGCGGTGACGCGGCGCCCGCGCCTGTTCGACCTGATGTTCGACGGGGAATTGATGGCCGCGCACGAACCGCTGCGCGCGGCCGAGCGCCGCGCGTTCACCGCCTTCGCCGCGTGCGTGGCGGGGGACCCGCGCTTTCCCCCCGCGGTCGCCGAGCCGCTGGCGCTGACCTTTTGGACGCTGGGCCGCGGCATCACCGCCACCGCGCTGTCCAGCGCCGACGCTCAACTGCCCGCCGACTTCCGCGCCTCGGTGGGCGAGGCGCTGGCCTATCTGATCGACCGACACCTCTGAGGCTTGCGGAACGGCGTTCGATGCGTTCCACTCCTGCCCAAAGCGGCGGAGAGGGCACATATGGCACGGGTCACCTATCGGAGCTTCGACGGCGGCGAACGGTCGGTCGAGGTGGAGGACGGCCTGTCGGTGATGGAGGGCGCGGTCCGCAACGGCCTGCCCGGCATCGACGCCGACTGCGGCGGACTGTGCGCGTGCGCCACTTGTCACGTCTCGATCGCGCCCGAATGGCTGGACCGCGTGGGGCCGCCCGGCGAACAGGAGGACGAGATGCT
>Ga0325400_1005416_pt1 | contig 12011 bp, 4 predicted proteins | sample PopdelMetagenome_2_FD_205662 | JGI IMG/M metagenome (GOLD analysis project Ga0325400, IMG submission 205662) | Populus deltoides microbial communities from Bellville, Georgia, United States - Xylem-PdKOR-R1 | ecosystem: Host-associated > Plants > Phyllosphere > Stem > Wood/Secondary xylem...
ATAAAGATTTCATTCCCAGATGCTCATGAAAGCTAACAAAACGAGCAACATTTACCATAATGTCATCTCGATCTTGGCGTTGGTACCCAGTCAAGCACATTGTTATATTCTTGGCACGCGGAATTCCATTCAAATCTCTAAGCGGTCGATACATTATCTATTGTACAAAAACTAAATCATAAACATCGAGCAATTTTATATGTGAAAGAACAAATGAAAAAAGTAACAGCATTAAAAATAAAAATATAGAAATTAAAAAAATAAAAAATAAAACTCACAGAAGTGGCATCAACAGGCATCCCAATATCAAAACTATGATTAACCCATAATCCTCTCACAACCGTCTTTCCATCATTTCTTGCACCAACACATACAGGATCATCCTAAAAATACATATTTAAAAATAAATAGATGGCTAAATTACAATTTTTTTAATTGATCATTAAAGTGTGAAAAATAATTAATTACTCACGTAAACAATCTTATCGACAATGACGTGAGTGCAGTTCTCACTATACTGAACAGCATCAACGCCGCCGCCATTGACAAGCTTTGATTTAACCTGCACCACAGTTCAAAAAATAAAAATCAGTCTATTACATCTTCTTTCAATCAATAACAATGATTTAAGGCAGGGAGGGAGTGGAAGAACCTCGGTTTCGCTGAGGGGATCGAAACCAAAGAGAACGAAACGGACGCCGAGAAACGTTTTGGAATGAGAATCTGTTTCCAGCATTGAATCGAAATTTTAAAAAACAAATTGAAGAATTTATTATATAAGAAGAGAGAAGGGAAGAGTATGTTATAAGACTGAGAAGTGACTCTCGAGTCAAAAGAAAAGGAGAAGAGTATAAAATGGAGATGGAGAGAGGCTTCTCTACTGTATGAATTGAAGGCAAGGCTGGTGGAGGAAGAAGGAGAGATATTATTGAGGGAGGGAATTATAGGTTTCATTTTTGTGCCCTGGCGGGAGAAAAAAACATTGTGGGTGCCTCCACGTGATAGGACACGTGCGCGCGAGCGGTTTCGACACCCTGACCGAGATTGGAACCTCGTAGAAGCTGAGTTCGCCGTCGTTCGTCTCTACAGTCTACTCTGATCGTTTTATTTTATTTTTTTTCTTTATTTTTGGCTTAATTTTAATTAAAGTCATCTCCTTCCTGCCAAATAAAAAAAAAGAGTTTTAAAAAATATATATTTAATTAAAATTACTGTGAGTTGATTTTTTATATACAGAATAAAAAAATAGATATACATTAATAAAAAAAATTATTCTAGCTTTTACAAAATTAAAATTTAAAAGATAATTATATATGGAGCTTGATGCAAAAAACATAAATTATTTAACCAATCAAATAATTTTTTATAATATAATAAAAACTAGAAGCTACTATAATATAATACTAAACAGTCTTGTAACTTGATGTTTTATTTGTAATATATAACCTGCAATATTATTTTGTAAACATTGAATTGTAATAAAATAAATTATTTGTTTATAGTATAATATTTTTATGTATTTCAATTTAAATAAATAATATAAACTTCATTCTAAAAAAATGTATATTTCACCAAATATAAGCTAAGACGTTTGCTATAAAATGTGGATATTGGATTAAATAAATAAAACATTAAGATTAACAAATGGATTGTGATCACATGCTAAAGCGTTTTTATGCTTACGTAGGAAGTAGTATTTACATTTACATTTCAAGGCCCGTTTGTTTGTTTGGAGTAGGATAATTTATAAGAAACTATTTTTTGGATTCTTTTGTGTTTGTTTTGGAAGATATTTTTAAAAAAATATTTCATGTTTATTTTTTATAAAATATTTTATACAAAATTGGTAGATAAAAAATATTGAATCTTCAAATTTAATTTATTTGTTATAAAATATTCTCAACTCATAAAATTCCATAAAATATTTTATGAACAACAATCCACTTATAATATCATCCAACTATTTCAATCTTTACATCATCCTCCACCACCACCTCCTCTTTCAACACTATCATGATTGCCTCGTTACCACCATCATCATCTCACCACAACCTCTTCCTCTACCACCACTATTGAAAAAATATTTCACATGTAAAATATTTTATACAAAACAAACAGACCTGGGATAAAGGGAAGGGCATTATTGTTTTTTTGCAACTTGGTAACGATATCATTGGCAATTATAGTGTGCCAATAGTGGCACCTATAAATAAAATTACACATAATTAACTATTAAAACAATATAAACTCAAGTTAATCATCTTAATCAACTTGTGATCCAAATCTTTGATTGAGTTGGTGTCATGGGTTGGGCTAGTTTTAATAGCTTCGCAAAGCACAACAAAATCGTGACCTTTTCCTCTTTTTTCTTCGTAAAAAATCAAATAACTTCACTATCCCATATATACCTTAATCTCTTATATCTTGTCACGTAGGTCATCAACTAAGTTTAAAACAAGTCCAACATGATTAACATCACTTAAATAAGTATGGTTGTGATAGAATGATATTAACACATTAAAAACAAATTGATGTGTTTAAGGTTAGGGTATGTATGTTCATATGAGTGGTCTCATAGGCTAAAAGGAAACCCTGAGCCTATTATATAGTTACCAGGGCTTTTTGGGCTAATAGGGTCAATTAGGGGTCATGTACACCCATGAGGCTCATATCATCATCATGAGTTCAATGTTCTGTTAGGCTAAATGGTGTGATCAAGCCTAACTTGGAGATGCATCATGTTCAGGCTTGGGGACCCTATGTATATGTTCTAACCCATCATTTTTTAGGCTTGACTTGACATATACCTCATGTCCGATGCTTTGGACTTATGCTATGTTTTGTACCTTGTACTTTTTGCCTATGCTATAGGTATAAAATCCTATATGTACCAGCAACTTCCCTGGGTCTTTATGTTATCGAACACAAATACTTCTATTAGGACTAATTCTAAGCACAAACATTTTCCATGTTGCTTTATTTCCCTATGAATTATTATGATAAAATTATACAAGAGAATCTTAAAAGCCAGCATAAGAATATGTGATAAAGAGGCGAAGGGTTTATAACTTTTGAATTTTAAAATTTGTAAGTGATAAATAGGCTAGCATTACATGTCAAGTAAGTGGGACACATGACTAAAGATAATAAACTATCATTTATTATATAAAGGTGTATATAAGGTATGTTATTGCTTTTACTTTGTCACCTTTTAGAAAATCAAAATTGATATAATTTTGCTCTCTCAAGCTTTTTTAGACTAAATAATTTTAGGTAAAAGAGACCATTATTAAGAAGTTACAAGAACATATACTAAATTATACAAAACCACTCCGAAAATCACCACGAAAACTAGTCTTATTCCCTTTTCTCTTGGTATGGATTTTAGGTGTAATTTCAAGTTCTAAAACCAGCATTTAGGGGATTTTAATTATAGTGAATAAACTCATTTTTAGGTCAGCAATTTTTCTTGAAACTTTTTAAAAAACTTATGTATTACTTACTTTTTTAGGGAAGTTTATGGGTCTAGGTTAGGACTACCCCATGTGGTAAGGCCATAGAAAATGTTGAATTTGAGGCCAGAGAACCTCCTATATAAACTAAGGCTCTCCCCAAGGTTAAAAACAAACTAATAACCAGTTAGAAAATATTTATCCTAGCATAGCCATAAAATAACATGTAATAGATATTAATGTTTGGTTATGGAGGGGATATATGGCTATGATTCCTTTATAGGTTGAGAGGATTAGTAGAGAACTTAACAAGGCTTAAGTAGGGGGTGAAGATAATTATGCCATTTTATATGTTCAAATATAGGTATAAGTTCCTAATTTGTACAAAGTTTATATTTTCATTATAATATTTATACAAGTCAGTTACACTCAAATGGATGGGCTACTATGGTTCTCTTTGAGAATTACAAGGCTTATAACTAAGAAGTGTGAAAGGGAAAAAAAAAAAAAAGAACTCCTTCATATTCCCTAACTTAGATGGCGAGGAAGCCAACTGAAGAGGCTTCCTACGATAAAGAGTATACATATATTCTTTTTTTTTTTTTTTGTTAAACTTTAGCCTTGAACCAATGAGTTTTTTTTTTTACATGTGTGATGAATATTTTCCCAATATATGCTTTATTTTATGAATTTATTTAAACTTATTTTTGGATTTTATTTTATTGAATGATTTTTTTTCTAAATCTTGTAATGTTTGTATTTTATATCTTTCTATCGGGGATCCAAAGCCTATATGCCATCTATTGAGGGACTCAAAGTCACCACACTTAAAAAACATGTATATCAAAGGATGAAAAAAATCCATACCTAGAAATTTTTAAGTGTTTAGCATGTAAATTCGAAAGGGAACATGATATTTACAATACCCAAATAAAGTTATGTTTGGGGTTTTTATGTTTATATGATATTTACAATTTGTTTTTTTTAAATAAAATTCCAAGTATATGCTTGTCATTTTATTTGGCCAAGATGACTTTTTATGACTGTTTGAAGACATCATTGAACTTAGGTTGGATGTTGCCTTTGCCTGGATGGAGAACAACTTTTATGTTGGCTAAGTTGTCTTCGTACTTGGATAAATATCACATTATACATAGGTACATGAGTTCTTTTGCCCATGGTTAGAGAATCATGTACAGGAAATGACATGGTAAATATTGTATGAAGATCATTTCAAGAAGATTATTCTTAGATAACAACAAATAAAAACAATTTTAATGGTGACCTTTTATAGAGAAAATTTTAACATTTTTTATTCATAGGTATATATAAGTACTGAAAATGTCCAATCCACTAATGATACATATTTAGATTATCTGAATGCAATGCATGTTGGAGGCTTTCCACCTTAAGGTCTTAAAGATGGTAAATGTTAGCTTTGATCACCCTTGTTACCCATTATAGTCTATTCTATTTGTCATACCTCAATGGATATCATGACGGGGACTAAATGTATTGTGAAAAAATGAAGTCACCACCTAGTAATTAGATAAAAACCAGGGATCCTAAAGATAAGCATTGGTTCTAGAGACTCAGGTAAATGGTTAGTTATGCTTAAAACATCTTTTTTTACGAAATGTTACTTTAATTTTATGTTTTCTCTTAAATTTGTCTTTTTCAATTGTTGTCAATTATCCTAATTGTTTTTAGTTTGTTTTGTCATTTTTCATTTCTAATTTTATGAAAATTTTAACGTCGATCTTTAGATACATCAAAAAATGACACCAGTACTTAAAAATAAAAGACTTATCAAAGATGTTGATTTTAAGTCTTAAAACAAATTTCATCAAAATCGTTAAAAATTGGCATAACCCATATTTGATTTAAAAATATGGAAATCGATCCTTTTTTAAAAAGGAGATGTATAAAAATGATGTTTATCTCTAAAAAAAAAAAAGATTTCATCAAGGTTGTGAAAAGGATGGGTGTTGATTCATATGGGTGTTGATTCATATGGATGATAAGAAATGGTTTTGGATCTACAGGAGTGGCAAAAATAGACTTTGGCTTTCTGTTTATAATATCTTGTATGTTGAGAATTCTTATCATTATTTATTTTTTATATATATGTAGGCCTAATATAACAATTTATTTGGGACATGCTTTTAATGGATTTAATAAACTTGTTATCAATCCCAAAAATAAATGCAAAAATAATATAATTTCTTACAATGCTAATTCATTCAAAATGGTTTTTTTTACTAAACATGATATTAAAAAAAATACGAAATTATGCAAAAGAGAAATATTTTTTATGCCTTTTTTTAAAGCTTAGCCATGATGCAAATCAAAACAAATGTATAACTTTTTTTAATCTTTTTTGTTTAATCATTTATCTAACACATGAAAAAACAAGTACAACACACACACACACACTAATCTCCTTTATTAAATTCACTCACACACCTTACAGTCACACATTTACACAGTTATCACAATTCAACTATAATCATAACACATTAAAAATCAATAAAAAAAACTTAAAATGGACATTCAAAAACATTAGGAATATATTGGAAGTGCTAAAATCAAACAAGAAGACTGTTGGAATTGATATTGAGGTGTAAGAAAAGTGGTGGCGTGTTTCAGCCATGCATCACCACCATTATTGGTGTGTATGTTCATACGTCGCTGCCACTAAATGTGTGCTACCTTGTGGATCTAAATCTCCTCTCTCTGCTCGTCACTTCGATACCAATAGTGAAATCACCAACAACTTGAAACATAAAATACAACAAAAAAATCTTTTGTCCTTTTTATTTCTCTCTACCATGACTCTTTTTCCCTTCCTATTGTTTATCTATTATGATGGCTATAGGGGAGAGATTGGTGATTGGTGACTAACATATGGTTGAAAGGTGATGTAGTTCTTATGATGATAGTAGGATGGCATTTCGATCAAAAGCTTCGGGTTAATAAAGGATGGGTTAATTATGTCTAGCTCGGGTTGATTGGGGGAGGGAGGTAGATTTGTTGGTGGGCTGTTTAATTTTGATAATGATGTGGCTATTTCTGGCAAAGTTGACGAGAGATAGAGAGGTTGTTGGTTTAGGATAAAGGATAACTATGGTCGGTGGCTGAGTTGTTGGTTATGGTGACAAGGAGGTTAGTGTAGAAGATTTCATTTGATTTATTTTTGGGTGATGGGTTGATGAGAGGCTTTGGTTCTTGGTTGTGATAGTTCTCTTCACGTGCCTCTGTTGGTTCTGCCTCAATGTTGTGCTTGGTTTTTAGTAGGGAAAGTTGATCAGGTGAAAGAGGTTTTATTATGGTTTTGATGGAGATTGAAGGTAGTTTGGTGGAAGGTGTTCTGGGATAGTTTGGTGGAAAGTGTTTTGGATATTATGTGTTTTTTCTATGAGTGAAGAATCTGATGTTAGTTCTGTCTTGATGATTGACAGGTTGGTCCATTGTATGTTAGCCTGGGCAGATTAGGTTTTGTTGTGGAATGAGGTTAATAATTTTTTGTGTGTGTTAAGGAGATGAGAGTTTGAGCTAGGAATTTTTCTCTAGCTCCTTCCTTTTTGGTTAGTTCTGGTTTGTCTTTTTAAAATGGAAAGATAAAGTTGTTTTTTTTTTAAGACAAGATTTTAGGGTTTGATTGGAGAAATTTAGGTTTGGTTTGCTGTATTTTAGGTCTCTAAAATCTGGAATCAGAAGAGATTGAGACCAATGAAAATATAACATGATTTGCTCAATCCTTGAAATCAAAATGAAATATTAGGCAAATTTAGTTGTTAGACTAAATTAAGTTAATTGAAAATAATTAGACCGAAATCATGAATTAAATAGGCTAAATTGAATTAATATAATTCAATTGAACTTAATTGGGACAATTTGGAATGGATTGAAACAAATAGGACCAAAATAAAGTTATATAAATAGATAATTGGTACTTGAAATGTTTTTTTCCTTTTCGTTACAGTCATTAGGTTTTGAATTTTTCAATTTCATTCAATTAAGATATTTAAATTTGAAATTTCTTTCAATTTAAACCCTAAATTGAATTAATTGATCATTCCAATTTCAATTTAGTCTTTAGTTTTCCTAAAATTCTTGAATCTCACTTTTGTTCTTGATTGTGTCCCAAATCCTAATTGAATTAATTTATTTCTTCATATTTAACCATTTGTTGCAAATTCACCATTGGTTCCTAAAATTATGTATTTTTTTTTTTACCAATTTAACTCTCAATTTTGATCTTCTTCTTTAATTAAGCTCTCTATTGATTTCTAAATTGGCTCTTTATTTCAAAATCATCCTTGAACTTTGAATTGTTTTTAATATTAGTCAAATTAAATCAAATTAAACCTCATTTCTCAATTTCCTCTTCAATTTAACCTTCAATTGTGGCCCAAAAATTCCCAAACTTTGTTTTTGCTCATGATACTTAATTATTAGTGTCGCACATACGCTTGTTGTTTAGTGGGACATCAGAATCAAGGACTTGCCACCTAGTTGTTTAGTTCAAGGTCACTAGGTGACCCAAATGGACTGGTCTTATATGAAATTCTAAGGTAAGAGATTGATTGTGGTTATAGAAGGTATTATTATTCCTAACGCATCTTACCTAAGGTAAGCTGTACTGTATAGTCTAGAAGTGACTTAAATGTGTTGATAGGTTCCTAATCGATGGTTCATCTATAACTTAAAATAAAGGTTTACGCTTATGAATAGATCTAGTATCTTGAATTTATTATGGACTTGTATACCCAAATAAATTCTTGTGGGAAAAATCAACGTAGGTTCCCTCACAGGGTTCGTCCATCTTGAAAGGCGAAAGCATTTTTCACAACTCGTATATTATGATGAAAAATACTCCTAATTAAAATTGGTGAGTATCCAAAATATTTTTGAGATTTTTCTAGTCAACTTCTGATATTTAAATACCAGCCTACTTGTAAGTCCAATATATATATGAGAATATTGACTATTAGTTTTCAGTAATTAAAATTTTTAGGGTTATTGAAATATTGGCCAAAATCCTTTTGAATTTTACAAACTTGTTGTAAAATCCATAAAATATTTTTTTAAAAAAAAGATGCCAGAATATTTTAGATTTTGAAATAATCCTCAAATAATTTTTAGGGTTCTAGGCTATATGCAATTTAAAATAAAAATTGTATTTTAAAAAAAAAGATTTTTTTGTTGTTGTTTTTATAGAAGGGAATCGATTCATTTAATACCAAATAAGCGTATTACATGTAAGTCACAATTCCAAATATTAAATATATGAGGGTAGAAAAAAGTAGCGAATTCAAATTTAATTACAAAATGATCTTCCAACAATTAAAAATTTATGAAGAACAGGACAAATACCATGTTCGGCAAAACACAAATAAAAATGTTTTTATCAAGGTTTTTTCAACAACGATATCAATTCAAGACAAATTATCAATAAACTCAAAACCAAACAATGCCAAACATTCACACAAATCTTATTGAGCTCACAAGCTTATATATGAATTTCATGATAATTCAAATGACTCAACCTAAATCCAAACATAAATTCATGCATCAACATTTAATGCTTAAATAACAATCACAACCTAAAACAAAACTAACAACCCAATACAAATTATCTCAAATCACAACACACATCAAACCAAATTAAGTGTCCAACAGTTTTAATATTATACAAAATTTGGTCCCAAAGTCCCAAAATTTCACAAGCTTAACAATTTGTCAAAAAAATAATTTGAGGTTATAAATCGACCTTCTGAGCATTGGGAATCGACTAGAGAGGTTATTGTAACTCAAAACTAGTGCTAGAAATAGGGAAACATTAGCGGCATGTGGGTTTCACGTGCCATCATCGCTACCGATGTGTGGAATCACGCGCCGTCACCGATGAGAAAGGAAAACTGGTGGATCTAAAAAAATTTATTCTTTTTTTTCTTCCTACGTTGGCAGTAATTATCTTTGTTACCTAGAAAAAAAAAATGACACCAACAATAATTGGTTTTCCTTTTCTTTAGGTTTGCTTCCCTCTTCCATGGTTGGGTTGGTTTTTGTTTATTGTTCTTTTATTGCTAGGGGGTTTAGTTTTGATGGATTTGTAAGGTGCTAGATGAGATGAGGATGTCGTCGGTTGTTGGTTTTAATTGGTCATAAAGTTAGTAGTTGGTAACCATAGGGATGAAACCGGTGTTGATGGGTCTTTGTTGGTTCAGTTGGCTTGGGGAAACTCAGCTCCACTGGTGATGTTGAGGTCAAGAGAGAGAGAGACAGGACTATCGATTGGAAGATGGGCTATGAAGGAGGGCTTGAGAGAGAGGAATCATTATTGGGTGAAAGGAAATGGTCACTGTGAGCTCTAGTTTGTATGCAGAAGAGTTGTCATTTAAGGTGGCAGGTCGATCTCAGTTGAAGAAGATGATAGTGTGTGGCTAGAGAAGGTTGGCCAAGAGATGGGAGGTTGAAGATAGGTGTTCCTTTTTTGTTGTGTGGCTGACGACTCCTTTTGGAATAATGGGTATAAGGTTTTTTTTGTGTTGTATAGATCTTTTGGGAGGAGTATGTGCGCTGGAGAGAAAAGTATGAGAAATTATTTTTGGCTTTTTTTTTTTGTTTATGGCTCCCTAAAACTCATATCCTTTTGTGTGTGTATAACCACCTATTTATAGGTATTTTTTTTTGTCTCCTTCCCCTTAATTGCTTGGTCCCCAAGCAATTTGAATTTTTTGGGATCCCTCATTTTTTTCTTGCACTTTTGGTCCCCTTGTCATTTTGGTCATTTACCACCAACTCAGATAATTTTCTAAGCTTTCTTCATATATATCTTCTAGTATTTTGAATTTTATTTTTTATTTTTTATTTTTTTATTTTCTTGATTTTATATAGGGTCAAAAATAGATAATAACAATCAGTCCAATCTCAACCCCAGTTATATTTTTATTTTTTGTATTTTTGCATTTTTTTTATAATTTTAAAGATTTTTTTGACACATTAAAATTAAATAAAAATAAAGAAAATAGAAAAAATTATTAAAATTATTAAAAAAAGCATTTTTTTGGATCTTTCTAATTTTCAAAATATATATTAAAATAGGAGGGGTCAGTTTTCGGGTTATGATAACTACCCATTATTTACAATGTTTACGTTACAAAATCCTGTAAAAAGCTTTGTATAGTAAGATTAAAAGGGGAAAAAATGATGTTAGAAACAAAAAGAATCTAACACCTTAAAGTTCAATAGATGGATATAACATCCTCAACAATCACATAGTTGGAAAGAAAGGGGATCTGACACTCTTAAATTCCAGAAAAGCAATCATATAGTTGGAAGGAAAGGGATCTGACACCCTTAAATTCTATACGAGTGATCTAACACTCTCAAAGATTTTATTTTGAAATATAAGGGATCTTACACCTTTAAGTTTAAAGAAAGGATACAACACCCCCAAAAAATCATGTAGTTGGAAGGAAAAAAAACCTGACATCTTTAAATTCTAAAAAAAAGAATCAAACACCCTCAAAGATTTCATTATAAAATGAAAAAAATCTGACACCCTTAAATTCTAAAAGAGATATCTTATACCTCAAATATTTCATTTTGAAATGAAAGGGATCTAACACCTTTGAAAATTACATAGTTAGGGGAAAAAAGACTCGACACCCTTAAATTTTAGAAGAGGGATTTGACACCTTTAAGTTCAACGAAGGGATTTGCACTCTTGAAAATCATATGATGGTCTCATTATAATGGGTAGGACCCAAGATGATCTCATTGTAATTGGTGACCTGCCCAAGTAGTCTCATTTTTATGAATGACCTACTTAAGGTGGTCTTATTCTTATGGGTGACCAACCCAGTGTAAAAATATTGAAATTTTGTCATTTAAAGAGGTAGCCTATCTCAAGATTTAGAATGACTTACCTGGTTACATGATTTTCCAACATTTCTTGACTGTAGGATTACAACTTTCCTTGGTATCATGACTCAAGGATACCTTTTTTATTGAATTGGATTCATTTGAACCTTCTTGGGATCAATCGAGAATTTTTTTAAAAAATATTTTTCCAAAAACATTATGCAAATCTTTATGAGATCATATCCTTTTTTTTAATTATATTAGTGAGCATTTATTTTAGATAACCGTCCATGATTTTTTTTTCTTTTTAAAAAATAAAACTATTCAATTGCTATATTTTTTGGTGTTGTTTAATTAAATACCATTTGATTTTTTTTGTTTATTTTCAAGAAAACTTATAGCAGTATTTTTATAATATTAGCTATCACCTTTTTTAGCCCCCCACAATAGCTTTTTTTTCTTCAATTTTTTTATGGCTTTCTTATGCATGTCAACTTTTACTGCCATATAATTGGATAGAAAAAAAACTCTAAAATAAAAAAACAAGTTATTTGAGTATAAAATTTTATATTCTTTTATATCAAATTAAATTTTAAATGGGTCATATTAGATCAAGCTCGATTCAATTCGAAACCCAAGCCAAATAAAGTTTCTTGATTAGGATTTTTTGTTGTTAAAAATAAAATA
>Ga0325400_1005419_pt1 | contig 12007 bp, 11 predicted proteins | sample PopdelMetagenome_2_FD_205662 | JGI IMG/M metagenome (GOLD analysis project Ga0325400, IMG submission 205662) | Populus deltoides microbial communities from Bellville, Georgia, United States - Xylem-PdKOR-R1 | ecosystem: Host-associated > Plants > Phyllosphere > Stem > Wood/Secondary xylem...
TCGTTACGCCGGTGCAACCCGCCGCGGGCGGCTTTGCTCCGCGGAGGATCGTCGCGGCGGCGGCAGCGCGTACGCCGATTTGGGTCATCGCTTGATTGGATCGCGGCGAGCCGCGGGCTAGCGTCCGCTACACAATCGGGAACGTCGATGCCTGATCTCACCGCCGCCGACCTCGACCGTCTCTATCCGCCGCCGGCCGAGTCGATCCAGCGCGCGGTGCTGCCGCGGCTGATCGATTGTCACGAGGCGTATCTCAAACAGGCTAGCTTCCTCTGCCTCGCCAGCGGGCGCGACGAGGGGCTCGACGTGTCGCCGCGCGGCGGCCCACCGGGCTTCGTCCGCGTGCTGGATCCGGCGCATGTCGCCTTCGCCGACTGGCCCGGCAACAATCGCATCGAAACGCTGCGCAATCTTGTCGAGGATGATCGGCTGGCGCTGCTCTTTCTCTTCCCCGGCCTCGACGTCTTTCTGCGCATCAATGGACGCGGTCGCATCAGCGACGACGCCGTCCTGCTCGAGTAACTGAGCGAGAGCGACAAGCGGCCCAAGACCGCCGTGGTGGTGGCGGTCGAGCAGGTGCTGTTCCACTGCGGAAAGGCGATCAACCGGGCGCGGCTCTGGGCACCGGAGGCACGGCTCGCGCGCGACGCCGTCCCATCGATCGGCGCGATGAAGGCGACGCTCAGCGGCGGGTCAGCCGCCGATGCCGCGCGGCTCGACGCCGACTATCAGGAGGCGGTGCGGAAGGATCTCTACTGAGGCGGAAAAGCCGCCTCAGCGCGTCACGCGCGTGACATGCCCCATCTTGCGCCCGGCGCGGCTCTCGCGCTTGCCGTAGAGGTGGAGGTAGGCGCCCGGCTCGGCGACGATCTCGGGCCAGCGCTCCCACTCGTCGCCGATCAGATTTTCCATCGCCACCTGCGCCGCGGTCAGCGCGGTGTCGCCCAGCGGCAGGCCGCAGATCGCACGGACGTGGTTGGCGAACTGCGACGTCGTCGCGCCCTCGATCGTCCAGTGGCCGCTGTTGTGGACGCGCGGCGCCATCTCGTTGAACACGGGGCCCTCGGCGCTCGCGAAATACTCGCAGGTGAGCACGCCGACATGGTCGAGCGCGTCGGCGATGCGCCCGGTCAGCGCCGCCGCCTCGGTCCATTGCCGCGCGATCTCGGGCGGGGCGGGGAGGGTGGAGCGATGGAGGATGCCGTCGCGATGCTCGTTCCACGGTGGCGGGTAGCTCGTCATCGCGCCATCGCGGCCGCGCACCAGCACGATCGAGAATTCGTGGCTGAACTCGACGAAGGCCTCGAGCACCGCCGGCCCGCCGATCGTCTCCCAGGCCGTGTCTGAGTCGGCGGGGGAGGCGAGCCTCGCCTGGCCCTTGCCGTCATAGCCGAAGCGCGTCGTCTTGAGCACCGCGGGGCAGCCGATCACGGTGATCGCGGCGTCGAGCTCCTCGCGCGAGGTCACCGCCTGCCAGCGCGCGGGGCGGCCGCCGACCTGCTCGACGAAGCTCTTCTCCTTCACCCGGTCCTGCGCCACCGCGAGGCTCTTCGGCCCGGGATAGACGGGGACGCGCTCGGCCAGCCATTCGACCGGGCCCGCGGCGACATTCTCGAACTCATAGGTGACGACGTCGACCTGCGCGGCGAAGTCGGCGAGCACGACCTTGTTGTGATAGTCTGCGCGGGTTAGCGACGAGGCGGTCTGCGCCGCGACGCTCTCGCGATCGGGCGCGAGCACGTGGGTGCGATAGCCGAGATCTGCCGCGGCGCTGGCGATCATGCGCCCGAGCTGGCCGCCGCCGAGGATGCCGATCGTGCTGCCGGGCGGTATCGGCCAGACGCTCATGCCGGGTCGACCGCGACCGAGTCGGTCTGCCGCTCGCGCCAGGCCTGAAGGCGACTGGATAGCGCCTCGTCGCCGAGCGCCAGGATCGAGGCGGCGAGCAGGCCGGCGTTGATCGCGCCCGCCTTGCCGATCGCCAGCGTGCCGACCGGGACACCGCCCGGCATCTGCACGATCGAGAGCAGGCTATCCATGCCCTTGAGCGCCTTGGACTCGACCGGCACGCCGAGCACCGGCAGATGCGTCATCGAGGCCGCCATGCCGGGGAGATGCGCCGCGCCGCCGGCGCCCGCGACGATCACCTGGAGGCCGCGTTCGGCGGCGCCGCTGGCGTAGTCGTAGAGCCGCTGCGGCGTGCGATGCGCCGAGACCACCTTGGTCTCGTGCGCGACGCCGAGCGCGTCGAGCGTCTCGCTCGCGTGCCGCATCGTCTCCCAATCGGAGGTGGACCCCATGATGATGCCGACGCGCGCCATCGCGTGCGGTTAGCGGCGCGATGATGGCGGGGCAAGGGTGGGAATAACCGCCGAGCCGGCGAATTACGCCGCGAGCTTGAGCTCCTGCATCGCGTCCGCCGCCAAGGCGATCGAGCGGCGGCGCGCCTGATGGTCGTAGACCGCGCTGGTGATCATCAGCTCGTCCACCCCGGTGCGCGCGACGAAGGCGTGGATGCCGCGCGCAACCTCGTCGCGCGTGCCGATCGCGCTCGCCGACAGCGCATGATCGAGGATCGCGGCATGCTGAGGCGGCAGCGAGGCGCGGTAGCCCGGCACCGGCGGCTTCATCCGGCCGGGATTGCCGGTGCGCAGCGCGACGAACTGCTGCTGCTGCGAGCTGGCGATCAGCTCGGCCTCCTCGTGCGTGTCGGCGGCGAAGACGTTGAAGCCCGCCATGGCATAGGGACGCTCCAGCGCCGCGGACGGGCGGAAGTCGCGGCGGTAGATCGCCAGCGCCTGGTCGAGCGCGTCGGGCGCGAAATGCGAGGCGAAGGCGTAGGGCAGGCCCAGCATCGCGGCGAGCTGCGCGCCGAACAGGCTGGAACCCAGGATCCACATCTGCGGTTTCGCGCCGGCCCCAGGAGTGGCTGTGATGCCGGTGCGGCCGTCGTCGGCGAAATAGCTCTGCAGCTCGACCACGTCGCGCGGGAACTCGTTGGCGTCGCTGCTGAGGTTGCGGCGCAGCGCGTGCGCGACGCGTTGGTCCGAGCCGGGCGCGCGGCCGAGGCCGAGGTCGATGCGCCCGGGGAAGAGCGCGTCGAGCGTGCCGAACTGCTCGGCGATCTGGAGTGGCGCCGAATTGGGCAGCATGATCCCGCCCGCGCCGACGCGGATCGTGCTGGTCGCCTGGCCGACATGCGCGATCACCACCGCGGTCGCCGCGGAGGCGATGCCGGTCATGCCGTGGTGCTCGGCGACCCAATAGCGGTTGTAGCCGAGCGCCTCGGCGTGGCGCGCGAGATCGGCGGCGTTGCGGAGCGACTCCGCGACCGAGCCGGACTCGGTGACGGGGACGAGATCGAGGAGCGAGAAGAGCGTCATGGGTGAGAGGTGGGGAGGCGCGTGGCGCTTCGCCAGACGAATGTGGCTTGGTGCAGGCGAAGCGTGGCTTGGGCGGGGTTGGCGCCCGGGGTTACGGTCGACTCCGTCGCTACAAGTTCGTGAACCACCGTCCTCGCCACGCCTTCATCGCGAGCCGCTACCTCCCCCCTTCCGTCATCCCGGCGAAGGTCGGGATCCACGGTGCCGCGAACTCCAGTCGCGTTGCTCTCGCGAACGAGTGGATCCCGGAACGAGTCCGGGATGACGGCGGAATAAAAGATGGCGCTCGGACTGTCGGAGTGAAAACCCTGCCTCCCCGAGCACCGGGTAAGGGATGACGCGCCGCGGCAAAGCCACTACAGCCCCGCGCCATGCTGCCAGCGCTCGCGCACATCGACACCTGGATCTTCGATCTCGACAACACGCTCTATCCGGCGAGTGCCGACCTGTTCGCGCTGATCGACCGGCGCATGACCGCCTTCGTCGGCGACCTGCTCGGGCTCGATCCGGTCGAGGCGCGGCGGGTGCAGAAGGACTATTTTCTCGGCCACGGCACCACGCTGGCCGGGCTGATGGCGAACCATGAGATCGATCCCGCCGCGTTCCTCTCGTATGTCCACGACATCGAGATGGACGCGCTGGAGGAGAACGCCCCGCTCGCTGCGGCGCTGGCGCGGCTGCCCGGGCGCAAACTGGTCTTCACCAACGGCGACAAGCCTTATGCACTCAAGGTGCTCGACCGGCTCGGGCTCGGCGCCAGCTTCGAGGCGGTGCACGACATCACCGCGATGAACCTCGTGCCCAAGCCAGCGCCAGCCGCCTATCAGGGGCTGTGCGACGCCTTCGGCATCGATCCCGCGCGTGCCCTGTTCGTCGAGGACATGGCGCGAAACCTCAGACCCGCCAAGGCGATCGGCATGGCGACGGTGTGGGTCGACAACGGCTCCGAGCAGGACCACGACACCGACCGCTCCTACGTCGACTATCGCGTCACCGATCTCACCGCCTGGCTCGAGACCCTGTTGGAGGACCAATGACGACCGACCTCGCCGCCACGATCGACGCCGCCTGGGAGCAGCGCGCCGAGCTGGGCCTCACCACGGCGGGCGAGATCCGCGCCGCCGTCGATCGTGCGCTGGCGCTGCTCGACGCCGGTCAGGCGCGCGTCGCCGAGCCCGACGGTGCCGGTGACTGGCGCGTCAACCAATGGCTCAAGAAAGCGGTGCTGCTGAGCTTCCGCCTCAACGACAACGCGCTGATCGACAACGGTCCGGGCGCCGGTCATTGGTACGACAAGGTGCCCAGCAAGTTCTCGGGCTGGAGCGAGGCCGAGTTCCGCGCCGCCGGCTTCCGCGCCGTGCCGGGCAGCGTGGTGCGGCGCGGCGCCTTCGTCGGCAAGGGAGCGATCCTGATGCCCAGCTTCGTCAACATCGGCGCCTATGTCGGCGAAGGGACGATGGTCGACACCTGGGCGACGGTCGGCAGCTGCGCGCAGATCGGGCGTAACGTCCACCTCTCGGGCGGGGCGGGGATCGGCGGCGTGCTCGAGCCGCTCCAGGCCGACCCCGTGATCATCGGCGACGGCGCCTTCATCGGCGCGCGCGCCGAGGTGGCGGAGGGCGTGCGCGTCGGCGAGGGCGCGGTGCTGTCGATGGGCGTGTATCTCGGCGCCTCGACCAAGATCGTCGACCGTGAGACCGGCGAGACCTTCCGCGGCGAAGTCCCGCCCTATGCGGTGGTCGTCCCCGGCTCGATCGGCGGCGGGGACGGCAAGCCGGCGCTCTACTGCGCCGTGATCGTCAAGCGAGTCGACGCGCAGACGCGGAGCAAGACGAGCATCAACGAGCTGCTGCGCGACTGAGGCGGACGCGGCGAGGAGCTCGGCGTACGGTTCCAGACGTGAGAAGGGCCGCGACCTCGCCGGTCGCGGCCCTCTCGTCGTCATCGATTGTCCGATCAGGACGCCTTGGGCAGCCTGATCGACGGCCCGATCGTCTCGACCACCTGGCGCGCGTTGAAGGCGCGGACGTTGCCCGGCTCGGGCGAGCCCTTGAACATCACGATCTCGGCCGAGGCCTCGTAGCGGTCGACGGTGCGAATGTCGGCACCGCCGCCGAAGCCGCCCCACGGGCCACCCCAGAACGGATCCCAGGCGCGATATCCGAAACCGCGGCCGTAAAAGCCCCAGCGCGGCCCCCACAGTCCGCCGCCGAATGCGCCGAAGCCGGGGCCGAAGCCGCCATAGCCCGGCGTCGAGTAGGTGCGCGCCTGGCGATCGGTGTCGCGATCTGCCATCACAAAGTAATCAAAGCCGTTCTGCAGCGTCAGCTCGGCCGAGCGGAACAGCAGGTAGCGCTCGACCACGTCGCGGTCGGTGACGGTGTTGCCCGCGAAGGTGACGCGGAAGCGGTTCGGCTCGATACGGGTGTCGCTGTAGCCGGTGCGATAGAAGCCCGATCCGGTCGCCGGGCGGTAGGCGGTCTCGGTCGCGCAAGCCGCGACCAACGTGGTGCTGGCCGCCAGCGCCACCACAGCGGCGGTGCGGCCCCATTTCTTCAACATGGCGAGTCACTCCAATCGCACCAGGGCGGCACGACTGGCGTCGTGTAGCCGAGGCGAGTGGAACGTGCGATGAACGGAAACGCTCCGCCCCTCAAGGGGGCGGCGGGACGTGCCGACCGCGTGTGGGGAGTGGACGCGAGCCTGTTTTAGCAGGTGCGGGGGAACGGCTAGAGCGGCCTGGCGTCACGCGAGCTCACCCCTACCCAACCTTCCCCCGGAGGGCAGGGTCCAGTTAGGAAGACGCTCGGTCATCCAGCCTCAGGGCGAAAGCGCGAAGGAGCCGCAAGTGGAAGACACACACGACTACACCGCCGAGGACGCGCTGATCGTGATCGATCCGCAACTCGACTTCTGCCCCGGCGGACGGCTCGCGGTGGCCGACGGCGACTCGGTCATGGCGCCGATCGCCGCTCTGGCCGAGCGCTTCCGCCAGGTCGTCGTCACGCAGGACTGGCATCCGGCGGATCACTCGTCCTTCGCGAGCAGTCATCCCGGCCGGCACGCCTTCGACACCGTGCGCATGCCGTACGGCGAACAGGTGCTATGGCCCGACCATTGCGTCCAGCGCAGTGCGGGTGCCGACTTCCACCCTGACGTCGCCGGCGCGGTCGCGCGTGCCGCGCTGATCCTGCGCAAGGGTGCCAATCCGGCGGTCGACTCCTACTCGGCGTTTTACGAGAACGACAAAGTGACCCCGACCGGCCTCGCCGGCTATCTCCGCGACATGGGCGTGCGGCGCTGCGTGCTCGTCGGCCTCGCCTATGATTTCTGCGTCAGCTGGTCGGCCCTCGACGCTCGACGCGACGGCTTCGACGCGCTCGTTCTCACCCGCTACACGCGCGCGATCGCGATGCCCTCGCCGGGCGGCGGCAGCGTCGAGATCGCCGAGGCGGCGATGCGCGCGGCGGGCGTGCGCTTCTAGCACCGGCTCAGGCGGCGGCGCTGCCGAAGCCGCGCCGCTGCGCCGCCGCCACCAGGGCCCGGTGCGCCGGCAGGTTGGCGAGCGCGACGCCGATCTGGCGCCGCACCTCGCCGAACGCACGCCGCGCGTCGTCGCGGTAGCGCAGCGCGCCGGCGCGCGTGCTCAGGTCGGTGCGCCAGCCCATGCCGTAGAGGACATATTGCCAGCTGGCCTCGGTGAAGATGTCGACCTGCGGGTCGATGTCGAGCTCGTTGGGCCAGCGATGCCGCCAGCGGTCGAGCAGCTCGAGCAGGCTGGCGGTGTTCGACGAGTCAGCGACGTTGTCGCGCCAGAAGTCGGTGTCGCGCCGCTCGGACAGGCAATAATGCAGCTTGATGAAGTCGAGCGCGCGCTCGTATCGGCGCAGCAGATTGGCGTTGAACTGGCGCGCCGAGGTCTCATGGTCGCCGCTCCACGGGAAGAGGTTGGCAATCATCGCCGCGGACACCTCGGCGAAGGCGATGCCGGTCGCCTCGAGCGGCTCGAAGAAGCCGCTCGATAGCCCGACAGCGACGCAGTTGCGCCGCCAATTGACCTCGCGGAAGCCCGCCTCGAAGCGGAACCGACGCACCTCCGCCTGTTCGCCGCGCGGGCCGAGATAGCGTCGCAGCGCGCGCTCGGCAGCCTCGTCGTCGCCGTGATCGGACGAGTAGACATGGCCGATGCCGCGGCGCCGATCGAGCCCGATATCCCAGATCCAGCCCGCTTCCTGCGCGGTGGAGATGGTCTGCGAGGCGATCGGCGCATCCGCCGTCTCGTACGGCAGCTGCGCGGCGAGCGCGCGATCGCAGAACAGCACGTCACGGCACGAGCGGAACGGCACGCCCATCGCCTTGCCGATCAGCTCGGCGCGGAAGCCGGTGCAGTCGACGTAGAGGTCGGCGGTGAGCGCGCCGTGGCGCTCGGTCTCGACCCGCTCGATCGCGCCGGTGTCGTCGAGCGCGACATGCGTGACGGTGTCGATCAGGTGGGTGACACCGTTCGCTACCGCGCGCTCGCGCAGCAGCCCGGCGAGCGCGACCGCGTCGAAGTGGAAGGCGTAGTTGAGCGGCCCGACATAATCGGGGTGGGTCGGCAGCTTGGGCGCGCGCGCCGCGTCGGCGGCGGCCTTCTGCGGGGTGGAGACCTCGTCCCACTCGGCGTCGCCCGCGGCGCCGCTGAGCCAATAGGGCAGCAGCTCGAGCCCGCCCGGCGCCTCGGCGACCTGGAACGGGTGCATGTAATGATCGCGGCCGGGCGTGCCCGGCGCGCGCTGCCAGTGGACGAAGCGCGCCCCCTGTTTGAAGGTGGCGCCGCAGCGACGCACGAGCTCCGCCTCGTCGACGCCGATCGTGGCGAGCGTGCGCCGGATCGTCGGGAAGGTGCCTTCGCCGACGCCGAGCACGCCGATGTCCTTGGACTCGACCAGGGTGATCGCCACGCCGTCGGCGAGGTCGGCACCGAGCCGCTTGGCGAGATAGCCGGCGGTGAGCCACCCGGCGGTACCCCCGCCGACGATCAGCACGCGCTTCCTCATGGCCGTCCTCCCGCTGCCCCGCCGCGGTTCGGCGGGGCAGCGCCTCCTATCAGAACGAGAGGTTGATGCCCGTGCTGATGCGACGGTCCGACTGGAACCAGCTGCGACCGACGAGACGGCCGCCGGGATAGCCGCCCATCAGCGTCCGCTGGGTCGAGGCGGTGAGGTTGGTGCCCTGCACGCCGAAGGAGAAATTGTCCGTCACCTTGAAGCGGATGCCGGCGTCGAGCGAACCATAGTTGCCGCCGTAGATCGGCAGCGCGATCTGCGTGCTGGTGTTGGCGCCGCCATCCAGATCGGTCAGCACGCCGGGCGCGCTATAGTAATTGTAGGTGCCGTTGGTGCCGTTGCTGTTGGTCGACAACAGGTACCTGGAACGCCACGAGTAAGCGACGCGAAGCGAGAAGGGGTTGCGCTCGTACAGCAGCGTGGCGTTGGCATTGTGCTTCGACAGACCGACGAGCGGCGCGTCGTTGCGGATCGCGCCGCGGATGTCGCGGTACAGGTCGCCCGGATTGCTGCTGTCGATGAACGTGTAATTGCCCTCGAAGCCGAAGCCGCTGAGGAAGCCAGGCAGCATGTCGAGGAAGAAGCGCCCGCCGACCTCGACGCCCTTCACCGTCGCGGCCTTGCTGGAGTTGATATAGTCCGACGCGGTCGCGGTGACGGTCTCGTTTGAGCCGTCGGTGAAGATCACGTTCACCTGACGCTCGGTGATCGAGAAGATCGGCAGGTTCTTCAGGCGCTTGTAGAAGGGCGCGATGTGGAAGGACGTGCCGGCGCGCGCGTAATATTCCATCGAGATGTCGAAATTGTGCGACAGCGTCGGCTTGAGCAGCGGGTTGCCCGTGTCCGCGGTGAAGTTGGCGAACAGTGGCGTCAGCCCGGCCCCGCCCGGGTTGCTGATCGTCGCGACACCGACCGATCCCGAGGAGCGCAGCGCGTTGAAGCTCGGCAGGTCGAGCGTCACATTGTAGCTGCCGCGCAGCTTGACCTTGGCGCTGGGCGAGAACTCGAGGTTGATCGAGGGCAGGAAGCGCGTGAACTCGGCCTCGCCGCCGCGCGGTACGAAGGTGTTCGCCAGCGTCTGCGGCACGCCGTCGCGCAGATAGACGGTGCCGCCGTTCTGCTGGACGTAGCCGCTACCCTCGTTGCGGATGTTGACGACGCGCAGGCCGATGTTGCCCGCGATGCCGGGCATATTGTCCTGCGGCCCGAAGCGCAGCAGCGCATAGCCCGCGATGTTGCGGGTGCGGTTGTCGACCTGGTCGCCCGGCAGCACGAAGCCGACCGGGCGAATGCCCGAGGCGCCACCGTAACCGCTGCCGACGGGAAGCGGGCCAGAAGCCGAGCAGTTGAACTCGGTCCCGGGCGGGCAAAAACCCGCCGGCGGTGACTGGACCAGTCCGGTGCGATCGCGGTTGTAGCGCGATGCCAGCGCCTGGGTGGGGAACATCAGGTTGCCCGGCAGCGCCGTGTTACCGCGGAAGAAATCATCGAACGTGTGGACCGCGACGTCGCCGGGCACCGCGTTGGCATAGGTGAGCTGCGGGTCGCCGTTCCAGCCGCGTCCCAGCGCGGTCCAGTTGTAGCCGTTGGCGAAGTCACGCTCCTTGCGCTCGGCCGCGCGCGCGCCGACCTTCACCGACCGGAAGAAGCTGTCGTCGAACGTATATTCGGCGTCGACCTGGGCGCTGTCGAGGCGGCCCTTGTTGTTCTCGTTGTGCGGCATCGACGCCGACCAGAAATAGTTCGACGGATCGGCGAAGGCGGTGCGGGTGTCGGCGCCGACGCTGATCAGCGGCAGGTCGCCGGTCAGGTCGATGCCATAGCTGTTGCCGAAGCCGACCTCGCGGAAGATGTCGATCCGGTCATAGACCTGATGCGAGTCGACCCGTTGGATCGCCCCCTTGATCGAGAGCGGGCCGCCGTCGGGCGCATAGGCGAACGACAGCGAATAGTCGCGCGTCACCGTGTTGCTCTGGACGAAGCCCTTGTTGCCGCTGCTGGTGATCGCCGCGTTGGTGGGCGCGAACGTATCGGTGTTGCGGTTGTAGAGCGCGTCGGTCGACAGCAGCAGGCCGTCGCTGTCGAAGCTGCTGGTCGCCGGATTCACCGTCAGCGTCTGCGAGTCGAGCTGGGTGCCGTAGTCGCTCGACTGGCTCTTGTAGCGCGACTGGAAGAAGGTGCCGGTAAAGGTCAGCGAGTCGCTCGGCGCCCATTGCACCGCGCCGTAGATGCCGTAGCGGCGGTACTGGAACGCCTCGTCGCCATAGGCGAAGCCGCTTGGCACGTACTTCTCGGTGCCGTCGCTCAGCTTGGTCAGGAAGTACGGGCTGGTGCGGAGGAACTGCGACAGCGAGCTGAACTGGCTGAAGGCGAGGTCGGCGAGCACGCCGATGCGGCCGATGCCCGTGTCGAAGCTCTTCGTGACGAGGAACGAGCCGGTCGGGTCGGCCTTGTTGGCCATGTCGCCCAGCGCCAGCTCGCCGGTACCGGCGACGTGGAAGCCGCCGTCGAAGTCGAACGGCAGCTTGGTGCGCAGGTCGATCTGACCGCCGGTGCCGCCCTCGATCAGATCGGCGGTGGACGCCTTGTAGACGTCGACCGCGGCCATCAGCTCGGGGGTGACGTCGCTCCACAGGATGGCACGCCCGTTGTTGGCGCTGAAGATCTCGCGGCCGTTGAGGCGCGAGGCGACGCCGGTCAGGCCGCGCACCTGCACGCCCGAGCCCTGCACCGAATAGTGATCGGGGTCGCCGAGCGCGGCGAAGCGGACGATCGATACGCCCGAGACGCGCTGGAGCACCTCGGTGATCGAATTGTCCGGCAGCTTGCCGGCGTCGTCGGCGACGACCGAGTCGATGATGGTCTCGCTGCGGCGCTTGCGGTCGTCGGCAGCCTGGAGCGCGGCGCGCCGGCCGGTCACCACCACATCGCCCGCGTCACTGGCGCCGGGCTCGCCCTGGTCCTGCCCGGGAACAGCGGCCTGGCTGGCGTCGGGAGCGATCGGCTGCACCTCGGCCTGCGCCCACGCCGAGCCGCTCAGCCCGAGCGCGAGCAGCGCCGCGAACGAGGCGCCGGCACGAAGTGAGCGCCGGTGAACGTTAACAGAGCGCGCGAGTTGAAGCCGGTCTTCCATCATCCCCCCTAATCCCGCCGCTGCACGACGAGCCTTAATGGTGCGCTCTGATGAGCGCTACCATCGGGCTTGTAGCCTCACCGCCTTGTCCGATCAATGTGAAACTTCCGACACTTGGGACAACGGCGTCATGTAACCGCTTCCTCGAAGAGGTATCCGGACGACCGCGACGTGTTCAGGGTACGGAAGATGGCCGAGCAAAAGCGACGGAAGCGACTGACGCAACATGGATATTACGGCAGCAACACTGCTGCACACCGATATGAGCTTGCGAGTATTCGTACTGCGGTCCGCGCTGCTCTGCCGGCATTTTCATGCAGTGGTAGCGTTACCGCGCCCGCACGAACGCCGCGCAGGCTCTGCGCAAAGGCGCGTGCCTGCCCGTAACCCATCATCCGGGCTCTTACATATGGATGTGAGAGAGTGGCTCCCCGAGTTGGATT